>Ga0123357_10011505_pt1 | contig 11357 bp, 6 predicted proteins | sample TergutEmb28metaG_FD_89873 | JGI IMG/M metagenome (GOLD analysis project Ga0123357, IMG submission 89873) | Embiratermes neotenicus P4 segment gut microbial communities from Petit-Saut dam, French Guiana - Emb289 P4 | ecosystem: Host-associated > Arthropoda: Insects > Digestive system > Gut ...
AGTGCGGCCGGGGCGTGCTGCTGACCACTCGCCCCCTTCTAGTGCCGCGTTCATGGAAGAGTAGAGCTATACCTCTACCCACCCTCTGGGCCACACCGGGCCTGTAACGGGATCACTTTACCTTTATTTGGATAATTGGACGCTTCTGCGCCAATAAAATCTAGTGGCTGCTGTACTGACTGCATCAATTAGTCAACGTGAGTGAATGGTTCTTAGTACAGCACAAAGGAAAATGTGAATTAAAGACATAACTACATTTCTAACCAGATTATTCGAGATCCTATTTATTGCAGACGCATTTTTAATAGTATCCTCCTGTTGAGGCTTAAGTCTTTCAAGTGGTCTCTCCTCTTGAAATATTCAGACAATAGTTTTGTACGCATATACATTCCCATAAGAAAGTTATAAATAAATAAATATAATTATATGGGGAATGCGGTGGCGCAGTGGTTAAGGTGTTGTGCTACAAATCGGAAGGTCGCTGGTTCGATTCCAGATGTTGTCATTGGAATTTTTCATAAGACATCTTTCTTCCCATCGCACTATGGCCCTGGGGTCGACTCGGTCTCTAACAGAAATGAGTACCAGGAGCATTTCCTGATGGTAAATATGGCCGGTGCTTAAGGCTGACAACCTTACCACCATGCTGTGCCGTTATCATGTAATCTGGGAACCTTAACTTCCTAGAAACCTTTGGGCCACTACAGGCTTGTAACGGGACTGCTTTACCCCTTTATATATATATATATATATATATATATATATATGTAGATACTGCATGGTCTATTTGACCCATCCATATTTAACCTTCGTAGAGATATTAGAAAAAAAATTCTAATGTTATCCACTCTCGTAAGACCCAACATATTTTAGGGCCAGTATCTTTATCGAAACCATACATTTATATTCTGCGCCTAGAATTAGCGTTCAACAGTCATGCTAAGCAACGGTTGATCAGTGCACGATGCATTTCTGCAAAAGACTCATTCGAATGGCTTATTCCAGAAACCTGGCACACTTGTTGCCCTAACTGTGCTTTCGTCATTGATACGGATATCAATACCTGAGAAATATGAGCATTTTGACTATATGGTAGAGGGCGATTGATGGTTACCGTCATAAGTGGGTCACAGAGCTCACAAAGAAATAATATGGATGGCCTCTCAGTCACTCCTTCTTGATATGAAAGATGTAGGTTACATTAACGCAAGAAAGAGCAACCTCTTTCTCGTTACTCGTTGACGCATTGATCATATGGTAACCAAGCAACGCGCAACCTAGAAAACACCGCACATGTCACTGAATCTGTCGTACCTCGAAGTAATTCTATGATGGCAGTATGCCATAATATTTGTTACTCGCCTAATTTACAAACGTTTATTTTGTAGTAATCCGTCTCTTTGTCAACTAGTGACATCAGTTGGTGTGTTATAATCATACTTGTTACTTCGACACACACGTACAAACCAACCTGGAATAGAAAACAGAGCTTTGTTTGCCCAGGCAATCGACAGACTGACTGGAAATAACTTCAAGCAATACACTTCGTGTTCGATTCTCGCATAGAGAAAATATGGAGAGTGTTTGTACCCACAGGCGTCCCTCGCGTTTCATGTCCGAAAGATTTGTCCCTGCAAAGTGCTTCACTGGTGATCCACAGGTGTATAAATCGCTAGAAGAGAGATCAGAACTCAACGGTGGATGGGCAGATATTACGAGCAGCCTGCGGGGAAGATCCTGACAAGTTTTTGTGAAGCGCATGGCCTTCATTTCAAGGGCTCCGAGGTAGTACTGAAGGAAATAATTCTGCAGTGAAGATGGGGTGAAAGCTAATCTGATAAACAACCAACCAACTAACCAGAAACGTAAGTAGTGCCGGAAAATTGCGTTTGAAAATGTCACCTTTAATTTAATACTGGAGGTGGATTTAAGTTAATAGATTTGGTGGTTTTGGCTGATGGCCTTGATTTTTTCATCTTGACTGTCGACATTAGGGGGAAGAGGCAAACTTTTGTCGTTAATATTTACGGAAGGAAAACTTTAAATAAAGGTCCGGTTTTGAACTCAGACAAGATGCGATATGAGTTGGCTCCTCCGTAAATGGAGGAGTTGGGGCGTGCCACTTTGTAAAAACACTCTGGTGTTTGGCTTGAAACAGGACGGTTAGGGAAAACTTAATCCATGGTAGCCGATAACCCTAACCTGCGTTTGTCGAGTTGGACGCCTTGCTACGAGCAGCGTCGACTGGTTTGCTGAATTTCGGTCTCCTTTACAGGTTGCGACTGAGGGTGACTGGAAATTCGAAACGCTCAATGTCCTAATGAGATAAGCAGGAAATGGAAGCTTGTAGACCTGGGGAAACTATCTGTTAGGGAACGCGTTGTCTGCACCATGAAAGCCACTTGTTTTTAACAGTTAGACCTTCCGGACAGAACTGTGGAAACAAGCCTCCCTACACAACACAAGCCGCAATCTTTATTTTATTTTTTTGTTTTGCTGACCGTGCATCTCAGTATAATCTTAGTAATTAACAAACTTAATACACAAAATCTTGTCTTATAATAAACTTAACATAAAACAAGATTCTGTGCATTCAGTTGGTTAATTACTAAGATCGCAATCTTTACAGCGGGTATTGGCAGGAACAGATGTTTTATCTGTTTTTACTTGTTCCAACTGATATATTTGTTGAAGGTGTAAATATGGATGCTCGTATCCGCGTGTACTTCTTAAAGTAAAACCTTATTATTTAGAATGAGTGAATTACATCTCATAACACTGAGCAGATTAGCACAAAGGAAGAGCATCTAATCCTAAATGTCAAAGAGCAGTACCAACTAATGCACACAAGTGTACTGAAATTCGATTATATAAATAATGACTTCTTACACATTTCGGCCAACCACGTAGTAGTCATCTTCAGGGAGGTAAAATACAATGGGCGGATACAATAAAGATCATACAATTGAATTATAGAAGTACCATCATCAATGTCATTGTGTACTCTTTAATTACCCATATTTTGTATATTATCTCCGTGAAGATGGCCACGTGGTTGGCCGAAACAAGTAGCAAGGCTAATACCTGCCTTCATCACGTGATTTTCCAAGAGATTAGTTCAGAAAAATTAGGAATGCATTTACTGTGTACCCCATCCAATCCACATGTTCACATCTCCGGAACATTCTTAATTTCAGTACCTTCGCAATACCGGATCTTTCACTCGCTGCAACATACTGGCCACGGCACATGATCCCTAGGAGGGAGGCAGCCCTCCGCAGTTCCAGTTGCGACAGGGACACCGATTGTCCACAGAGATTCATAGACCCATGTTTGACATTACTGTACGTAATAATGGCACTGTAATAACATTTTTAATCGTGTCCACAAACGTCTGCTAGTGGAACCCTTCCTCAGCTACTCACGTAGTTCAGTTCACAACCTTACACCCTATTTCTGTACGATACTTAATATTATTACCCCACATACACAATCGCCCAAGTTCACACTCCCTATCCTTGGTATACGTACCCATTATTTCATTCGTAGTGACTGAATGACCGTAGACCTGCCTATAAGCCTTTATATACTGTAGTGGTGTATGATTTGGGAACAACATTGACAAATCAAATTTCTATTCAGGAAGAAATTGAAGATTAGTTTGAAGTCAGGGAATTCTTTTTATCATTCAGTGCAGAATCTTTTGTCTTCCAGTTTGCTACCCAAAAATTTAAAGATTACGATATACAGAACTATAATTTTGCCTCTTGTTTTGTGTGGGTGTGAAACTTGGTCGCTCACATTGAGGGAGGAACGTAGGCTGAGGTGTTTGAGAATAGGTTGTTGAGGAGAATATTTGGGCCTAGAGGGACGAGGTAACAGGGGAATGGAGAAAACTACATAATGAGTAGCTTGATGATCTGTACTGCTCCTCCTCCACTATTGTTCGGGTGATAAAATCGAGAAGAATAAGATGGGCGGGCCATGTAGTGCGTATGGGGGAGAGGAGAAGCGTATGCAGGGTTTTGATGGGGAAACCCGAAGGAAAGGGACCACTTGGGAGATCCAGGCGTAGATGGAAGGATAATATTAAGATGGATCTTATGGAAGTGGGACTTGTGGGTATGGACTAGATCGAGCTGGTTCAGGATAGGGACAGGTGACGGAAACTTGTGAATGCGGTAATGAACCTTTGGGTTCCATAAAATGCGGGGAATTTCTTGACTAGCTGAAAACCGGTTAGCTTCTCAAGAAGGGCTCTGTTCCATGGAGTAATTAAGTACGTAAGTAAGTAAGTAATTAAGTAAATGGTGTATGATGGCTGTGGTAATTCATTCGTCTGAGTCTGTGTATTGTCATCAGCATATTTATACAAGTCTTCATTTACAATATATTAAAATAATAATAATAATAATAATAATAATAATAATAATCCAGAGACTATATACGTCGGTGAAGTGTAAAGACTTCTAAATTACTTTATGTTATATAAAGGTGGTAATTGTGGAACAGAATTAATTATCAAAGAAGTACTTCCTTAATTGTTTTTAACTTCTGTTCTTTTGTGGCGGTGGGTGTGGCTCGTTTAACATTTTCTGGGCTGAATGCAGCACTTAACTGTGTAACTTAAAGCTGAATGCAGCACTTAACTGTGTAACTTAAAGCTGTAAAACAAAAAAAGAACTGTGTTCAATTAGGACACGGATGTTGAGTGCATACGTACTAAGGCTACAGCATAACTAGCATAACTTAATGGACTAGCCGACATTACACACGGTAACTCACCAATCGCATGGTAACCTTAGGTTCCGGATTGAACAGTTTCAGCGGGCACAACAAATTGGTTGCCTTTTGTTACAGAGTCCCTTTCCATCTCGTCCCACTTTTCTTTACATCCCTTTTTTATCCTGCCTTTCTTTCTTGCTTTCCGTTCCTCCTAATTGTGAAGTTCGGGCAGTTTTCATTTAATATAAAATTTATTAAGACATTACAGAATTTTCAGCTTACAGTTATCAATAAAAATCATCTTAACCTATACAGACATTTGTACTGAGAGAATAATATTGACTTAGAATTTACAAAGGGTAACGAAGGATTTCCAGATTTCTTGTAGTAGTAAGGCCATACTAAAAACAATTATGTTCTGATGATTACAGTGTTTGTACAAAGCAGAGTAACATTACGGCATAGCACTGTATAAGGAAGTAAAATACAACAGTCTACCTACAAACTGGAACAAAGTATTTTTTATATGCTAACGGCTATAAAAAAGCGTCCGTCTAGAACTCAGAAACTCTTTCAGGAAAACATAAGGTAGCCGTATTTTAAAGTTCATTTTTCTATTACACTTTGCAGCCACAGCAACTGCCCAATACAACTATTATTACTCTTATTAGTGTTTCAACTCGTATTGAAATATTCAGGAATAGATACCGAACGCATGCATGGGCGGTCATTGAAGACAATTCTATGATCGTACCTGGAATCTGTACTAATTGCAATACGCGCAAAAATGGATCTTTTTATTATTTTTGGAGCAACAGCCTCCATTGGGCCAGAGCCTCCTCATTCACGAGGTATCTAGATCACACAAAACGACGCACCACAGTCGGTAGGACTCCTCTTAACGAGTGGTCAGCCCGTCGAAGAGACCTCTACCTGACAACACACAACACTCACAACAGACATACTACGTACATCCATGTCCCCGGTGGGATTCGAACCCACAATCTCAGCAGGCGAGCGGCCGCAAACTTACGCCTTAGACCGCGCGGCCACTGGTACCGGCAAAAATGGATCATTGCTTAGTATAAATATCAGTTTGTCGTTACAAACACAGTGTACAAACTGAAGCAGAACAAGCCCACGCGTATTTCACTTCCTTGAAAAAGAAAATGTTTTCTCCACAGAGATCTTACTCAGCAGTTTAAGCTAAATTATTGTAACTCTTATTTACTCTATCGAGTGTTGTAATGCAGTGGTTGGCAACACTCCTTAATGTTCTGTACGTGCAGGGTTCGAAACTCGGCACGGAGGCCAGTTTCATTGGCAGAAATTGTCCTGGGCTCCCATTACTTGCACCAATGATTATTTTGGTGTGGTACCTTAAAATAGACCACGGTCCCTTCATTCCATGCCCGTTTCGAATCACCATTCACAATCGCCCAGTTACGCTGCATTATGTACAGCTACAGGCGAAAATATCTGCTAAATAAGGAAAGAAGCGTCTCCTTTCGGTACTATACCGACATGACAAAACAAGACTATTTCCGACAATATAAATTATTTTACGTACCTTTCTGAATAATTTTAAATTTATGTTCTGGGTGTAAATATATATAAAAATTCTCGATTTTGAAGTGACATAAAATTGGTAAACCGTACTGTACGTAAAATGTTGATATTTTGCTGACCGTGCATCTCAGTATAATCTTAGTAATTAACCAACTTGATCCACAAATTCTTGTTGTATAATAAGTTTATTATATGCCTCTACATGTTTCGAGCTTCATGTGCTCATCATCAGGAGGTCAAAATTGTATTATACAGCATCTGCTATCGTCGCTCCTGTAGGTGGCCGTCCCGTGCACAGGTTCAGAGAGGACTCTCTCAACCTGTGCACGGGACGGCCACCTACGATACGAGATTCTGTATAATAGAATTTTAACCTCATGATGATGAGCACATAGTGCTCGAAACATATAAAGGCATATAATAAACGTATTATAAAACAAGAATTAGTACATTAAGTTGGTTAATTACTAAGATTGTACGTAAAGTGTTTAGACTTACTACTAAAGAACTATTAGGGCGTAGAATTAGGAGCATACTGCACTATTAATGCAGAGGTAGCAAACTGTCGAAAAACCTGTTGCTTTTTCAGAAAACCATAGCATTCACTGATACACGTGACGTGGTTATAAGACAGGCAGAAGATACCAAAAGGCACATTACGACAGAGCTCACAAAGAACGCAGCTGTGAAGCTCTAATAATTTCCATACAGAGACACTCTGCACTCGCTGACAACAAACAAATAAATTTCGAAATTTTATACTGACTAATCTTTAATATCTGCCATACAGACGGAAGTTGTTAAAGGAGAGCAGACGTCATAAGTTTCATTCCACAAACTGTTCAATACAGCACATGACATACAAACAAGAGCACTGAATGATTGACGCAAATAAAGTATCACGAAGGCAAGGAACCGTATTCCTGACGCATGAAAGTTGGTGACGTTAACGACTTAAAAAAAAAAAAACAGGGTCACTGCGGCGATGACAAGAAGGAACTGAATGATACATTTAACAATCTTGTCTGGCTGCTTTCCAGGAATTAGCTGTTTCCCTAAAGGGACATTTATTAAACATGCTTTACGTTAGTCTATTTTTAATATATGTGCTCACAGGCACAGTTACAACTTCCTGCAAGAAATAAGGAAGTGAACGGAGAGATAAAAAAAGAGAAAAGAGGGAAACAGACAGAGAAATAAAGAAAACAAAAGGAGATAAACGAAGAGGAAAATAAATAAGTAAATAAGCAAACTACATAAGAAGTGAAACAGATACATAAAGAAATAACGGAAGTAGAGCGGGAGACGAAGAAGAAGAGAGAGGGAGAGAGAGAGACAAATAAACGCGTTAAACTACTCGGAACACACTCGAATTTAGTTCATGTGTAAACTTACTTACAACAAACTGTGTTCTGTTTATTGATCCTTAGTTTCTCTAACGATATTGTGTGATCCGAAAAATTCACGTAACTTGGAGTGAGACGGGAAGTTGGTCGCTTTGAAGGGGCGGTGATTGTTCCTTTCGGGTACTATCCAAGCATTCGCCTAAGAAAGTCAAGGAACTTCCATCTGGATAGGTGGCAACCAACCTGAAATTTTAAGTGATATCTCCCTGTACAAGTCTAGACCCTTGCAACTACTAGGCCCTGCTCTCTCCTTGTCTCCTCGATTGCTTTTATTTTTTGTTTGTGTATGTGTGTGTGTTTTTTTATTTCATGGGCTCCCCGTCTATTGCTATTTCCCGTGGTTCTTCGCAGTCGCCTTACTGCAAATTCTTCCCGTCAATTGCTCTTAAATTTCTAACCCTTTATATTTAGCAAAACATTCTACACGTTCAGAGATATTTCGGAGGGTACTAATTTCATTAAATTTCTACGAATGACGCAGGCAAATTTTACAATGTGTATGTAATCTTTTGTTTAGCTAGTCAACATTAGCAATATTCTTTAAAAAAAAAATGAACACAGATGCACATATTTGTAGCTACACGTTGAAGTTTTCGTAATACTGCTCTAATGTGTATAGATTTTTTAATTCGAAAGCTGTGACTTGCATGTTTGATAGACAACACAGCGATTTGTTTATCCACCCTCAATGGCAAAATTCTCTCCCGTTGTTATTTCATTGTCTAAAACTAAATAACACGTCAATAAGATGTTTTAGAAAGCTCATGCAATGTTTCCTTTTTTGCCTTCTAGACTCTCTGGCATTTACGAGATTTTCGGAAATTAACACAGTTGTAACATTGCATATTCTAGTATAACGCACATTGCTACCAACTGTTTGATTCATTCCGGCTCAATCTCCGAGCCTCTTCAACATCCAGACAGCGATAATCCGAACCAGCGCCGCGCGCAATGAACAAACACAACTGTCGCTAATGAAACGTTACGACGGTGATATCACATGTTGCTGCCTCCATTGGCTTTCGCGCTTTATTGTTCCAGTCATTTGACGTAGTGGCCGCCATTTCGTTTGATTTGCAGTCGACAGGCGTGTTCCACTTCGATGTTGGCTTGCCTTCATTTTAAATCATACGGACACCGAATAACCGCAAAGAATGAGAAAAGTTCGTTTTCACATTATGAAATCACAGTTTCGTCACCTTGTGGATGTTAAATTGCTTGGCCTGTTTTGCACTGAGAACATTGTCGTTAGATCCCGATATGCGAGTGTTTCACGTGTAACAACATTTAAATAAAATGTCCGATTGTCATGGAATTTGATTCTAAGCAGAGATAACCGTATCGTCGAAAATTCCAGCTTCCTCCGATGTGCAATAAGAAGACGGTGATCTAGAAGGCCGACACTACTGCTGTCACATAATGCAAATTACTGAAAATCAAAGAAAACTTCTTCCTCTCATTCTCACACAAATTTCACACTACGGTACTGCGATGACATTGCTGATGTGGGTATTATTGTCGCCCCAGCAGGGCGAAAAACACTAATCAGGTTGACGGTCTGATAATCCCCCAGGGCCGTGTCAAGACTCAGGCAATTAATAGCCTGTCCCTCAATGAGGAGGCCCGTGTTCGATCCCACGCTGGCTCATATGGGATTTGTGGTAGAAGAAATGGCGCTAGGACAAGTTTCCCTCCAAGTACTTCCGGGTTAATTGTCAGTATACTGACAAATGTCTGCCTCATTGACTAAGACAAACCCTTCTCCCTAATCGACCAGTATAAAAATTAAAACGATAATAGTAGCTTAGTGAACCAGTCTAGCGAATTCAAATATTGTGACGTCAGTATGTGTTGGTATTATATGATATCTGTAGAAGTGGAGGCACCAGTGTGGAAACTAAGATGTGGGCTGTAATTCGTTGTTACGGTAGATATTCAACGATCTTTTTTACGTCTTGTATATAACTTCTTGAAGATTAAAAAAGAAGAGAATAAAAAGGAAAGAAAGGAAGTAAAGGAAGGAGAAATGAGAGAAAAAAGAAAATCATAAAAGAAATAAAAAGAAATTACATAAAATGGGCAAGATAAGACAAAAAGTGGCGTGTGTACCTGCTTGGTAAGGACGACAACGACCAGGATATAACCGTTGAGCAGCAGGCCCAGAACTGTGACTATGGTGAGAGGCACCCCGACGGCGAGCGATGTCATCACCGCTCTCAGGCTCTTGCGGCGGGCAACGCGTCACGGCGACTCATTGCACTCGCCACATCTGCAAGACAAGTATCATATCAGTATCTTGGTCACATTAGAGGTATTGCCTTAAAATACGACACCGTCCAGTGTCAGAAATCCGGAAACCACTTAACACGACTTAGATTTGTTATAGTTTTACTCTGTTACTCGAGGCATATGTCGTAGTTTTAAGGCCCAAGTAATGTCCTCAATCAAGAGATGCAGTCGACCTGCATAACGTGAGTAGAGTCCCCTAGAACTCGCGAAGAAAGTTGGCTGGAAAACATACAGATCTTGTTAAAAACGTGAATTTCTGTCGTTGCATAACGCATTTTCTTTTTAATCGTTTATATCAAGCCAGAAGCCACGTTTATGCATGGCTATAACCACGAAGAATAACAGCATTATCTCACACGCACATAACACGACTGCATTTCAACCCAATATATTTTTAACTGGAATGTGCCAGTTAGTGGTCGCACACAACAGACGGTCGGCTTCCCCCACCCCAAACCACTGCCAAGGTCAACTGAAAGCTCCACAGTCAGTATCTGTGTACAATCCCCCATATCTTACAATGTCAACATCTGTAAGGGCACTTCAGTACAATATCGAATAAAAAGTCATGGCTTATGTTGTTGAACTCTGTAATTATAACCGTAACAATTCGCGATACATTATTTGCCATGTAGAAATCTCGGTAAGATGAACTGGGTTTTCTGGTCTAGAGTTTACAATGTCCGTGTTTCCATTCAATCTAATAATTATCTAACAAATTCATAATTTTAAGGCCATTCCACTCATCTAATTACTAATTTTCTCTATCATTGATTCCAATAAATGTGTCGTGTGAAATTCTGAGGTGACTATAACAATAAGATTGAGCAAAGTAGGATTGTGGAATGTTGTGTGGTAAAGCCTAAATGTTAAGGGCCTGATGAAAATAATGATAAGTTTGGGTGAAGAGATAGAAACCAACAAGATGCAACTAATCTGATGTTTATTATCAAACTTCTATCTCAACATGTTTCGGGCATCATTATGGTCATCATCATGGGCATAATGATGCCCGAAACATGTCGAGATAGAAGTTTGATAATAAACATCAGATTAGTTGCATCTTGTTGGTTTCTTTCTGTTCACCCCACGTCATGATGCATGGTCACAATAGCCTAAAAATTAAAAAAAAACAGATAAGTTTTTTATCTTAGTAATTAACCAACTTGATGCACAAAATTTTTGTTTTACAATAAGTTTATTTCATGCCTCTACATGCTTCGAGCACCTTGTGCTCATCATCAGGAGGTCAAAATTTTATTATACAGCCTCTGGTATCATCACACCTGTAGGTGGCCGTCTCGTGCACGAGACGGCCACCTACAGGTGTGATGATACCAGAGGCTGTATAATAAAATTTTGACCTCC
>Ga0123357_10011506_pt1 | contig 11357 bp, 3 predicted proteins | sample TergutEmb28metaG_FD_89873 | JGI IMG/M metagenome (GOLD analysis project Ga0123357, IMG submission 89873) | Embiratermes neotenicus P4 segment gut microbial communities from Petit-Saut dam, French Guiana - Emb289 P4 | ecosystem: Host-associated > Arthropoda: Insects > Digestive system > Gut ...
CCTGGCATTACACACACACACACACACACACACATATATATATATATATATATATATATATATATATATGTGTGTGTGTAAAAGAGGAAATTAAAAGTTCACACTAACAAACAGTGTCATCGGAAGTTTGAGCATTCAACTCCCAGATATGTCTACCACGTGGGAATAATTACTAACTAGTATATTACCAAGCCAAATATGCAAAAGTAAGTATACACACACATACACACACACATATTACCATAACAAAGGCAGACACGTATTCATTTACAGGAAAGAAGAACAAGCAATAATTCTTGACAGAAGCCATCCCATTGTGCAATAACAACTCTATAATATATTATACACCGTCAGTACATAACATCAATATAGTAATATAATGTATGCAATAGGTTACACTATGGCTACATGTTTCGACCTAAACGGTCATCATCAGGCTAATTAAGAACATTTTGTTTAAGGTACAGAAAGGTAGTACCCAATGGGATCCCATATCTTTCACATTCCACTGTAAACGAAATGGGATCTCACTGAGTACTACCTTACTGTACCCAAAACAAAATGTTCTTTATTGGCCTGATGATGACCATAGTACTCAATGGGATCCCATTTCGTTTACAGTACCTTTCTGTACCTCAAACAAAATGTTCTTTATTAGCCTGATGATGAACGTTTACGGTGGAAACATGTAGCCATAGTGTAAGCTATTGCATACATTATAATACTATATTGATATTGTTGTGTACTGACGGTATATAATATATTATACAAGTAATAATTCATTCAATCAGCAATGACAGGAAATTCACAGTAACCAATTTGACGCCCCATTCAATTACACATATAAGGGGACAATGCTAACACAGAAATAAAGCAGTCAACTCAAGTTGTAACTCATAATATAGAAGACAAAACCTAATTACAACCGACTCCATACACACTTCGCGGGGGTCGGTAGTCTCCTCATGTCGGTTCTCAATCGAGAACCCAGAAAACGCTAACGATGATTCTCGCTACACAGACGGCCTTGCAGGCAAGATAACACCAAAACAAAGTACAAACTAAAGCCTCAAAAACCAAATCAAACGAAAACACATACTGAGAACCGGGTGTCAGCTTCCAAAGCAATAAGACTACGAGACAAAGAAAGAGTGAGACGCTGCCTTCCCCAACCAGGCCCGCCAGCTTGAGTTCCAAAGTTGTAATAGCACAAGACCGAACCTAGTGTTACCTCCACCCACTCCCACGTAGTGATGAATCACCGAACGATGTCCATATAAGGATCGAAAACTTCAAGGAATATCGATCCGCAAGAATGCTTTGCTTTCTACAGCCAATGGATGGACTTCAATCGGTTTAACAAATAATATGCAGTTATGGAATGCTGCATTGGCATATGCGTGAAATGTTTTATAATTCGTGACCGAATGTATGGCCCACTAAGAAAATTTTGGAAAGTTTACAAACTATAGTAATCGTAGCTGTATACAATACCTAGTCCATTCGTGAAGCTCGATCTATTAGGGACTGCAAATGTCACTCGAACTCAACGAAGAAAAGTGTCACTGAACTGTCGCAAGGCACTATATATTCATACGCTAGAAAGGGCTAAGGGAGAGGGGTAAAAAGCTCCTCCAAATACACACACCTGAAGTTCTGCCATTGTTCTAAATACTCAGGTGAGCTTCTGAAATTTCTTGAGCGCTGGGAGGAACAGTTAATTAACTCTTGCGGTAAATGTTCAAAAGCACAGAAAATAGCACACAGCTACTACGTTGCAGGCCGATAAAATCCCAGTTAATAAAAATTCAATGTACCTGCCAGCATACGTTAGAAAATATTATAAAATATCAGGACTACAGCAGTAATTTTAAAAACGTAAATCTTTCTCTGTGGTAAACTACATATGATACAGGATATAAAATGTCAAAATATTTTATTTTATATCTTTCTTCTTCTTGAATTCTCACGTATTTTCTCAGCTGTAAAGAATGAAGCGTCAGATGTTCAATAAAATCTGCCGCTAGGTTGCAGCACTGGCGCTGCAGAGATATCATTCATGACGACGAGACAGCAGGTCACAGCCCCTTGGAGCTTCGCCAGACAGCGAATAGCGCGACACATTCCTCTGACCTTTAGCAGTTTAAAAATTCAGAGTGACGCAGTCCGATGCAGTGTAAGATATAAGAAAAAATACGGCCCAATTGAGGATATACACATATATATATATATATATACATATATATACACATATATGTACATACATATATATATACATATATATCATATATAACTGTGCAGAAACATTGACTGCAATGCAGCTTTATTTATCTCATACTACCGAAAATAAATTCAGCTGCCACTGAAGGTCAAGTTTTAAAAAATATTCAGTTTGTCAGGTTGTCAGGCCGAATATCTACCGGAGATGGTCTACTCAGCTCCGCTCGTGTAAAACGTAAGATTATTTTAAAGTAACCGTGAGACTGGTGTTTACAGTTTTATGTATTTATGTAACGGTAATATTCGTAGTAGCAGGAAACAGAATTACGCGTTTACAAAAACAGCAGACCTCAACTAAACAATTCTAATACAAAATCGCATGGAGTGGAATTTTTAAGAGAAACTTATGATCGTCCATTTATTCAAGAAATTTCAAGCCTTCTGTTGAAACCGAACTCCATCACCATGTCTAAAACAACACACCATCAGAATAAGGCCAAGTGCATCTGTACCAAAATTTCCAATTCCATTTTCAAAGTTATTTTTATCAGTATCACCTAATATGCTGTTTTATTCTTTGAGTTTTTTCTTCCAAATCTGTTGACTAAATCAGTATCCAAATGAAGCAGAAGTTGTAACGAAGTGGAAATATTAACATCCTTGTAATTACGAGAATCTGAACTCAGTATTCCAAGTTTTATTGGAAATTTTGCCCAAACTGATAATTTCAGAATCTCCCAATTGTCTAGCCCATATCTTTCCACTATACCGACTTCGTTATTCCAGCTTGTGTATTTAAAAAACTGTTATAAAAAATAAATAAGATTTTCATTTTTATGCACACATTATATAAAGATAACCCCAAGAGAAATTTTTTTATCTCCTATAGTAACATATATTTTTATAAATTTTTAAGCAAACCAGAAAACCCTTCGGATTTTTAACTGATATTCCGACCAGACTTCATACGTGTTCTTTTAGAGTACAATTCGAAATTATTACCGGTAACAAGCAGCCCGCCTGACACCACCATGAAATTCCTTGCCGTTTACCTGCACTAGGCTCTCCAACCCATTACATTTTGGAGAGTTTAATTTGTATAGAAACAGGTGGGAATATTATAGCGAAATATCAGCGTGGAAACACGTAGTGGGAATAAGTTGTTGCCTGCTATTACGTAGGCCTAAGATCCAAGTATTTATCTGGAATGGCCACGTAAATTAATAACAAAGATCTTGTTTTCCCGTAAGTTCGAGGACTTTTAGAAATAGGTAAGGGATTTTTAGCATCCATTAAAAATCTTTTAACTAGACATCATGCAGGTGAAGTGACAAGCACAAATACATATAAATTTTTATACTTTTCTTTCCGAGTATATTAAATATGCTAACTCGACGGGAAGGGCCATCATATTCGTACTCTCAAAACGACAGGATCCTCGGTTCGACAAGGAAATGTTATAGCTTAATCCGAAGATATTGTTTGATGTTCACAAGTTCCTTCCATTGGATCCTATCCAGAATCATCAGATTCCAGTCCACAAACGTATACCGGTGTTCCAGTGAGAACACTTTTAGTATTGTCGTCTCATATAACTGTAGATTTTACAGTTGTCTTTCTTTCTCAAGATTCTGAAGAAATTATATATTTATTTTATTGTCCTCATAATAGGCTATTTTAAGCCACGATGTTTAAAAACAGACCCTAAATATTGATAAAAATATATACACTATACACAGTAGGACGTGATATAAATTCGGGCAGGGACGGTGATGTATGTAGGCCTCTAGCAAAACATACGTAATGATATGCTGCAAATGAACATGAAAACAATCTACATTTACAAATGATTTGCGAGGAATGTTGACATTTCAAATGATATCCAGTCCAAATTCGTATAGCGCAAATACGTCAATGTTTGTGAGCGAACGTGGAAGTCCACCTAATCTCTTTTGAAATAATGTGCTCAGGATTAAATGGATAAAGTAACAATTATACTTATCCGTCGAAATGGCGGTAAAAGCGAAAAGTTCATCTATTAGTTAAATCCAATGAAGTGTAATATTTTGCAACAACATTGGTCCAAAACGTTTCTCTGTTATTCAGGGATTTGCCGATTGCATTTCGAGAAACCCGCATTAGAATTACTTATTATTTCGTGCTTAATCCAACGAAAATTACATTCATTACACGTTAATTATTATGTGATATCATTGAAAGCGATAGCTAAGGGCTCGGACGTATTTTGCTAGTGGAGGTATGGGCTACCAATAGTTACAAGATATATATATATATATATATATATATGATGACAGGAGTGACAAACTGTCTAAACCAAGCAAGTTGGAAATATGTCAGACTTCTTGTGTCGGATCTTTCGGACTTGCCGAACTTAAAATTAAGAAGAATATTTTGTTCATAACGATTTTTAATTCATTTATTTCTACATATTTAAAACGTAATATGCGGTGATTTGGGGACAAGTCAGTTGTTGGGCCATTAGTCGCTGAATTCTCACCAAGTAGACACGGCTTTTTCTTAACATTGGTCAACGTGTGGTTTGAAGTTTACAAAGTGGCACTAACGTAGAACTGTCTCCGTATACTACGGGTGTTTGTCAGTTGTCACTCCACCAGTTCTTCACATTTAATCGTATAGCATTCTGTCTGATATAGTGGCCTCATTAGATGCTGCAGATCTGAGGTCCACTGTCACATAAACTCAAGAATATAAAAAAGGAAAGACGTGTGGACAGAGTGTGTTTTTATAGAAACTCTAAGCATGACAGTTGTGTCTTGGCCGGTGTGAAGTAAAGGTTGTAAACGTACCGAAAATTTTCAAGATAATCCACAAGTTGGTTCTGATCTTCCAACATGCTTACTAGAAAGCTTGTTCCACAAATTTCGTATTCCCACGTGCTGTCTGAGAACATAACTTTTGACTATACAAAAATATATTTTTTTATCGTGTTAGTACCTGTATGGGTTTGAAATATGGTCTCATTCACTAAGAGGAGGGTATAGGCAGATGGTGTTCGATAAAAGGGTGTTTGGAAAACAGTGCATAATCCAAACAATACACGACCGACGGAATTAAAAATACGCGTATATTTCTCGGACTAGCAGCCTCTTCAGTTAGTTTAACGGTGACTAAACTAATGTTTCGAGAACGATCTCCTTTCTCGACACCAGGAAACTGAATCGTGATGACGACAACGGAGACGGTTTTCGAAGTATTAGTTCACTGGCTGCACAACCATCCGACGCGGCTGCTACCCCAGAAAGATTTATAGAAATTGTATGAGCTGTACACGGAAGACAGATGATGAACATGGAAAAATTGCATAAAGGAGATCCTCGTGATTTGTACACCTCAGCAAAACTCTCCAAATGATGCAACTAAGGAAGAAAAGATAGTTGAGCGTGCAGCACCTATAAGGATTTTGGTGAAAAAACTTGCAAATGTGAACACAAGGAAGACCTAGACGCAGATGGGTGAATGATACATAAATTGACTTTAAAGAAGTAAACTGCAAATATGTGGAGTGTATTCATCTAGTTCAGGACAGGGAAATAAACCGCTGTACGCTTTTTAAGGGGAAACATCAAGAAGTCATAAATACAATAGCTGTTTCATGGCTAGTTTCGGAAATTGGTGTTGATGGAGAAGTTGATATTAGATTGACTTTTATTTTGCTTACTTTTGTTTTGCGAAGATGCCAATAAATATTCGGATTCCATAAAACCCTGAACTGTCATCATTGCTTGATTAGGTATTGGCCTGTCAACAAGCATCCAGCACCATGTAGTTTGTTTGTTGGTTGGTCAGTTTGTTTTGTATTGCTGGTTTGTTTGTTTGTTTCTTTTGCTTGTTTAATTAGTTACATATTTCTTTCGTAGGAAAGTTGGTCGTTTAAGAGTTATTACAGACCAAAAAAAAAAGCTTTTGATATAAGCAGTAGTTACATGAATTGGAGAACTTTACAGAAGAAAACTTCTTGTTAAAAAAGACAAGCTGTACGAGAAAAAAATGGTAACGGTCACTCTTGCTTTGGGGTTTTTTTTTGCGTGGCAGACAAGTACCGGGTAAATTTTAACTTTGGTGAATCCGTAAATAAAGAGCACTATTTATTTAATATTTGTATATTTGTTGCTTATTCCATAAACTATGGAGGTTCTTCATTCATTTGATCGCCACATACCCTAAAATGGTTCGACATTATTTGTTTTATAGTTTCACTGCATTAGAAGAAGATGGAGAACGGCAGGTCCCCGAGGCAATGTTAGAACTGAAATAATTTCCCATGTTTATCACTGACTAACAGAAACGCACAGATTTAACAACCACATTATCCGTTTCCAATATAATGGATTTTTTGTGAACGTTTAGTGGATAGGCTACTTTCGCTTATGTAAATGTGAAAGCGGCTCTTTACAAAGTATCCTTCAATGCGTAACGAAAATAATGTTATCGGGACACAAATCATTCATTGTCCCGCTTTTGACAGAACCTGATTTGCTTTCAGGTACACACTGTATTGGTATTTGTACACTTCACTAACCACAACCAGTCTGATGAGAGAAACACGGGTTCGAGTTTTATATATATATATATATATATATATATACATACACACAAACATACATAAATACATACATACATACAAATATATACGAGGTGGTATCCAAAATTTTTCGTACTGACGCTGTAAAAATCGTAAAACTCACAATAAGGCCTATTGGCCGCCGTCACCCTCGAAGTAGTTCCCTCCCGCATGTAGACACCGGTCCCACCGTCTCCTCCATTTTTGGAACGCATCCTGGAAGTTCTTTTCTGTGAGAGTGTCAAGCACTTTCTGCGTTCCGCCTTGGATGTCCTCAATGGTATCGAACCGGCGTCCTTTCAGCTTGAATTTCATTTTAGGAAATAAGAAGTCACAGGGTGCCAAATAAGGGGAGTACGGTGGGTGTGGGATAACAGGAATTTTGTTTGCAGCCAGAAACTGTTGAGTGAGGACGGCAGTGTGAGCCGGTGCGTTGTCGTGGTGAAGCAGCCAGGTCTGTTCTCGTCAAATTTGGGGTCGATGTCTTCGCACTTTTTCACGCAGTCTCCGCAAAACTTCGTAGTAGAACCCGGAATTCACAGTTTGGCCTCTTGGGATAAATTCTTTATGCACAATCTCCTTGATGTCAAAGAAAGTGATGATCATGCTCTTCAGATTGCTTTTCATCCGTCTTGCCTATTTTGGTCTTGGTGACGTGGGGCTTTTCCACTGGGAGGATTGTCGCTTTGTCTCAGGGTCGTAATCGTAAACCCAGCACTCATCACAAGTGATGACCCTGGACAAGAGGGTTTCATCATCGGAGGCGAGCTGACGAAGTTCAGTGCAGACGTTGACACGCTGCTGTTTCTGGTCAGCTGTCAGGATCCTGGGCACAAATTTGGCCGCGACATGGTGCTTTCCCAATTCTTCCGTCAGAACCCGTTGGCATGTCCCATAACCAATTCCCAACTCTTCAGCAACGTCTTGAATGGTCTGACGTCGATCCTGACGAAGGAGCTCTTGAATTAGTGAAAACGTTTCAGTAGTTGTTCAGCTTCTGGGTCTCCCTTGTGTTCGTCACTTTCAACTGATGTGCAAACCGGTCTTGAATCGGGCATGTCATTGAAACACCTGTGCACAACTCAAGGTTTGGTCCCTGAAGGCTGGTTGAATCAACTTGAGGGTCTTCGTAGCACTTTTCCCAAGACTGGCACAAAATTTTATGCACACTCGCTGTTCCTTTCTTTGATCCATCGTGAAAATCGCCACATGTCACATACACGACTCCAAACAAAGGCGTGTGAAAACTTCCCACTTCCAACCCGTTATGTGCAACTTGGCAAACTGACTCATTAAACGTGGTAGTCCTACCGTCTACCGGTGCTTCGCGCTCCCACAACTGCTGTATAGATGGCAGCACTAGTCTGAAAATTTTTGGATACCACTTCTTACACATATATATATATATATATATGTGTGTGTGTGTGTGTGTGTGTGAATTACTTTTAGTTAATTTTGTTGTTAAATTTAGTTTGCATTTCGTTACGAGATTTGACCAAATATAAATAAATACACTAAAAATACTACGAAGAATTCAGACTCGATGTTGACATTAAAATTCAGTGTGAAACACGGACACAAAGATGAGTGTGTCACACACTTAACTTAATGTTGTACATACCATTCACACTAAGACGAAAAAAGTCAACACTCTTAATTCCCTGCTTAAGCTGGGACATTTGTAAAGAAATTCTGGTAGTCTAAGGTACTATGTCCTACCACTACACCAAGCAGGCACAGTAGAGGTAGAAGAAATACTCCCTAAAAATTTACTGATTCTGGAATAAACAATAGTCACTATTATTATTAACTTTTGTTTATACTGCTCTTGGACATACGAGGTAGTGTAGCGAGATTGGTTGAAACGAAAATACACAAGAGAGGCAATGTACGTACAACGTAACTTTGGGGCGTGTACGTGGCCAGTTTTTCAGTGAAAAAGCAATATTCCCTATCCTGACTGTATGTCTGTAGCCTTAGGTACCCAGCCTGAAGTGTGCGTGCGCCATATTGTCGTCCGTGACTCACCCGGCTCTGCAATATTTTTTCCACATTATGTCACAAACGGCAAGATTTGCGGGAAAAAGTAAATGAACATAAAATGTCTCTTCTGATTTTCTCTAAAACTCCTGTATGAAACATTTCTCATTTTAAGAAGAGCCGAGCGAGATATTATTATATATATATATATATATTGGCCCTCAAGTATAGTACCCGTTATTCTTGTCAGATCCTAACGAAACTTCAATTTTCTCTAAACATTTTCGAAAAATAATCAAATGTCAAATTTAATGAAAATCCGTCCAGTTAAAGCCGAGTTGTTCCATGCGTACGAACGGGCAGAGGGATATAAAGACATGATGAAGCTAATAATCACTTTTCGCAATTTTGCGAACGCGCCTAAAAAGGACTAAACATTGTAACGATAATTTGAGCTCTTCATATATATGGGACCTTCATCTAACACACGAACACAAGACCAAATCTCTGATACACTAATTTCCCAGCCTAATGCCCGCCAAATACACATGAATTCCGAATGTTTAAGGACTGCTTCCAAACACCATAATGAAAAGGCACGGCGGGGTAGAAGACATACTAGCTTAAAGTTTGTTTGTTCTTCATGTAATTACTTATAACTAATGCACGGACACTGCAACAAAAAAGGAAGCAACTTTAGGCACTCTATAAACGACAGAATGTGCCCAAGAGCCCATATGCACGAAAGAAGGAAACAGAAGCCTTATTCCTTAAAATAACCGCACACCAGCCACCCAGCCCTAGCCTATGACTTTAATAACTGACGTGCCTCAATTTCAGAAATTAGATTTACTTGCTATCAAAACAAGTATACAGTCATTTAGAAAGATATTGCGAACACTGTGCAATATGACGGCAACGGTAGCCTCGAAAATAACATTTACTTCCAAAGGAAGTAAAGTCACGAATGAACTTTCGTCCATTCCCTTACCAAAACACGCTCCGTTAATTTTAAGTAATATCAAGTGATAATTTTTAAACATTTTTTGAACTGCAGGGTTTAAAAGTTATAAATGAATTAGGCAACTGTCATCGGCCTCTCAGAGTCATGTCCTGAAATGGACCGGCGATTCGGGTTCAAGCCCTGAACGGGCTGATTGAGATGAATTCCTGTTTCGTTGGTTAATTAGGAAAAGGGACTTTTGGCCGTAGTATAAACATAGCTAGGGAACACAGCGGGACGGAATGAGTGCAGCCAAGGCATTAAAAAAATAAGGCTGGGCAGAACATCCATCAACTGCAAAGTTGAATGGAATTTTGCAGCTCGTGCTCCTTAGTGAAACAAAGATTTTTACACTTCTGAAGTCGTAATTCCTTGAATAAACAATGCCAGTGGGCACATCCCAAAATGTTTGCTTATTGTACGTTTAGGTTCTAGCGACTTAAATTGGTGTAACCAATTAGTTTTAGTTTCCCCAAAAGTTGAATTTGACCTCTGGGGTTTCTCTAAATTTGACTTTCGTCCAACAGAATCATATTGGTACGTAGAAAGGGAAATCTGACATTGGAAGTTGCGATGAGAGACGAATTAGTAATGAAGGTCGTCCGTTTTGGTAGTGGGAGTTGAACGGGTAAAACGTTTGAGTGCTCCTTCGAATTTGGATATTTGAAAACAAAATTTCATTTAGAAAGAGATGAGTAACGTTGCTTAAGTTCAGTTTATATACATTCTAATATAATATACAATTGCATAATTACTATATAACATAATATTCAACACCTGTTGAATAAACCCTAAGGAGTCAAGCCTGTGTTGATTAGGTGTGGCAGCCGGAGTAGTGGATTGAATGCAGAGTACCTTAACACTCACCGAGCAGACCGAAGGCAGAAAATCCTTCTACACCACGTGCATCCGAAGGTGTGGAGGGTAGTAGTACCACGATTAATCATCACATTCTCGAGAAAATGAAGAAAATTGCCACCGAAAGGCAAAATTTCTTATACCAAGTGCATGGAAAGAAAAGTTATTTAATGCTTATTCATAAAAACGAATTCGGCGGCTTGAAGGCTCGTATGGAGCAGTGTGCATCTTACGAAAAAATTTGAAAGAAATTATATATATATATATATATATTATGATTTCAACAAGAAATGTCCTTTTGGAAATGAACACTTTTATGTAACATCGACACAACTTGATTTCTTTCATTTTATTACATGACTGTATGCATGGTTCAGCTTCAGTGACACTAAATATTTGTAACACTAGTAAATAAAGAACGGGAAGGCTTGTAGAAAGAAGCGATCGCAATCTGGTTTGAGGAAGGAGTTATCACGAAATTTTCGTGGAGGAAATGGTGAGATTCCACGAAGTATCTCATACAGGAAGACGCGTCTCCTGCCCGAGATTTGAAATGCGCCCTGCGAAATACTAGAGCAATTGCATTAATAACGCAAACTCAGCTTTCTTTTGAAATAAAGTGAAATGCCAACTTGATGCAGCTAGGTAATTTTATTGATGTATTCTTAGCTCGACATGTTTTGGGTACATACG
>Ga0123357_10011507_pt1 | contig 11356 bp, 9 predicted proteins | sample TergutEmb28metaG_FD_89873 | JGI IMG/M metagenome (GOLD analysis project Ga0123357, IMG submission 89873) | Embiratermes neotenicus P4 segment gut microbial communities from Petit-Saut dam, French Guiana - Emb289 P4 | ecosystem: Host-associated > Arthropoda: Insects > Digestive system > Gut ...
GACCAAGCGTCTCCAGTTTTATGTGTGATGCAAGACTTGGTACTGGCGATGGAACAATACATTCTGAATATACCAGTATTCTAATTGATAATGTAATTATTAGTCATATATGACAAGTAGTTGGGAGCTTAATTTAGAATCCAGTTGTATTTTGTTGCAAAGATCATGATGTGCAGTACTGATGATGTGATTCAAATTATGTAGATGTAAAAGCTGTAAACATAAAGAGCAGAACAGCTATGATTTATTAACCGATTGGTGACAAATACGCATATTTAAATTGTACTGTATGTAAAATGTGAATAATTTATGAACAAAAAATAACAGTATGAAGTACATAGCACTTTGTGGGGGGAATTGTGCAGTGTGTCTCAAAAAATTCAGTATGTTTGTTGACTGAATATATAAAATGAGTTCCTGAGGGCTAGAAGTACACCGATCATATATAGGATGCACAGTTCTTAAAGATTAATAAAGAGAACTAACACTGGATTTGGAGCAGCCACAATGAACATTGAAGGAATCCTTAACTTCATAAATCTTTAAACCTTTAAAAAGTGTTGTGGTTTCACAATACATGAGAAAATGTATGTAGTTTCATTTACTCCCAAAAGAAAACTATAGCTTTCCCCCACACCAATTTAGGCAAAACTCACGCCTGCTCAGAAACATTGTCTGCAAATCTTTTACAATGAATTTCACCCAGATCCAAAAATAAATGTGGAAAGTATATATATAAATTTTTTATGCTGGTGGGCCAGGTATAGCTTTCACTGCACTGATTTTTACCAACTTTTTGTGCATACTGAATTTTATACAAATTGAGTGAGAAACATACAAAAATGAGTGAAATTTCATACACATCCATAAGAAAAGTATAGCCTTTCCTGCCCCAATTTTCATGAAACTCGCAGTTGCTCAACAGTATTGTGTGCAGATTTCTTATACGAAATTCACTAAAATCATAAAATAAATGGGCGAAGTATGAAACTCACAGTTGCTCAACAGTATTATGTGCAGATTTCTTATACAACATTCACTAAAATCATACAATAAATGTGCGAGGTATGAATAGCCATTCATTTGCACCCAGTGGCACAGAAGGCTCAGTATGGCCTATGTGTCTGGGTGCTTCCAAATATATACAGTACTAAAATTTGTTGTGGGTTCTTTTGGATTAGATTCCAGTCATCGTGTTCTGGATACCTCTTAGGAGATCTAGGAACAATTTCACCAATAATTATAGGCTCCCCCAGCCCTTTCCCAGTTGGTTACCTATATTACAGTTCATGCAGCTAAATACAGTATGCTGTTCATTGCACCCATTTTCATGAATCTAACATCACACAGTAAATTTTTGTAGACATTTCCTGTACTGAATTTTATCCAAATCAGATGAAAACTAGAAAATATGGGCAGAATTTGACATAGGTAATGTATGTCCTTAATTTTTATGTTTTTTGCACCGTGCATTGTAATATAATTATACAATATAAACCAACAAAATGCACCTTTTCTAAAATAATATTTAAATTCTTAATTTTTTATGTCTTCTACATGTATTGAACCCAAAGGTTCATCTTCAAGAAGACAGTTGTATATACAGTTATGGTATAGTACATTTTACATGCATCAGTATAAGCAGCCTTCACCAATAATTGGGCCACACTGTAACAATGTTAATAGGTGTAGTCTTGCATAAAAAAAAAGCATCTCAATTCAATCCTGCAGCTGTCTCACTTTGTCAAATTTTATCATAATTTGTATTGTTCTTGGAGATGTACATGTACATATTGTTCCTGCTGACACTTTTTTCATTATTTTTAGCATTGTCAGTGGTCTCTCAGATTTATGTATTCATGGATAAAAATGTAGTCAAGTTTCTTTTTTAAGTTTGTCTCCTGGTTTCATAGATTATTTAATGTCTTGATAGAATGGTTAGGAATGAACATTTGAGGAAATTATGCTGACCTAATGTACTATTACTGCATTTAGATTGGGAAATGGAAGAAAACCATGAAAGCAGGAGTTTTAGCTAAAATATCACATGGTTCATTTCTTTTTGCAAGTAATTTTTGATTAATGTTGTGAAACCACTAAAAATATGTCACTAGTATGTCTTGCTAGAATGTTGGATGGTCAATTACTAGCACTTTCATGCTGTGTTGAACTCCAACTTGCAATGGGAATATTACAGTCTTACCTTTAGAATATTCTTAAAAGTTAGTCTTGTACTGCCTTTACAGAAATCAACTGCATCCCTCTGCTTCCTAATGTATTTTCTTTTCTAGAGTACCTGCAATATAAAATGCTTAACCTGCATTATTTTGAATGACTATATTTGGATCACAATTTACCCTTGACAGACATAAATGTCAGTATTTTGAAAAATATATATTTCTGTATTTTTATAATGTAACAGTAACTTTTTAAAAGAAAACATGTTCTTACCTGGTCAGTTGCATGCCTTAAATCCTATATGCTGTCTTGTGACTCTTTTTGCTGACTTCTTTTGAAGCACGCACAAGCCGTAGAAATGCAGTGTGAGGTAAAATATAGTAAATTCTTTCCATGTTGAAAGTCTCTTGAGGGTAGGAAAAATTAGTACATTTATTTACCATTATCCAGGGCAAAATATTTTAGTCTTTACAGAATATCACTTTGGTCAGCCAATAAACTTGCAATCACATGTATGGTGGCAATTTTTAACTTTCCACCTCCGGTTATTTTCATTACAAATAGTTAATTTGAAATCCTAAAACTTCAAATTCAGTGCTTAATATAATAAAAATGTTGAAATGCTTCCTCAACCAAACAACATTACAATACTGAAGAGATAGAACTACTTTCGGCACACAGTCATTTCAGTAAAATGCTTCTGTATTTCCTAATTAAATTCTCCCAAAAGTAAGTGTAGGTACGTATTCATGGCTTATCATTATTACCAAAATACAGAGCAGAATCATGCCATAAAGATAGCAAATGCTGTGAAATGTGGCAAACTTAAAAAATCTGGAAATGACACCAACAAATTAAAACCGGAGTCATTAAAGAATTACAGACAGGTTGAATGCAAGGAGTGCTTGCTCCCATGCATTTCAGAATTTTTCTTCTACCAATCGGATATTTAGAAACAATTATTAAATACACAAAACTATTTGTTTTGTTTGAGTGTGAAGTTTTAATGTTTTTGGAAAGCATAAACCAAGGGTATTCAAGAACATGGTGCCAAGGAGAACATTTGAACCCAAACTTAAGCAACAGGATGCTGCAGAAAATTGCATCATGAAGAGATTCATGATTTACACTCCTCACTAAATATTGTTACATGATCAAATTATGAAGGATGAGATGGGCGGGGCATGTCGCACGCATGGGAGGGAAGGGAAGTGCTTACAGATTTTCAGTGCAAAAACCTGAAGGAAGAAATCACTTCGAGTACCTAAGCACCGAAAAATAATATTAAAATGGATCTTAATGAAACAGGAGGTTGTATTGTTGATTCGTCTGGACCTGGGCACGGACAGTTGGCGCGCTCTTGTGACACGATAATTAACTTTGACGTTCCATGCTGTGCTCCACAAGTTAGTTATGCACCCACCAACAGTTCAGCAAACAGCTGGCTGGTGTCTCAGTAGTCGTAGCCGGGGTGACACAGTATACATACGTACTATGACCCATTGTACCAGCTTGTAATAACAGTTACGCTTGAAGAAGTAGTCGAATGATAGTTATTGGCAGGTGAAAACCGAAGTGCTGGTGAGGAAGGGGGGCTGAAAACCAACCACTAAACACCCGACACAGCCGTACAGCTACAGTAACAGAGGAAAGGAATGTCTTGGGAGCGTAGTACGAGAACCCGTATGTAAGAGAATGAGTCACACACGCCTACACCATGTTCTTTTATTTGTATTTACCCATAACAGATCCGCTTCTACGGGAATTTCTTCCGCGTAAGACATTACTGACTTCGTCAAGTTTGACATGTTAAATACAGAAAATAAAAACAAGACAGGCATTGTACGTATAACGTAACGTTGAGGCGCGTTCGTGCAAACATAGTTGCCGTGGCACAGCAATAAGTATTATATAATCTGAGTGTATGTTTGTAGCCTTAGTTATCCAGTATGCAATGCGCATGCGCCATACTGTCATCTGTGGTCCGCCCGGCTCTACAATATTTTTCCACATTATCCCATTCACGGCATGATTTAAAAAAAAAAAGTACTTAACATCAAATGTGTGATTTGATTTTCTCTACAACGTTGTTCGAAACGTTTCTCATTCTAAGAAGAACTGAGTGAGATAAGATCAAACACATATAGTGGTCTTCATGTAAAGTACCCGTTATTCTTGTCAGGTTTTAATGAAACTTTAATTTGCTCGACAGGTTTTGGTAACATACTCAAATATCAAATTTCATGAAAATCCGTTCAGTGGGAGATGAATTGTTCACGGATAGACGAGCAGACGAACGGACATGACGAAACTAATAGACGCTGGTGGTCCAAATTTTACGAAAACGCCAAAAAAGCCGATAATGGTCATACAGGTGACTCAAAGTTTTATGCCGCCCTAGGCAAAGCTTACGCTTGCTGCTCCCCCCCCCCCCACAAACTTATGTCCTAGATTTCCACATTTACAATATAAAACAATCGTAATACTAGATTTTTTGTCAGTTCTGTGAATAATTAAATTACTTCATTCCGGCTTCCTGACTTTTCCCCCTAAATTTTCCTGTCTGAGGTGACCTACCAGGTCGCCTATGTGTGTTCAGTCGGGCCTGCATACAGGTCACGTTGAACAGAAAAATTTCTTCTTAACATCGCCGACTTAGGTTCTGACGCGCTTCCACGCATTGTAGACCAAATTCAGTCCCGGTGACGCTAAAAACGAACGGACAGAGCTGTCCCATGATAAGGTAAGTGTATGCGCTCTGTACAAATTGCCTGTTCCGGTGATAAAAAAGGAGTTTGTCACAAAAAAAAGGCTCTTATTGGACCCAATTAAACAATTCTGGTCGTTTTCAAATAATGTGTTGTACATAAAGTATGTCAGCAATACAACGCATTCAATTCATTAGAACATAGTACCATATAAGCACTCAGGCTAAGACACGAAAGCAGAACCTTCCGAATACAAGTTAGAGGCGTAGCTGGATAAGCAAACCTGCTCTTGTTGTAGGGACCAATAAAGGTCTTGCACAGTGAAGGTAATAAATGTCCGAGTCCCATAATAAAAGATCATTTATGGTGAGATTAACCAAGTAATTAATTGGGGCACTGTAGATCGACATTCAGCTGATCCGGATATTCCCTGCTTCATGGAACACGCAGTTTCATCACCATGCATATCCCAACATTGCAACAAATCACAGCCAGTCAGACCCTTTGCATTCAATCTCTCTAACGTTCATTGTAACATACTGTATATCTCTTCTTCCTGCTTACTTCTGTGTCTATCAAGGGCGTTCTTTAGATCAAACATTTGCTCCGCCGATCCCTTCTTTTTTTATTTAATCACCCTATCAATATTATGTGTTTGTATTCACACACGTACACACGTAAGTACGTACATACATAAGTTCCATGGACCGATAAGTTTGTAAAAAGGCCAGTAGGATGTGGAATAGTAGTAGTAGTAGTAGAGACACGTAGATATTTATAGTTCCATTTTATCTCCTCGCTATTTTAAAATGATGTTCAGGTGTTATACCAAGCCTGGTATGGTCTACCAGGCTTATTAGGCCATTGACCCTCAGGTTTTCTAGATCCTTGGGCTTCAAGAACATACAGCCCAAGTTTCTGTCCTTGCACCAACCATAATTCTGACAATTTTCTTTTGTAAAGTAAATATCTCTCCACTGTTGGACAAATTCCCCCTTCCCCCATATTATTCAGCTGAGTGAAAGCCACAAGACCTCTTATTAAAAAGTTACATTTTGGTTACAACTGTTAACCGGCCACACAATAACACAACTTCTATATATACAATGAATGGGTCCGGCACAGAGGTAATGTTACTGGCCAAACGTTTGCAGTTATGTAGTTAGCACCCACAGATCACACATATGTTCCTACCTACCTACATACATATCCGGCTTGAAATATTTCGTGTTTTTACTTACTGATTTTTAAGAGAAGCCGCAAGCGCACTTCTAATATGAACAAAGTATTGTCGTTACCTCTTAAGTCATTCAGGGCCGTAAGAGAAACGAATGAACATTTACAGAAATAATCATGAGACTGGCACGGGGCTGTTTACCTGCTAAAGGGACAAACCTGCGAATCTATCCTTTTAGACCTATGTTTTAATGTGATCAGTTTCAAGAATAGTAACACATTAAATCATATTTTCACGTAAGGTAAGTTATCAAATATTCAAACTTCATACATAAAAACCACGAACGCGACGAGTCATAATTTGACGTGTGAAGGTATTTTTAAACCCCGTTTCTGACAGTCCTCAATGGACTAGTACTCAGTTTGACCGATTTCTTGGAGGCAGACGATTCTAATATTTCGCCTTGTCACCGCCATCTCCTCTGGAAATGGAAAGGCGAGTAACAAAAACGGACATCAGCGGTGCGAGGCGAGATGTCCTGGTTTCCACCCGGTAGCGAAAGCGAAATCCGTGGCTATAAAGAGGCCGCATCAATCTTCAGCAACCACAGGAGAACTTCGCCAGACAACATGAAAGTGGTAAGTCGTTGCTTTATACAGCCATGGCTCTTGGTATCGACTTAACGAGTATTTATGGAGGGCTCAAAGAATTAAAACACGCGGTTTACGAAGTCACTAAGCAGCCAAAACCGAAGAACTCGTTCTAACAGGAGGCGTGTGTTCGTACAGCAAATTGGATATAACGCGATGAATGTATTACAGAACACGATTTCCGAACTCGGACACTAATTGGATATGAGGCGATTTTTTTACTTCAGCGAAAATAATTATTATAAAATAAAACTAAAGATAATATAACAAATGGCGAAGAAAAGGCTGTAGGCCATATTGTTATTTTCTCCAGGTATTACACCTAACCCGTTAATTCTCATTGACGTTATTATTATTATAACAAGATTTCGTCATAACGCGTTTTTCTTCACGAAAACATCTCCACGTTATAAAAGATAACGTATACTGGTAGCTTTATACACACAAATAATAAATACCATGAAGAGGGTATTCCACAGTTAACTGGTTCACAAGGAGAAACCCGGCTATGATTTCCCGATAGCAGTTGCTATTCGGATATTGCTGTGTCTGGTGTCGTGCCCACGTATAGTTGGGTAGATAGGTACCAAATTATACGGCATCACATTCACATCTACGTCCTTTATTGAGGTCTTCAACACCAAAATTAACATTGTTTCACTAAAGCCGGTCATACAAAATTTCACTAAAAAGTAACACTCTAAGAAAACCTACAGCAAACGCGAAACTCAGGGTATCCTTATTAGGGGAGGACATCAGAACGCCAAAGGATATGTCACTACACCAGCATTCAAATCCAAATTTATTTCATTTGTTGCAGCTAGTCCTTGGTGTTGTGTGTGTGGCACTTTTTGCTGTAGCAAGTGCCCGCCCTCGTTTCATTGCTATTCCACTGGATGACGTACAATTTGTCGAAGTAGAAGATTTCTCGGCACCTCTAATCAGAGTGGCACGTCAGGCAGGCTTCCAGGCAACGGAAGTGGAAAGTGATGCAGAGGAAACTGGACGTTTCCAGCGTGGGGCATTTGGAGGTGGAGGTGGTGGTGGCGATGGTCATGACTATGTAGACTATGGAGCCCACACTGGCCACCACGGTGCTTTTGGATGGTATGCTGATTTTCCAGTCCAAAAAGGACACTAGATTCTAAAAAATCACTCCATTTGTTTGGTTTTAAAATTATTTACGACTTTGTTGTTTTGTATGTTTTGTTTTTGTTGAGAAATACAGTTCGTTGTTATTTATATTGCTTCTTTTATTACTACTCCAAACTTTGCATTAACAACAATTTTATGAGTGCAGAACACTGTTCGGGAAATGGAATAGTATCAACAAAAGTGGCTGCAACACCTACCAAGAATGACAAACACAGGATACTCAAACAAGCACTGTAGTAAAAACTGAAAGAAATATAGGACGCCCGAGGAAACGATGGAGGGACCAACTTCACCTTCAGAGCACTACGCCTAAACCCTTCAGAGATAATGACGATGATAATAATATAATACACTGAATCAATATCAATTGATAAAAGGACACCAGGTCATTCTCAGTGGTAAAGCGGAAGGGTAGTGGCTTAAATCAACCATATCCACTAGGGGCGAGATTAAAGAAAGAGTAGAGCTATACCTCTACTCCTCGTCTGTGCCTTCATGGCAGGTTATAGGGTGAACTTTACCTTTTTACCTTTGTCAATTTCAATTGAAAGAGTAAGTGGTTCACAGAGTCTCTAGGTGAAAGTTCAGCACAGGTACCGCAGTACTAAAGGTTATTTTACTGCTGCTTTTGATAATATGGACAACAAAAAAATAACAATTTTAGTATATGATTTACTCTCACAAAAATTTAAAATCAAAAGTCTTTAAAATTTAAAATATTTTCATAAATACTGCTCTGGAAAATCTTTTGCCAGAATCCATGTCATGTCTGTGCTACAGACATGTGAAAGACTACATTTCTGGGAAATGTAACACTGATGATCCACATACCTCATCATGACTTACCCATCTATTATTCTTATCGTTTGAACTTCCAGAAAGTTATTTCTCCATGCATGACAAAAATTATTATTGATAAACAATTAACCTGGTAACAGATATGACCATGTGTGCATGCTGTAGCATACATGGCATGTGCAGTTACACTTTAATTCACCATAAGCACATCTAACACTTGTTCCATTTTATATATATTCAGAGAGAATCAGTTATGGTATTAAATATAATTTTGAAATTCAGTCTGATATGTGGAAAGTTAGTCACACATCCAGGCAACTACCTCATCAGATAGACATCTTTCACACCTTCCCAATATATGTAATTACTGCCGTCAATTTTTTTGATTCGTATATACTGGTACAGATCAGTTATAATTATGGGTACCACTGTTTAATTTGGTTGTAAATTAGTACAGAATGTTCTGTCTAATCCCTCCTTATTTCTAGATTTCTTTAAAAACCCTGTAGTTGCAGAAGTGATCTAAAAAATTAGGTATGGCAGGATGATTTAAATTATGAGTTAAGGAAAGGTGTGGGAAGATACACAAATGGCACGTTTGAAAATACAGCTTGCACGTGCCAAGAAGATTGGGGAAAACCATAAAAATGCCACAGTAGGCTGTCTCTAATTCAAGAGGGCCTCATAAATACACAGCAGTCTTGCTTATCACTACTACAATATACCTGATGTGATTTGCAAATAAAAATACAGCAGCAGTAAGAATGAAGTAATTTAATTTCTTACCTTGAACACAGAAATCATGTAACATCCTTCGCCACCTTCTATTTTAGATCTCTGACAAAGCAGGTTTCAGTTCATGAGAGAATGAGTTTGAACTGATACACTCACTAATTCCTTGCAATTTAAGAACACCTGAAACAGATGCAGTTTATACAATACTGACAGCATCTAATATTTTACTTAAGGTATTCAAATTTCAGACAAATAATTACCGTGTATATTACCCTGCAAGATTTTTATTCTGTAATACTATGCATAACAAGGAGCTAAATTACTTGTACTCCTCACCCAATATTGTGCGGGTGATGAAATCGAGAATGAGATGGGCTGGGCATGTGGCGCGTATGGGTGAGGAGAGGGGGGTGTATAGGGTCTTGGTGGGGAAACCGGAGGGAAGGAGACCACTGGGGAGACCTAGGCTTAGATGGGCGGGTAATATTAGAACGGATCTCCAGAAGGTGGGATGTGTGTATATGGACTGGATTGGGCTGGCGCAAGATAGAGACAGGTGGCGGACGCTTGCGAGTGCGGTAATGAACCTTGGGGTTCCGTGAAATGCGGGGAGTTTCTTGACTAGCTGCAGACCAGTTAGCTTCTCAAGAAGGACTCTGGACCATGGAGTAAGTAAGTAAGTAATACTACACTGTAAAATACCCAATACTAGGGTACAACTGTAAAGTCCGCCCCTTCAAACAAATGGGCCTGTGATATTATTCTCTTAAAATTAGCACAATTATATCACACCCAAACTCCTCCATATCTGTCGCCCACTTCCTCTCCCAACAATAATATCACTTCCAAAGTAAAGGCATGCTTATACTACTTGCATGGCACTTACCAAATTAAACAAGATTACATGCACTTCTGATTTATGCAATTACGTATTAATAAAAAAAACACTGGTAGGTATGATAACACACTGAAAAAAACAAGCACAACACGAATAACATGATATGAGCAAAGATCTTTTATAGATCATCGGCAGTCAGTTTTGCAGCACCCGCGAAAATAACGAAACTACGTCCGCCATGTTTATCACGCGAAGGACAACTGAATACGACTGCTGCTAGGCTTATATCTGGTGACAAATGAATAAAGCGCTGCATGTTTTTTTTTTTATTTTTTAAATAGTGACATTGCAAACATGCTTATAAAAGCGAGCTGGTCTAGATTTGTCCAGTGCCTACGCCGGACGTATGCAGGGTCAAACAATGAAAACCCCGTACGTTATTGGCAAGGGAAGTCCTTTCTCTACTTACTAAAGTTCCATAACAAACAAAACTAAGTTACAGTGAGTTAAACAAATATTCCTATAATTTATGGTCATTACAAGCATTTTACACCGTTTGGCACTATAGAAAACTGTGCGCTAATGCTGTACCATGAAATGGATAAAGATAGAGGGGTGTGCTCAGAATTAGCTCAAAGAATTTTTGCCGTTCGAAGCGAAAATTAGCCTTACTGCACCCAATCTCCACTAGATTAACCTAATCTATTTTTAAGCGTATTATTTAACAACGCCGTCATTTCCTAAGGTCGTGGTGTCGGTGATATATGAATGACTATGGAAAACTGGAGGTACGATACTGGCAAGGGAAAACGGAAGTACCCGAGTAAAACCCATCGCGGTGCCATTTCGTCTACTACAAATTCCACAAGGATTCGTCTGGGACTGAACCCCAGCATCCGCGGCGACCAACCGATGACTGCACACTTACGATATAAAATGAGCACAGTAACCAGTCAGTTTTTAAAGCGCAGCCGTCAAAGTGTTTCATTCCTGCCTACTGACATATTCTACTTCCACCCCTCCCGCCCCCCCCACCCCCCCACGCACCGCCCAACCCATCCCATGCCCTACTCCACGAGTTTTGTCCGGGGCGTTTTTTTGTTCGCCGCTGAACCCA
>Ga0123357_10011508_pt1 | contig 11356 bp, 5 predicted proteins | sample TergutEmb28metaG_FD_89873 | JGI IMG/M metagenome (GOLD analysis project Ga0123357, IMG submission 89873) | Embiratermes neotenicus P4 segment gut microbial communities from Petit-Saut dam, French Guiana - Emb289 P4 | ecosystem: Host-associated > Arthropoda: Insects > Digestive system > Gut ...
CATGTTAATGTGCCCAATGTTTTGGAGTTATGTACATATAATAGTGTCCATGTTAATGTGCCCAATGTTTTGGAGTTATGTACATATAATAGTGTCCATGTTAATGTGCCCAATGTTTTGGAGATATGTACATATAATAGTGTCCATGTTAATGTGCCCAATGTTTTGGAGTTATGTACATATAATAGTGTCCATGTTAATGTGCCCAATGTTTTAGAGTTATGTACATACAATAGTGTCCATGTTAATGTGCCCAATGTTTCAGAGTTATATGCATAAAATACTGTCCATGTTAATGTGCCCAATGTTTTGGAGTTACGCACATATAACAGTGTCCGTGTTAATGTGGTTAAGTGTTAATATTTATAGGGCTTTTTGACGAATAATCTATAGTAGCGTTTGAATTTAAATGGACTTCACAGTCTTTCCAATATACTTGTAATTACTGAAAGCAGTACGACGCTTAACGAGCCCATTGTTCCAACGGTCAGTGCACCTGTGTGTACAATCATGCCTGATCCTACGTGATACACGGAAATCTGTCAGCGACAACAAGTACCTTGCAGGACAGCATAACGCCCTGGGGGACACGAGACAAAAATGCCGCCGCTGTCATGCCAACGCCGAGGTGCACCACAGCGCCATTGTTTCATTGTTGGTGATTCCTGTCGCTAAGGGCCAGTACCAATTACACTTCCTCACCCCAGCAAGCTGCATACGGGAATGACACAGTCCTTGTACGTTCGAATCTGAAATAACGAACTGTTAAAATTATTATGGTAACTAATCTTGCGCTTACACCTGGATGGCACTTTGCTGTAAATTAAACATATTAAACTGCGCTATGTTTGCCTCCTTCACTGGGTCTTCACGTTCAGTAATATCATGCAAAATTTACAGAATTACGACACTGCATCTTATTACTTGACCAAGCCAAATAACGAGATTTGAAGTTTTCTTGTCTACAAATATTAAGTCTACTGCCTTAGGCCATGTGAAGCCGTTATCGGTAGGGGCTAGTTACCGACGTTTTGGTAGAATCTGCTGCCACCGTATCCTGAAGGGAGGCACGATTTTCGGCAGGAGCGCAGAAAAATATATTTGTCTCTGTGAAGTGTGATGCACAACGTGTGACTTCAAGAAAGCTCGACACAGAGCCAGAGATATGCATTTTTAAGCACTGACATATTATTATTTGTTACACGGTGTTTATTGTATCAAACACATCGAAAGGATTTAGAGTTAAATATAAGATAAGGGTAAAATTATCCCTGTGTAAGACACGAAGGCATACAAGAAATGAGCTTAGCTCCATTGATTTTTAACCACGGCATTAGATGGAGATGAATGGCCGGTTTGAGGCCTCGGCCGCTTTACCATGGGGAAAGAGGGTCGGAATATATTGAATGGGAGGCTGGGTGGGGCGTAGAGTGGGGTTCGACGGTTTGGAAAATAGAAAAATCTCTTTTCCTTGCCGTAAATTGCCTCACGATTCCTCGGCTGTCTGTCCATAATTTAATCCCACGCACAAAGCAGCAACTGTAGCATGACAGGCTTATTTTGGGAGATACGATAAAATTAAATGTTCTGGTCATGTAATGTTACTGACCACAACAAAATTTGCACAACGTAATTCAGACCTTCGTCCTACCGTACATACGGCACCTCTTGACCTCCTCCCAGCTACACAACACACCTGACCTCTTCATCTGTGCACTTCACGCGCAGAACGTAAGAAGTTATGAGCAACGAAGAAATTTGGACAGTACAAGCATATTAACAAATAAGATGATATCTTTTAACAATCGTATTAACTTAATAACGAGATAACAACACTTCCTGTTAAAAGACCGTAAAGCCAACTATAATCACTTACGTGATGTTCCAGTACACGTACCTAGTTAGCCCCGTTCCACAGCGTAGTGAGTAGACAACGGGCTGGATATCCAGGGTATCGTGGTTCTTTTCCCGGCAGAAGCAAGAAATACTTCGCTTTTCCACAGTGTCTATCCAGGCTATGTAACCCACCTAGACACCTACTGAAGAGGCACCGTGGGGAATCTTTCCTCTGGGGTAAAGCGCTGAGAGCGCGAAGCTGACGCTTAATTGCCTGAATGCTGAGGTTAAGGATGGTTGGAAATCTGCCATAAACACAAGTACAGGTTATCCTGCATGACAGTATTATTATTGTTATTATTATATCAATAAAAATATAATAACTATAACAATTGACGGTCTTTGGTGCAACATGTTTCGATCTATATAATAGCAATAAAAATACTGCAGTGTAAAATAACCCACACTTGTGTTTAAGTACTTTATATACCATAATGGGATGCTGATAATAAAGACCAGTTAGAAGTGATGCGAGGGGTTGGTTCATGTATCACGAACACTTAACAAGCAGGCCTATGTTAAAACACTTCTACTTCAGGATTTTCCTCGTCATAATTCTGAATAAGGATAGTTGATGTTTAAGAGGCAACGAGCCTTCAGATTCGTCTTTTGGGTTGTGACACCGTGCACTCTTGTAAGTGGGCACCAACGTGTGCGAATAACGTGCTGCAGCTCTCTTGTAGGCCGAAGACACTTTTACCCTGTGCAAGAAAGTTCGCTGACATCCACTTACAAGATTGCACACAGCGCAGAAGACCACCAACAATCCATGATAACTACAGGAGAAGAAAATACTAAACAAAAATGTAGTTAATCTGGATGATAAAGTCCGTAACTAATCATCAGTTACATCATGATAGATTTTCACGTTCCCTCATACATTATGATAGGGAGAAACGAGTGATGTCATAGTGGGAAAAATCACATGTTCAGACTAGCAATCTCAGTCGCGTGCTGCGGAGGGGAACGCACAGCGTTACACGCAATCTCTCGCAATATGAGCCAAAAGTATCACACAGCATCAGCTTGACAAGATAAATTGTGCCGTCTTTTCCTGTTTTCCGCCCCAAAACTCATAAACACCAGTAGACTGGGGCTAAAAACAAAAATAAGCGAAGCTTTTAGTGAGATTGTTCCCTCCGTCGCCCCTTCTTCATTATGAACGGATGAGTGAGAGAGAAAGGTGATAGGGTTAAAGGAGTTCGTAAATGAAATTCCATTATGTCATAATATAGGAAGAAACTCCGAGCCTTAGGAAGATGCGTCTGTGAAGTAAGTCCGACGTAACGGTCGTGTCTTCGTGACTGAGTAAGTCATTAGTAAAGCCTACAGTATATCAGGCACTGTAGGGCAACATTTTATTTACAGATTATGAAGGGAAGTCACTGCTGTGCAGATACAGTGCGTGTGGCAGGGTAATATTAAAATGGATCTAAAACTTTAAATGGCAGTGGTAACTTCAAAACAGACACTCTTTCTTTTGATCACGCGGTGCGTTTATGGCTTTTTTGTGATTCTCAGAATAAGAAGTTTAGGCCTATGTTCCCCTCAACAGGGCTAGACGCAGCGTGTTTATGGGTGAGTCCTGAAGTAATGCACAGAAGATTTTTTTGACACAAGCGACTAAGAAAGTGGTGGTTTAATCTGACCCACAGAAGAGCTCTTTTGAAAAAAGCAGCATATCGTTTGGCTAGGCGAACAACTATCAGATTCTCAGGAACGACTCCTTTCCATTAAGTTAGTTATGTTCAGTTATCAATATGTGTGAGATTAAGCATCCCGTGAGGCATGTCAGGCGGTGCGGGTATCATTTGTATTGCACAGTGACGAGAAATTATTTTTAAAGATGTGCCTAGGGCCGCATATTATTAACTCTCCTTCAGATTTGCAAATAAAATTTTGCACTTACATTCTGACAGGACGAAGATCAGCACGTGAATATCGTTCTGGTCAGTACTTGCAAATCCAGTGACCAATTTATTCTGGCTGCACGTCACAAGCACATTTTCACATATTGGCGCATTACAAATACATTGTTAGCAATACTGAGATCGTAAAAACAATTAAAAGTTTAAATTCGTTATTTCTTTCTGACATCGATCAGAATCCTCAAAGTATCCCTAACAGGTGTGCCTGAATCTCTTCGTCGTCAGATGAATGAGTGAATGTTGATGCGTAACTTTAATTTTCCAGTAAATCGAAACATGCGGTGGAGTATAACATGACATGTCTCTCTGCAAGACATGAAGGCATACGAATAAGTGGATGTATAGATACACTAGCTCTTTACTCGGTATTATTCGAAATGAGTGGTCAGGGTCACGCTCCGGCTGTTGTACCGCCAGGCAAACAACCGCCGGTACCCACTGAATAGGTTGCTGGGAGGGCCGAAGAGCCGATCTGGTCGTTCTGAAGAACAGGACATTCTGTGGCTCTGCCGTAAACCGAACAATTTCCTCGTCGTCCAACCAGTGGCCTAGTCAGTATCAAGATTGTGCTATCCGAGCTGACACATGCAACAGTGACACAAGAAACAGTGCTCAGGGCTTGGAGGTACTTAGAAACTTTAATACGCTGGGAGGGGAGACTGTAGGAGGGTAAGGATTATGCTTGGTTAACCTCGGAAACATTTCTCACATTTGAAATTCTCCAGTTTTCCAAGACGTGCTTTCCCCCTTGTTGATTGTCGTCACAGAAATCTCGCTTACAGCTCAGACATACAGATATACACAAAAGCGCTCTGCGGGACTAATTGAAGGTAATTTGTGTACAAAGTGGGGCCGCTGGCGGCCGCGTTGTCAACAAGTAGCCGCTGCTGGCGAGGCGTTATATCCGAGATAGTCATAATTAAATAGGTAGCCGGTGTCGTCAATTCCCCCTCTGCTTCCCGGCCCCTCGTTTTTGTCAGACCGTGAATTATAAAAACATTCGTACTCTGTAATTCAGTGGTTAACGAGGGGGTAGACAGTGTCTGTGCAGAGGAAATGAAACGTTTATACTGGCTGTAGGGATTTTCATGTGTTGTTTTAAACGAATAGTTACAGCTTGTTCAATATCACAAACTTTTGAGTAAATTTTTGCTAATTACATTTCATATATGTGTCTGCCCAAAGCATCCCGTTTAAAATTCAGATTTTGTTTTGTATCTTTGAGCCACGTTCATGTAGGTGAAATTGAGAATTTTATTTCATATATTTTATTGCATTCCAACCGTTATTAAGATAAATTCACTTGTAATTATGGTTTATAATATATGTATAAACATAACCAACCACACAGCCAATCATTAGGCCTGATATGTGTATACTATAATGTGCAGTAAACTGAGAGGCATCAGATGTGTTTTATAGCAGACATTAAGTATGAACTTTACAAGCATTAAAGTACAGGCATTATTTTCAATACACGGTTCATCCCTTTGTCCTACACTATCAATGGTCTTATTGAGTTACACTTTTACACTTCTATACTGTCACGACACATTTTGTCGCGTCAATAAAAGAAAACTAGAAAATCTAAGAACTTAAAAAGACATCCTACAGACACCTCACGGTATTAACCAACTGAACACTGTTATTAACTTTAATTATAATTTAATATTCAACTCGTACAGCACAGTAAACGCATTGCATCTCGGTTAGAGATAGTCAATTCTCTGCAGGAAAATAATCTCACTTTCTTACGAGAATCGCGTGAAACGCGTAAATACAGTCTGATGACAGGATGTTGTGTTTCTGAATGTGAAACTTGGTGATACATATACTACCTACTAGGCTTCAAGAGGTATATGAGAGGGGTAGAGGTAAAGGCTGTCCTGTTACACGCCAAGCAGACACTAGAACCCCCGCTAGAAGGTACTGGGTGTGGTCAGCGCCACGCCCCGAGCGTCATTACCCCCGGCAAAAGACCTGACTCTCGGGACCGGTCTGGATGGATCCGGAATATGTCATCCCCACCGGGGTTCGAACCCCGGACCGTCCAGCCAGTAGCAAGTGGCTGTACCGACTGAGATGACCCGGCTGCCGGTCTGGAGGCTTTACAGGACAGCGTTTAAGATGCATATAACTGACAGAGTTCGAGTCCTCACTGTGTCTTTACCACCAATAATATAGCTTTTTGGCTCACATAAAAACGGTTTGTAATTTTTACGCATTTCAAAGTTACTAAAGTTTCATGTTTCTTATATCTTAACCGACGCAATTAATAAGAATAAGAACAATAAAACTGTATCAGTGTAATGACAACTAACTGTGTCAAGATAAGAATACGGCGAATTGCCGAAACGACGAATGTACCTAATACACCTGTGTCCAAAATAACATTCGTAAAGACAGAATAGGACGGTGTTTTACTTCACGACGCTATCAGTTCATAACAGTATGTAGCGTCGATGGTAAGGTAAAGGTAAAGGTAAATCAATAACTCTATAGGCCTGGACAGGTCCTGAGGGTTCCAGGATATTGAAGCTTCCAGACTTAAAGACAATCGGCATATGAAGGTGGTAAGGTTGTCAGACCTATGCACCGGCCGCCTTTGCCCCCCACCGAAATATTCCTGGTGCTCTCCTCTGTTGGAGACTGAGTCGATCCCAGGGCCAGATGCGGCCATAAGGATTAAGTCAATGAAAAATTCCACTGACACCATCGGAAATCGAACCCGCGACCTTCCAGCTTGTAGCGCAGGGCCTCAACCAACTGTGCCACCACGTGCCCCCTAGCGTCGATGGTAGACGAATAAAATGTGAGCACGGAGCATTGGTGGAATAATACTGACTGGGGAAAACCGAAACACTCGCAAACAAACCTGTCTCAGTGCCACTGTGTCCACAACAAACATCATATTTACTGCTCTGTAATAGCTTCCATCTTACCGCGGTGAGAGACCGTTGTCTGCCAGAGACGTGCTTAAAACAAAAGGTAAATGGTAAAGGTAAAGAGATCCCGTTACAGGCTCGGTGTCGCCCAGAGGGTGGGTAGAGGTATAGCTATATTCTTCCATGACCGCGGCACTAGAAGGGGATGAGTGGTCAGCAGCACGCCCCGGCCGCACTTTACCCCCGGGAAAGATCCGGTACCCGTTTTACAGGAGGCTGGGTGGGCCCCAGGGCCGGTCCGGACGGGCGGAAAATCTTGCCCCTACCGGGATTCGATCCCGGACCGTCCAGCCCTCAGTTGCCATACCGAATGAGCTACCCGGCCCACAAAACAAAAGGTACATTGACCTAATCAAATGGGATCACATGTATTAATAATTACAACAGAGCTCATTAGAATTCAAAATTAAGGGAAGCTTAATTTTTATCATGTTCTTTTCATGTGTGTTCTGAAAATCTGCACACAATTCACTCGCTGTTAGGAAAGGTTTAGTTTTCATTCTTTCTACATCCTCATTTACACTGATTAAATATTAATTGTGCGTGCAGTAGACGTCAGAGAGCGCTGCCAGTAATTTGTCAACCCGCTGAAACCGACAGAGACAAAATAACGTAAACATTTACATAAAGCATCGTACAGGTAAATGTCTGTTTCATCCTATGTTATTATGATGGCATAAACAGTTTTTGAAATGTTACTCCGATGTTATTTAAATAAACGCCCTTCTGTTCATGCTAAACTCACGACATGGCATGCAACAGAGTCTGTCTCACTTTTACAGTTGCTCAGCGGACTAGTCATTGCAAGGACCGCCGTTCGTTTGTGATAAGGCAAAACTACCCTGAACGTAAGGAGTGGCAAGAAGCGTTCGGGATTTGAAGTTCTCACGGGGGCAGCGATGAAAATTTAAATGTTCCGGGATATTGCGCCCAGTCGACGGGAAAAATCTTACCAAGTTTCGAAGGAGCGTATCGCTTTTGTCGTCAGGATCAAGCGCTACAAGAGGAATGTCCACACTTCAAGGAGAAAGCGCTGTGCTCTTCCGAAACGTCGGTGACTATTTACGAGTCGACACGGCGTAATGACCCAGAAAACCTGAATGTCAATAAAACATACACGATTCGACGTTCTGAATTTATTTAGGCGCTTTCACAAAATTGCGAAAAGCGACAATTAGCGTCGTCATGTATGTATGACTGTCCGTCTATCCGTCCGCGTGAAACAATTGGACGGATTTACTTCAAATTTGATATTTGAGTACTTTTAGAAAATATGTCGAGAAAATTCAAGTTTCATTAAAATATGGCAAGAATAACACGTGCATGAAGACTAACATACATTTTTAATCACATATCGCTCATTTCAGACAAACGTTGTATAGAACATCAAAACACACATTTTACGCTCAACAGCCTTTTTTTTAGAAAATCGCGACGTTTATGAGATAATGCAGAAAAACACTGTAGAGCCGGACAGGCCACAGATGACAATATGGAGGATGCGCGTTACAGGTTGCACACCTATGGCTACAAACGCACACTCATAATATGTAATACGTATATCTTTTCCACTGCAACAGTGGTTGCATGAAGGCGTCTCAATGTTACGTTATACGTACATCGCCTGTCTTGTTCAGTACTAATTCTGGCCATGATATTTTCCCCTCTGGTAAATATTCGGAGGGTTACACCCAAAATGCGTGCAGAAATACGTGTTAAGGCTTTAAGCAAATGGAGACGAGTACGCAAATTTCAGTTCAGCTTCGGCGGTTTTCAAGTTGCTGTAAGCGTGCAGCCGTCAAGACGGGCAGTTCAGGTCGATCGAGTTCCATGAAATGCAGGAAATATCGACAGTGGCTGAGGAACTATTAGCTTCTAAAGAACTATTCTGTTCCTTGACTTTAGGTAGGTGGTTGTTATGTCAAGCCTACATGAAGTTCCTATTCGAGTGCTCATTCCTCTCTGTACTGTTAAACTATAAGCCTAGCGGACAGATACTGCTTTTCCACACGCCTCACGAAAACAAGAAATACCCAATATTTACAATTTAAAGAGACGTGGTAAAATACGGAAATTAAAGAATATTTTTAGATGTATTCATTTCCCATACACTGTCCTCAAACTCTTATTACAGTAACTTCAACTTCAGTTTTCAATTACATACGAAATGCAAACCAAGGTCGTTGTTTGTGATAAAGACAACTCAAGTTACTGGGCACACATTTCACGTATAGAACTAAATATATTAAGGCTATTATTATTATAATCATTCATGCTACTCAGGTTGTTTTATCTTCCTACATAACGTATATCTTAATATTTAATGCGTTGGTTTTCAAAATATTTACCAATTTGCCTGGAAACAAACTGGAATATTAATTTCTATATCAGTCACATTATTTCTATTTATTTACGAAGTAAGGAAAAGATCCCGTAATATTTGCTACCTGATATACGCATATATATATATATATATATATATACGGCCTACATTACAGCGTTAAAGTTAGGATAATTCTTATTTTTTTACAGTAGATTAAATACAGTTCAGATTACAGGGTAACATCATGCAAATGACTGTAACGTTTCTGTTCTCTGCTGCTTGTTTTTCCTCCTTTGTACCGCGCACCTAATAGAGAAGACCTGATAGTATTATGTTACCTGTCTGTTTCTACCTCAAACAATGTCCATTGTAAGGAAACTGGTTGGTGCTATGTAGTAAAACTATGGCTTTTTATTTTGAAATTGATACGCCACCCACAAACAGCAAACATTCTGCAACACACAGAGATTTCAAACATGAAAAAGCATGCGGTATGTATATACAGTAATCACTTTACAGAATTAAGATAATTGGCCAGTTTTTCAGTACAGTTTGTGGATGTTTCTTCTGCCCCATTTTTAACGTTCCCAACACGGGAAAAAGCAGACATCCTCCCTTCCCGAGAACCCAGCTGTAATTGTTACAATCACAGGAGCGCAGCACTGATTCCTATCCTGAGACAGTTACTGCTAATCCACATCATAAACCCTGTTTTCTCAAGGATCATTTTAACACCATCTCCTATCTACGATTAGGCCTCAGATTATTTAATTTTTTATGCATTCTACATATTTTGAACCTGAGGGTTCATCTTCAGGAAAATGGCTGTACACACAGGTATAGTGTGTTTTACATGCATGTAGTAGGTAGAAGAGTGTGTTCGATCGACCACACTATTTAACCTACACGACTACTTACACTGATGCGTGTCAAACACTATACTGTAGTTGCATATACAAAACCGCCTTCCTGAAGACGAACCCTCGGGTTTGAAACATGTAGAATATATAAAAAATAAGAATTAAAATATTAAATTTTGATGTTTTGCTGACCGTGCATCTCAGTATATTTATCTTAGTAATTAACCAACTTGATGCACAAAATTTTGTTTTACAATAAGTTTATTTCATAACTCTACATGTTTCGAGCACCATGTGCTCATCATCAGGACGTCAAAATAATATGATACAGCCTCTGGTATCATCATACCTATAGGTGTGATGATACCAGAGGCTGTATAATATTATTTTGACCTCCTGATGATGAGCACATGGTGCTCGAAACATGTAGAGGTAAGAAATAAACTTATTGTAAAACAAAATTTTGTGCATCAAGTTGGTTAATTACTAAGATAAATAAATTAAAATATTAGTTTAGAAAACGTGCATTTTGTTGGTGTATATTGTATAATTATATTACAATGCACGGTGTAAAAACGAAAAATGCGTATTTCTATGTTACAACTATGTTAATAATTTAATTACAGTAGTGCCAGCAAGAAGAATGTTTTTAATAAACTTTTTAGTAGAATGCTAAATGTTCAGACTGATAGGAAGTGGAGATGAGATCGGTTACATTGGTGTAAAACAATATTGCTTCCAAGTGCATACAGTGGGCACTTATACCGGAAATGTGGCAACATATAAAACTCAGAGTTTACAGTAATTGGGAGGCATTTTCACAATTATACATCAAATAATCATAAGTCAGGCGACGTGGGATAACAAGTGGGCTACATACAAGTCTGTCATGTAATCCAGTAGTCGCTTATAAACATCAGTGCAGCTAGACACTAAATATTACTACTTATATAATTTCTTAAAGTAACAGTGCGAAGAGGCGTCTTAAGTTTTGTTTTTCTCCTACATTTCCTTTTAAAGAAAGCGGCTTTTTCGATAAAATACAGTTTAATTTAACGTTGGGGCTTACAGAATGTCCTCCCTGTGGCGAAATTCGACAGCGGGACATGACAACAGGCGTTGTTTACAGTGACACGTGCATTTCATGGTTTTTCAGTAGCGTAGTAAAATATCTAATATTAGTAAATCTTATGTATATTGGACCGTGCATCATTGTGATAGTAGAAGAATAAGAGACCAGGCAGGCTGGCAGCCTGCCACACGGATACCACACCAACCAGCCACACCGAAACTCCAACACACATCGAAACAAGAACACACAACCAATGTGGTGATACAATAGAAAAGTCGGAGGCTCCTGATGATGGATGTATTAATGTCCGAAACATGTTGAGCATAGAAGAA
>Ga0123357_10011509_pt1 | contig 11356 bp, 3 predicted proteins | sample TergutEmb28metaG_FD_89873 | JGI IMG/M metagenome (GOLD analysis project Ga0123357, IMG submission 89873) | Embiratermes neotenicus P4 segment gut microbial communities from Petit-Saut dam, French Guiana - Emb289 P4 | ecosystem: Host-associated > Arthropoda: Insects > Digestive system > Gut ...
AAGGCCCGCATAGGGAACGATGATGGCGTTCGAAAATTTCAAATCGTAATAGCCGTTGACCATGAATGAAAACAATGCGATGGCGTCGTTGGTCACGCCGGTCCGACCCTGGTCCCCGCGTAACGCCAATTCGGATTCGAATCGAAAATCCCGCACGACGGACCCCAATGCCAAAGACACGCCGAACGTGTTATCGTATTCGGGACTGGCTTCCGCGCCATCATACACGTTCGTCGTCGACGCGCCGGTAATGGCATACAACAACTTTGCCGATACATATGATTCCGTGGCCGACGACCGATTCGCCGCCGCCGCCGTTGCGGGCGATGCCGCCATCGCGGCCAAACCCGCGGCCGCGGCAATGATTGCGACGGACCACATCGGTTTTTTGGAATCCGGCTTTTTTGCTTTCTTTTTCATCGTGACACCCTTTTTCATTTTCGCTCCTTTCTTTAAATGTTTGTGTCTGACACATCATTATGTCCCGGACCAATCGCCAAAGTCATGGGGCATGTATTCCCAGAGACTATTTTGAATTTTTTCAAATTTATGATAAAATCATTCTGTCAACCGGATGGAAACGATGGCAAAACAAATCGCAAATTATTCAAAGACCCAAGATGTGTTGAAACCCGACGATTGGGAATCCTTGCGGGTGATTAACGAACGGTCAAAGACGGCACGGCTGGTTGCGGAAAAATTGCGGGGCGTGGTGACACGATTATTGTCCGCGTCGGACGGGCAATATGATATCGACGACTTTGCCTTTCTGGTCACGGACGAAGCCGACCCGAATGCTTTCTATATCTCATCGAAAAATACGGAAAATAAAAAACACGTTGTTGCGGTGTCCAGCGCGATGATCGACTTTTGCGAAAACGAAAGCGAATTGGCCGGCGTCGTGGCGCACGAATTGGGGCATTTCACATACGACAACCTGTTGGGCGGCAACCGAAATACCGTATTCCAAGAACGCGGGTCGGACCTGCACGCCGTCGATTTGCTGATGGATGGCGGGTATGACCCGAAAGCATATGAACGGCTAAGCGCGAAATTATTTTTGAAATCGCGGGGCAATGTGCTGTCGGCCCTGGGCGTTCATGGCGACGCCTTTGCGCGGGTCGAAGATATCCGCACGTATCTGACGTATCTTAAAAAAGAGCACGGCGATTTCAAACCTTCGGCCGACAATCCGGACGATTATAAAAAATTCAAAGCGGAATTCGACGGCTTGTTTCCGAACGACCGATATCTGTCTTGGCTGGACCAGCTTTTTATCCAAAAATTTGGAACGAATGATATTCTAAGCCCGGACATCGGGGCGGTTCTGGCTCTCTTGATAACAGAAATGCCGGGCGAAGCGCTGTCCGCCCATCCGCCGCGTCTGAATGATTTGGAACAAAAGCTGAAAGCTTACCATTATGCCCACCAAAAAGAATTGCCAACCGCCGATGTGCGGAAAAAATTGCAAGCCTTGGCCGAAATCGTGGTCGGGCAAATCCGGGATAAAAATGCGGTCCATCCGAAATTGAAACTTGAAATTCTGGACCGATTGCATTGGCTCAATGATGAAGCGTTCGAACCATTCGGCGAACTGAAAACCATCGCCGACGACATTCAAAAATTTATCGACGCGAAAACGATTGAACAGGCATCCGCCATCGCGACCAAGCATGACTTGTATAAAATCCTGGATTTCGGACAAACGTTCCGGTTCCCGCGCTTTGAAATGCCGGCGGAAGCGGATGCCATCGGCAAAGAAATCCCATATGCCCGACATGAAAAATGGGCCAAGCAAGATATGGCCATCGAAAAGTTTTTAATCAACCTTGTCGGATTGCCGCGGTCGCCGGATAATTTAAAAAATGCGCTGACCAAACCCAAATGGCCGGACGGCAATTATTACGATACGTTCGAAGAAAACGGCGTTATCATCCTGACCGGCGATGCCGCAAAAAAATATAAGGCCGAGCTGTCCGCTTCCGAGGCCGAACGCGAACGCTTGAAAAAATCCAAAGAAAACCACGAATATTTTATGGACCAATTGGAAACCTTGAACCGCTTGGCCGATTATGCGAATGGGAAAATGACCGCAACGGAATTTTGGGATGTTGAAAAAGAAAAAAATAACAAAAACAACACTGTTCCCTATGTGAATGAAGCAATCAATAAAATCACAAACAATTATTATCAAACCATCGATAACAATCCGTTCGAAGCGTCCGACCTTGCGGCCGCGATGGATTCAAGGGCTTACAAAACTTTCGCCAAAATGCCGGCCAGCTTGCGCGATGCGATTGCCAACGCCAAAAAGAATTCCGAATATTATGACAAGGGAAAATCCACGGATAGCCGCGTGCTGGATGGGCTGTTCAATCTGAATGCGAATCCCGCCTTTATCCGAAATATCTGTGACGCGCTGATGCGGCTGAGCGTCGAATTGCCGTCCGGTCGGGAACAACTGTTGGTATCGCTGTATAAAGAATTGCCGTTCACAATTTCGGGCCGAATTTATGAATCCGGCGGCGTCGATGGCGATGACAAGGAAAATCTGATTAAAGAGGTCGAGCAAGCCCGGGATGAATCCCGGGATAAAATCCGTGATTTCTATACAAATAATGCGCACCCGATTTCTTGGCTGCACACATTCAACGCCGGCGACATGATGCTGAAATCCATCACGAACACCGCATTCCGCGCGGGCGAACCGACGCCGGCTTTGGACCATATTTTCGAAAAGATGGGCGTCAGCGATGTTCGGGATGCGGATGATTTTCATAAAAAGATGTCCATCCTGGTCTATACCCCGCAAATGGAGAATATGCGTTTTGCCATCGGATATTTCATCGCGAAATATCTGCGCGCGGATGGCGACATCGGCGACCTGATGAAATTCTTTGATAAAAATCCCGACGGGCCGCGGATAAAGAACGAACCCTTCGAACAAGACGAGTTGGCGAAATACATCGCGCGCCACAACTTGATTCCAACGAACGATTTCGCGACCGCGTTCAAAATCTTTCAAGAAATGGAATTCAACAATTGGTTTTCCGCAAATGAATCGAACGAACCCGTCATTCTGGACATCCTGGTTAAGAATATCCGCGCGATGCCGCAGGACGTTCGGATGAAAAATGCATTCGCCATGTTGGCGGGCAACTATGAAGAATCCAAATACAATCGCAAAGACACGCTGTTCAATTTTCCGGACCAAAAAAATCAGCTGATGGAAATCTTTGCCGATGCGGTTTTAGAACGATACGGGCGCGACGATGGGTCGGCGGAATACGACGACGCATTCCAAGACATTCTGGATTTCATCAATGGCGACGTCCAGACCAGCTTCAGGTTAAAATATCGTTCCAACATCAAAAGCCCCTTTTACCAGGCGCGCCTCAACAAGCCGCGGGAACATTATAAAACCGAACCCGGATGGGGCGAACCGCGCCATAATTTCAATGCCACCGACAAGGCGAAACTGCTGCGCATGCTGTCCGACAAGATTGTGTCCCAAGAAAAGTTGTCCGACCAAATGCGCGACAACCGGCTGGTTGCGGTCGCAGACATTGACGCCCAGATGAACGATTACAAGGCGCGCGCGTTCGAAGGCGTTCTGGCGTTCCTTGAAAAAGAACCGGCGCGGGCCGAAGCGACGATACGATTCATCAACGCCCGCCTGACCCCGGAATCAATCGAAAAATTCCGGACGGAAATTATTACGGACCAGGTCAACGAAGAAACGCAACGCAAATATCTGACGCGCCAAGCGTTGGAAATCATGCACCAAACATTCTGGTCCGAAGACATCGGCATGCGCGCCGTCGTCATGAACAAATTGCTGAACCGATATTCCGACGACGTCGCGAAGCAAATCGAATACGTCTGCAACATGCACTTTCCAAAGAACGACAAATATCGCAAAGATGCGGAAATTATTTTTCGTGCCACCATCATGGCGTTGGAACCTTTTGAGCGTAGCCTGATTCTGGCCGCAGTGGCAAGTGCCGATGAGAATAAAGATGACGCGCACAAAAACGCGTCGAAAAGCGTCGGCGCCGGATTGCGGATGTTATTCGAAAACATGGGGCCGGCGTGGCTGAAAACCGGACAACTGTTGTCCTATGTTCCCGAATTGCCATCCGAAATTCGCGAAGAACTTGGGAAATTAAAGGACAAGGCGGACATGCCCGCCCGATGGGACTTGTTCGATGAAATCAAAGCCACCCTGCCCGACGAATTGCAAAAGAATATCGTCAGTGTGGATGAGGTCTTGGGCGCCGGCTCATTCTGGGTCACCGCCAAAATAAAATACGTGAATGTCAAAACGGGCGCGGTCGAGACAAAGGTGCTATCCCTGTTGCGCCCATACGCCTTGGAACGTTCGCGCGCGGGATTCAATACAATCGAAGCGGCCGTAAAAGACATGGCCAAACAGAATTCGAAATTCAAATCACTGGCCAAAGTCGTGCGTCAGGCCAAGGCGTCGTCGGAATACGAAGTCGACGTCGTTTACGGCAACGGCCAATTCGAAAAAGCGAAAGCCATGTATGCCGGCATGTCCGTCGTCATCGATGGCGACCGGTTCACGCCCGATGTCGCCGATTGGGAATATTACGGCGCGGGCCGCGACCGAGTCGGATATAAATTGATGGAAATGGCGAACGGGAAAAGTTTAAGCCGCGCGGGCGACAACGTGGCCGAAAAAAAGAAAATGGCATTGGCCTATGTCACCGTCGAACTGGTGAACCTGTTCAAAGGCGACGTGTGGGACATCGACCGCCACATGGGCCAACAGAATTTCGAACACGCGGGTCCCGGAATTTACAACATCAATATTTTTGATACGGGCGCGCAAACGAATAAGGTTCCGGGCCGGACGGATAAAATGTTATTGGCCGAAGTCCTGTATGGCCTGATTCGCGCCACGCGCATCGGCACGCCGATGGACCAGCAGATTTTGAAAACCATCAAGAACATGGACCGGCTGGAAAATTATTTGAAAGTGGATACGTCATACGTCGCCGATGTGCAAAAAGGGCTGATGGCCTTGTCCGATATCATTGAGTATCAGAAAGAAATTAAAGACAAAGACGGCAATATCATCCAACCGCGGTTGGCGTTGTCGGCCGACGACTTAGAGGCGGCGATGATGGCGGCGTTCAACAACCCGACCATCGACAAGACCATCAAAGTATCGCTGGCCGGCAAAGTATTGTTGAATAAATTGCGTCCGCTGCGTCGCGGTTGGGCATCGTCGCTGAACGAAGGCATCACGAAAAAAGAAAATCCAATCAAAATCGAATTCGCGCCGCACTTTGTGAACACACATTCCGTCGAATTCGACAAGCCCGCCGACGAAATCGCCCGGCTTGAATCCGACGCGGCATCCGAAAAAATCCTTGGAATAAATCGGAAATATATCAAGCGGAAAGAAGAAAAATCGCCCCTTGACCCCACGATGTTCGCCGAACAAAAACAGATTGGGTAAATCAAAAAAATTGATTGGCTGGAAGTTAGTTGCTAATTTTGCCATACTTCAATATAAATTGAAAAGAAATGCTATCGTGAATTACTTTTTATAATTTTTACAATCTCTTCACCAAGGATGGTATCTATTTCAATGTCTTCTGCCCAATAAGATTCTTTCAGAATTTCCACCGCTTTTTTGTCTGTTATTAAATTTAATATTGTTTCATAACATCCAAAGCCATATGTGTACTGAAACTCCAGCCCCGGCATCGTGTACGTATCTGTATCGGCGCCTGCGGCATTGCCAATAGCATGTTGTGTAAAATCCGTTTGAAATCCGATGCCTTGGTGGGCGGCTTTTGTTACAAGATTCTTAATTTTTTCTTTATCCCAGCCATCGGCGATTATGCATTTATAACTTGATTCGCGCTTATAAAAATATTTATTCGGGCATTGGTTGCAAAAATTATCCACAATTGCACACCGCAGCCATTGCAAGCGAGTTTCTAGTAATCCTTCATCATCATTGTCGGCATAATAAGTTGCAGTATTGTTAAGACGTGCCTGTTTATCGCTTTCATCCGGATATTTTTCTCTTACGGACTTTTCCAAGGATTCAATATTTTTGAAACGATAAACTTTCGACAATTCCCCTGAATTACCATTAACGTAAGTAGGCAAACTTTGTTTTGTATCCCCTGTTTCAGAGTGCATCAATGAATCTAGAAATTTTTCGGACGGGCAATTATCCGGATAAAGATTTTTACCATTTTTTCCACCACATTCCGGGCCAGAAACTTTATAGTATTTATTCAGGTCCCACCCGCAGTTTGGGGATTCCCTGCCACGTTGAGGTCTGTAAATCAATCCATCCGGACAAAATTGTAAATTTATTGTCATACGGATATTATAGACATAATTTATAAAAAGTCAATAATTAAGACTACATATTTTTTCTGGGGTTCGAACCCATGAGTTGGTTGCGTCCCAACCCGCAGCAATCTATTCCCGTATCTTTAAAATTAACAAACTGCTTGATTTTTGCGCATCGGCGGTGCATAATCGGGCACAATCGGAGTGTAGCTCAGCCTGGTAGAGTGCTGCGTTCGGGACGCAGAGGTCGTGGGTTCGAACCCCGCCACTCCGACCATTATTCAAATGTGCAAGGTTAGATTCCTGCGTATTGGGACGCAACCAACTCGTGGGTTCGAACCCTGGAACGAAGACCATGATTAAATCCGCCGAACGGCGGATTTTTTTATATCATAACATTTCTTACATCGGGATATCCTGGCAATCTTGCACCGGTTCCGACGTCGTGCATTTCTGTCCGCGGGAATCCCACAGGCCCCACAGGCCCAGGCTGCCCTTGGTCTCGCAATTTTGGGTGGTCGTGCTGACGCACAGGTGACAGGTGCGCGTGTCGCGATTGAACGCGGCCCAGCTTTCGCGCGTGACGTTGCCCATCGTCGCAGAAAAGTGATAGCTGGCCCCCGGCGCCGTGACATCGGTTGCCGTCGCGCCGCCCAGCACGTTGTTCGTGCCGTGCCCGTCCTGGGTCAATTGTTGCAACGTTAATCCGACGCCGATATCATACGAAATCGCGAACGGCGGTTGCAACGGCGTCGACGGCGCCGTCGATGTGCCGCCGGGCATGGCGCCGCCGCTTTGCGCCATTTTTTGGCACATGTATTGCGCGACGTCCGCGGACGCATCCTTGGTCGCTTGGGCGATTGCCGCGTTCACGACCCGGTTGTAATTATCGTTCGCTTGGCGCAGCGCCGCGGACGCAATCACCATCTTGACCTGGTTCAACAAATTCGGAAAGCGCGCGGTCGTTTTTTCATCCTTGCCCGTGATTTGGGACATGTCGCGTCCGCTGACACAGAACTGAATCTTTGGGTCGGAACCAATCAGGTCGATGGTGCGGTTGATGGTGCCGGCGATATTGTTCAGCTCGGCCTCTATATTTCCGATGATGGCGTCGGCGTCCGGAACGGCTTTGTTGGCCGACCGCACCTGGTCGATATAATCCGCAACACCGATTTCGCCGGCGGCCAGCTGTTTGCCGGCGTCTTTGACGGATGCCGCGCCGGGCATGCCGTTGCCGACCATGATGCGGCCGAACGTAATCATTCCGGTCACGCGATACAAATCGCCGATTTTCTGGGAATGCACCGAATTGCTGCCCAACGTGTCGTCCGCCGCAAATTTGTTGCAATCCGTCGTGGAGCCGCAAATTTCGGTCATCTTTGCGGTCACCAGATTTTGGCAATTTTGCAATTCGGAATTATCGACATTCAAGAAAAAGCCCATCAGCATGCCGTCGATATCGGACAGGGAAAAGTCCGATTTTCCATGTTTGCACACGACCAGCAAGTCCACCGGGCACATCTGATGCATGGCGTTGAAATCCATGCCGATGCATTGTGAAAAGTCGGAACCGCAGCGGCCGGAATCAGTAAAGCAATCTTTCACTTCTTGCGTGCAGGCATCGACGGATAATGCGGCCAGCTTGTCCAGAACATAGGACCAAATCTGCGGCTCCATCCGTTCGCACGGGTCGATTTGAACTTTGCACGCGGCGCGCAAGATTTCCGGACGGGCCAGACAAGCCTCCATCGGCTGCGATTTTTCTTGGCCCCCGAAATCGGTGTTACAGCTTTTGATGGCGCATTGCGAAATCGTATCCATGCAATTTTGACGATAATTGGATTCCAAATTCAATTCCGCCAGATGCAGTTCCGGCGCGATGTCACGGATAAAGTCCGGCCAGACCAAATCGCGCACGGCGACGCATTGGTCCAAAACGCTTTCGCACATGTTGCGTTTGGAATTCAGCATTTCAGACGTCGACGCGGAAATATTGTATTTATCCGTTGAAACAATCTTTGTCCCCGCGGTGCTTTTCGTGGCAATCTGGGCATTTTCCGCCGCCACGTATTGCGCGCACCGGGACCAGTCGGCCCCGCAGACATCCGGCCACAACATGCAGGTTTTGAAATTAATCAGGCAGGTGCCGCGGTCATATTTATTCGCCGCCTGGAACGACGCCGACAACGCGTCGCGCACATCTTTCTGGGCGCTTGCCAATGTTTGGTCGGCCGTTGCTTGCAATTTCTTTACGGCGTTGGCGAACGCGGCGCAATCATTTTTAATCTGCGTCGTATACAGCGGCGTCAGCAACGCCACGTCGCGCGCGCACGTATCCGGCAAACGCGTCCGGCACAGGTCGGCCGCCGCGGCATAAAGCGCGGAACCGGTCAAAGTGCTGATGTCGTCGGCATTGCTGAAAACCGCGTCGGATGTATCGATTGGCGCATTGAACAAGGCCAGCGCGGCCGCCTGGCTGTTTTGTGCGGCGGTCGCCGCGTCTTTCTTTTGCTGGGTAATCACGTTCCCCTGGGCGTCATATTGCCGGTCATTGCCAAAGATGATGTCGGCGTTCGCGCCCGCCTGAATCTTTTCGACTTCGACGGTGGACAATTGGGTCGCATTCTGATTCTGCTTGTCGATATTGGCCAATGCGGCTTGATATCCCGCGTTGTCGTCGCTGCACCCGCAAGCCCCGCCGTTGGCGTTATCGACGATACAGAATTGGTCCATACAGCTGAAATACGTGTCATAGCACGTCTGGTCGAACAGCCCCGTGGGCGTCACTTTTTGCCGGACATTCGTCGTGGTGGAAATCACGGATGTTTTCGCCGTCGGCATCGGGACCGTTGCGGCGGACGCGGTGAATAGTGAATAGTGAATAGTGAATAGTAAAAATAAGAGCGGTAATTTTTTCATTATTGTTTAGTGAAAACGGAATAATGAATATTATGATAAGCGATACCTGTTTACGATGGTATCACTATTCACTATTCACTATTCACTATTCACTCCTAGTTTCCATTGACGACGATGGTGCCAGTGGCCACCGTTGTGGTCGAACCCGTATCGGCGCTGACCCCGGTCCCTGTTGCGGCGTTGCACATGTTCACATCTTCGCAAGATTCCAATTCCTGACAAAAATCTTTGGTCCCGGCGCCGCTTGACCCCATGAAGTATCCGCCGACCCCGCCGACAACCGCGCCGATGGCCGTGCCCCACCCGGGCGAAATCATCGTGCCCGCCGCCGCGCCGGACGCCAATCCGCCGCCCGCGGCTTTCAGCCCGGCGGTGCTTTTATCCTCGCCCCCCGTTTCGCACACTTTCTGCACGCGACAGATGTGGCAGTTGCACAGGTCGGGTTCGAAATTGACCGACGATATCCAAACGTTGTCCGTATCCTTGTGCCCGGATTTCATTGCGGCGCAGGCCTTGGCCGCCGCCGCTTGGCCTTCGGACCGGGTCAGTTCCGCGATGCGCGCGATGAACGCGCGTTGCGCCCGGCCTTCGGCCGCATAGGTCGCCAGCATTTTCGCCGTCGTAAACACATCTTTGCCCAGGTCGCGTCCGGAACTGGTCGTGCATTGCTTAATCGTCGTGTCTTTCTGGAACTGGTTAAAGAACGTGGTGACGGCCGCATCGACGTTCCCTTTCCAATCGACGACATCCGTCGATTTTGTCATCGCCGCAATCTGGTCGTCGGACGGCAGGCACGACATATCCGTGCCGCACACGCGGCCCAGCTGGTCGCTGAAGTAATTGATGCATCCTTGCATCGTTTGGAAATCCACTTGCCACATGGCGGCGGACAACACCACGTCGAATTGGTCCATATTCTTGCACGACGGGAACATTTCCTGGGGACATAATGCGGCGATGGCGGCCAAGCTTTTGCCGACGCATTCCGGTTTCGAATAATCGGCGCCGCACGTGTCTTGCAAGCATTTGTCCAAATCGTTTTGGCAAAACCGGACGCGCAGGAATGCCAAATTATCTTTCGTCGTGCCGCGGATGCCGGGAATCATCGCATTGCATTCGTCGATGACCGGACAGATTCCGGCGGCGATATTGATATTGGTCAGACATGTCGCGTCGGTTGCGGACTTGATATCGTAATTCACATTGCATGATGTTTCCAAGCATGCTTCGATACGGGCCAGGCATGTGCCGCGCTTGTTCATGTCCGCGTATTTCGCCGCGTCGGCCAAGATGCGCGCCGTTTCGGAATTCCAATCGTCCAAAACATACGACCGCACCGCCGTGCATTGGTCCAAAATATTGCCGCAAGCATTCGCGCGCAGGTTCAATAATCCCGCATCCAAGCAATTTTCATAATTAGCGCCGCATCCGCCCTTGTCCTTCACGCACCCTTCGAACGCAATCAGGCATTCGCCGCGGTTAAATTTGTTCGTGGTGTCCATCATTTGATACCGCGCGGCACGCACGGCTTTTTCGGCCGCGGCTTTATTGCCGTCCGCAACTTTCTGTTGGTCGCCCAGGAACGCGCTGAATGTTTTGCAATCGGCGGCGACCATCCGCTGATACAGCATTTCTTCCATGCCGGCGTCGGTCCCGCATGCCAGCAGCCGGTCGTTGCAATAATTGCGCGCCATGGCATATAACGAATTTCCAATCATCGTATCGGTATCCAGCGATTGTTCATCCGTTCCCGTGCCATACACCCACGACATGAAATCGATGCCGGACGCCTTGGCCTTGGCCCCCGTGCCAAAGACGTAATCCGCGGCGGCGCCCAGCTTTTCGCGTTCGACCCCTTCGCTGTATAATTGGTCGGCGGCGGTTTGGGTATCGTTGATTTTCTGAATCATCGGCTTGGCGTTGTCGATATTGTCGGAACAAGAACACCGTGCGCCGTCGGTCGAATCCATCAGACAGAATTGGTCCATGCAGTCGCGAAAGGCGGCCCGGCACGTTTCGCTGTTCCCGATGGCGATTGTGTTTGCCGGCGCCGTCGCGTCGGGTGTGGCGGGCGGGACCGCGGGCGCGGGGGTCG
>Ga0123357_10011510_pt1 | contig 11356 bp, 9 predicted proteins | sample TergutEmb28metaG_FD_89873 | JGI IMG/M metagenome (GOLD analysis project Ga0123357, IMG submission 89873) | Embiratermes neotenicus P4 segment gut microbial communities from Petit-Saut dam, French Guiana - Emb289 P4 | ecosystem: Host-associated > Arthropoda: Insects > Digestive system > Gut ...
GGCGTTGATCCGAACAACACCTTGTATGTCCTGAAACGAGCGGCTTTATTGATTCAGGAAGTTGCAGGCGGAAAAATCACGGGAGCAGTCCAGGACATTTATCCAAATCCCGTTCCGGAAGCGCGAGTAGAACTGAGTTTGCAAAAACTCCGCGACTTGACCGGAAAATTCATTCCGGAAGAAATTGTCGAAACTATTTTAAAAAGTTTGGAAATCCGTATTGCCGGTAAAAAAGACGGCGTTTGGCAATTGGATATTCCGACCTACCGCGTGGATGTAACCCGCGATGTAGATGTCGTTGAAGATATTTTGCGAATTTACGGTTACAACAATATTGAAATCGACGATGTTTTAAAGTCCAATCTTTCGTATCAGACGCCAACAGATGCCGGTTACAAGCTGCAAAATCTAATTTCCGAACAGTTAACCGGTTACGGATTCAGTGAAATTTTGAATAATTCGCTGACTTCGAGCGCCTATTACGAATCGCTGACTGTTTTCCCGATAACGCAATGTGTCCGGTTGAAAAATCCGTTAAGCGCCGAATTGGATGTGATGCGCCAAAGCTTGCTTTTCGGCGGATTGGAAACCATCGAATACAATCGCAACCACAAGAATCCTGATTTGCATCTTTACGAGTTTGGAAATGTTTATTCCTATACAGCGCCCTGTCATTGCGGACTTGACCCGCAATCCTCTACAGCGCCCTGTCATTGCGGGCTTGACCCGCAATCCCCTTTTCAAAACGACAGCCTGTCGGCAATCACCGAAGAGTTTCATCTCGCGCTTTGGTTGACAGGAAATACGGTCAACAACAGTTGGATTCGTCCTGCCGAAAAAACTTCGGTTTACGAATTGAGGGCGCATGTCGAAAATATATTGTCGCGATTGGGTATTCCTGCAAACAAATTAAGATACAAAACTTTTGAGAATGAGATTTTTTCTACCGCTTTATCCGTAATAACCAATTCGGGAAAAAACTTCGGCGTTTTCGGTATTTTGCAAAAAGCGTTGAGTAAAAAATTCGATATTCCTGCTGACGTGTATTATGCCGAGCTGAATTGGAACGAATTGATGAAAGCGCATTTTAACACGGCGGTGACTTATTCCGAAATACCGAAATATCCTTCCGTGCGACGGGATTTGGCTTTGTTGGTCGATCGAAATGTTCCCTTCTACGAAATTGAGAGAATCGCTCATCATACCGATAAAAAATATTTGAAAGAAGTGAATCTGTTTGATGTTTATGAAGGCAAAAACCTGCCGGAAGGAAAAAAATCTTACGCCGTAAGCTTTACGTTGCAAGATGAAGAAAAAACATTGAACGATAAACAGATAGAATCAATTATGTCGAGGATACAAAAGAATTTGGAAGAGGAGTTAAACGCGGCGTTGAGATGATAACATATTGCTGTTAAAATAAATCGGAATGAGTTCCCGTATCTTCAAATATTATTTGTCTATTCGCATCATCATAACGATATATTAATAACCAATCGGGCTTTATATGACATTCCCAATGGTCGGCAAAATCTCCGGTTAATTTATGCGGCTTGTATTTAAGGGGTAATGACAATCCTTCAATCAGTAAGATTGCTATTTTTTTGAATAAATCAATGTCATATCCTCTTTTCGCACAACGAGAAATACTTTTTTCAAATCTTTTAGTATAAACAGGAGTCAACATTTATATACCTAATTTTTTGAACATATCATCTGCATCCTTGCATATTATCAAATCTTTTCCTTGTTCAGATTTCTTTAATACATTTGCAACCACAGGTTTTATTTTTTTTACAGGTATATCACTTTCTTCTACAATATCGACGTATGGAAGTGTACGGACAAATTTCATAAATTGTTGTGCACTTGTATTATTTTCATTTATAATCAATGTAGCCATAACGTTTTTAATGAATGATTATTGAATACAACTCCGACAAAGTTATATGTTTTTTCCGAATCCAACAAGATCGGAGCCGAAAAACCAAATAAATATATTATGGTTTGAAATAATTTTTGTACTTTTGGCATCTAAATTTTGTTTAATGGGAAGAGCATTTGAATATAGAAAAGCAACAAAGCTGAAAAGATGGGGCAACATGGCCCGCGTATTTACCAAATTAGGTAAACAAATCACAATTGCCGCCAGAGAAGGCGGTTCCGACCCCGATATGAATCCGCGTTTACGTGTGCTGGTTCAACAATCGAAGAAAGAAAATATGCCGAAAGAAAATGTGGAAAGAGCGATAAAAAGAGCAACTTCCAAAGATGCGGCAGATTACAAAGAAATTATTTACGAAGGATACGGTCCGCACGGAATTGCGATTATGGTGGAAACGGCTACGGATAACAATATGCGCACAGTGGCAAATATCCGCAGTTATTTCAATAAATACGGCGGCTCGCTGGGGACAAGCGGTAGCCTGCAATTCCTTTTCGACCATAAATGCGTATTCAAAATCACACCGAAAGAGGGCGTCGATTTGGAAGAATTGGAATTGGAACTTATTGATTTTGGCGTTGAAGAAATCGAATACGACGAAGAAGAGCAGGTAATTTTGCTTTACGGTGATTTTCATGCCTACGCAGCGATTCAAAAGCACTTGGAAGAAAACGGATACGAAATCCATAGCGCCGAATTTGAATGGATTCCCAATGATTATAAAGAGATTTCCGATGAACAACGAGCGGGTTTGGAAAAATTGCTGGATAAATTTGAAGAAGACGAAGACGTGCAGAATGTTTTCCATAATATGAAATAATACAAATATACATAGATGAAAAGTTTTGCAAGCGATAATAATTCAGGGATACATCCACTGATAATACAAGCAATTATTGATGCTAACCAGGGTCACGCCGTAGGATATGGCGACGATGATGTAACAAGTAAAGCCGATTCGATTTTTCGGAAATTATTCGGAGAAGATGTTCAACCGTACTACGTTTTTAATGGAACCGGTTCAAATATTGTTGCGCTTCAAACGCTGACCCGTTCCTACGAAAGCATTATTTGTGCAGCTACCGCTCACATTTATACCGACGAATGCGGCGCGCCGGCGAAAGCAACATCCGCTGTGTTGAAACCAATAATCACGCCCGACGGAAAATTAACGCCCGAACTAATCGCCCAAGAATTACACGGATTAGGCGTTCAACACCATTCACAACCCCGAGTGATTTCCGTATCTCAATCAACAGAAATGGGAACGGTTTATACAGTCGATGAATTGAAGCGACTTTGCGATTTTGCGCATTCCAACAATCTGTATGTCCACATGGACGGCTCCCGCTTAGCGAATGCTTGCACGCACGCAGGCGTCGAATTACGCGAATTGTCGCGCGATTGCGGAGTGGATCTGTTAAGTCTCGGAGGAACCAAAAACGGGATGATGATGGGAGAAGCTGTTGTCGCTTTCCATCCCGAATGGAACGAACGTGTAATGTATATTCGAAAACAATCGGCGCAACTGTATTCTAAAATGCGCTATTTATCGGCTCAGTATATCGCTTATTTCCAAGACGGTTTATGGCTGCAAAATGCCGTGCATTCCAATGCAATGGCAAAATATTTAGCCGATCAAATCCGATGTTTGCCGGGAGTGCATCTTACCCAAACAGTTGAAGTCAATTCGCTTTATCTGATTTTATCTCAAGAAGTGATTCAAAAAATGCTGGAAAGTTATTTTTTCTATATGTGGAACGAAGATGCCAACGAGATTCGTTTGGTTTGTTCATGGGATACCACGCCTTCGGATGTGGATGGTTTTGTCGAGTGTCTGAAAACAGCGCTTTCACAATCTTCAATTCAATAATATATACATGCTTACAGTAGAAAAAATCGGCGGAACCTCCATGTCGCAGTTCGGCGATTGTTTGAACAATATTATTAGAAATAATCGTACGGAAGAAACGATGTACAATCGTATTTTTGTGGTATCGGCTTACAATAATGTGACGAATTGGTTGCTTGAACATAAAAAAACCGGCGAACCGGGCATCTATGCCAAATTTCTTCACAATGAAGAATATGAAGCCGCTTTGGATGTTTTGTATAATAAATTATTAGAAATCAATCGAAAGTTTGAACCCATCGGATTGAATCTGCCCGAAGCCGCTCAATTTATCAAATACCGGATCGAACAGGCAAAAACCTACCTTTCCTCCATGTATAAAGTGCTTGCTTCAGGTTATGTTGAAAAAAGCAACCTTTATTTGGCTGCCCGCGAAATCTTGGCATCTTTGGGAGAAGCGCATTCGGCATGGAATTCGGTAAATATTTTGAACAACAATCGAATCAACGCTACTTTTATCGACCTCTGCGGATTCAACGATAGCGAATCCCTGACGATCGACGAGCGCATCCATAAAGCATTTCAAGGAATCGATTTCTCCGGAACTTTATGTGTTGCTACCGGTTATACCAAAGGAACAGAAGGAATTATGCGCGCTTTCGATCGTGGATATTCTGAAGTGACATTCAGCAAAATTGCAGTTGAAGTACATGCCGACGAAGCGGTCATTCATAAAGAATTTCATCTATCAAGCGCCGATCCGAAAATAGTAGGCATAGAAAAATCAATTCCGGTAGGAAAAACCAATTTCATCATTGCCGATCAATTAGCCGATGTGGGAATGGAGGCAATTCATCCGAAGGCGGCAAAACCTTTGGAATTAGCCGGAGTGAAAATCCGGATCAAAAATACGTTTGAACCGAATCATCCGGGTACGCTCATTTCCAGAGATTATGTTTCGCCCGAACCTAAAATCGAAATTGTTTCGGGAACCGATAATGTCATTGCATTTGAAGTACACGACCCATTGATGGTCGGCGAAGTCGGATACGACTTGAAGGTGATGGAAATAATGAAAGCCCATCATGTAAGTTACATATTAAAATCAACCAATGCGAATAGCATTACGATGGTCGTTTGGGACAGACCGGATGTCCATATTCTGTTGAATGAATTGAAAAGTCAAGTATATCAATTAACGGTAAAACAAGTAGCTATTGTTTGCGCTATGGGAACAAACATAGCGCGTCCCGGATTTCTTTATCGCGGAGCCAAAGCGCTAAGCGATAAAAACATCAATATCGAATGTTTTGGGCAGTCGTTAAAACAAGTGAACATGCAATTTGTTATAAAAAAAGAACAGTACAAAGATGCCGTCAGGGCATTGAACGATGAACTTTGTTTGAAAAAAATATAAACAGTATGGGTTCTTTCAATTTTAAAGATTTGGCAAGCGCTTTTATCGTGTTATTTGCGATAATTGATGTAACCGGTTCCTTGCCCATATTTATCGATTTAAAAAACAAAAATCGATGGTTCAGCCCATTAAAAGCTTCTTTCTTTTCTTATGTTATCCTACTTGCTTTTGTTTTTGTAGGAGAAGGAATTTTACGCTTGTTTAATGTAGATGTATCTTCTTTTGCTGTAGCCGGATCTTTGGTTATTTTCGTAATCGCTTGCGAGATGACTTTCGGATGGGAATTGTTTAAAATGGATAACCCCACCGGCTCGGCAACCATTATTCCCGTTATATTTCCACTTTTAGCAGGTCCGGGCGCCTTCACCACTTTGATTGCTTTAAAAGCCGAATTTAGTTCGGTCGTAATTATCACTGCGCTGACATTGAATATGATTATTGTATTTTTTGTCCTTCGCAATGTGTATAGGATAGAAAAATTAGTGGGTTTAGGCGGTATATATGTTTTACGTAAAATATTTGGTATTATCCTATTAGCAATAGCGGTCAAGCTATTTGTCGGAAACATAACTTCACTATTATAACGCGACATTGCGCGCCAAAACGTAAACTAAAATAAAGAATTGGATTTATTTCTTCCGGTTACCGTAACGGCTCATATATTTATCCACACGTCCTGCGGTATCTACCAATTTCTGTTTGCCGGTATAGAATGGATGCGAAGTATTCGAAATTTCAATCTTAACCAAAGGATAAGTAACGCCGTCGATAGCGATGGTTTCTTTTGCATTAATCGTTGAACGTGTAATGAACGTATCATCATTCGACATGTCTTTAAATACGACCGGACGATAATTTGCCGGGTGAAGTCCTTGTTTCATTGCTCTATATTTGTTATTTTATTTTTCAAAACGAATTGGGCTGCAAAGGTAATAATAAATTATGAATTATGAATTATGAATTATGAATTTTTTTAATTTCCAATTCCGAAATCTGCTTATAAGTATTCCTAAGTATTTCAATTTGCTGAATATCGGCTGTTTTCGTTATTAACATCGAATTTCTTATTTCCGAATCAATCCATCGCTTCTGAACTTCGTTCATTTGCTGATTGTTTTTTATTACTACCGGACTTTCGGGATAAATCCAAAGCTGTAACAACGAATTTTTGTCGTACTCGATAAAGATTACATTCGAATCAATATTAAAAAACGTGTAATAAAAAATAGATTCGGAACCTGCGCTGTTCTTGCCCGTGCGAAGCAAACGCTCATACGAATCCAACAACGCCAGCAATTCTGCCTGCAAAGTGTGTAAATCTTCGTCGGAAAGGAATTCCGACCGGCAATAATACTGTATTTTCCGAATGATGTTGGAGTACATCATGCTGTCGATCACGCAGGTAATATTACTCAATTTGCTAAAGTAAGCGGAGGATTGCTTATGCAAATCGCTAATGTGGAGAGGAACAACAATATCGGAATACCGTGTCATCAACGAAATCTTTCCAATAGAGTACAGATAGTGGCAATAATCGAATTTGAACAGCGCCGGATAGGGTAGCAAACGGAACGGTATCCGGTTTAGGACAGCCATGATTTTCATCTCTTTGGCGTCGAGCAGTTTATTCATAAGTTCAATATCGCCATTAAGCAAATTGAAATAGACATCCTCCGGCTCCCGTCCGACATTGAAATCTTTGTTGAAAGGGAAATAGCCTGATTTTAGATCAATCAACTGATCAATCGAAAGATTAAGATCGGCTGCAATAGTAGCGGCTTCTTCTATTGAAAACGGGATTGTATTTCTGATTCGTCGATAAGCTGTTTCCTTGCTCATCGAAAACAAATTCACCAAATAATTCACCGGGCTTATTCCGCCGGCTGATTGGCTGATTATTTCATTGATTATTTTTGTATTAAAACTTTGCATAATTGTTAATTTATCCGCCACTTAAGGGGAAGTCTAATTTATAAATTCATAACTCTTGAAATATTCGCAAAGATAACAATAAAAACCATACAAACCAATATGCCAAATAACGCCGCCCCTAACCGTGCGCTGCCGCACACGTCTATAAACGCATAAGCGCTACGCGCCTGATCAAAATTATAACAAAAAAAAAGTTAAGTGCAAAATTTTACTGCCGTTGACTTTTTTTTTATTTATAAAATTAATAACTTTGCAGCCAAAAATTTTAAAGAAATGAAAAACTTGAATCTACTAACCAGTTTACTGGGAAGTGTTATCGTGTTAAGCTCTTTTTTACTTGAAAGTTGCAGTGGAAAGAAAGGACTAAATGATCAAAAAAGTCCTGCAAAATTTAAAATAGAAGTTGTCAGTCGATCCGACGCAACGATCTATACGCTATTTCCCGTGCAAGTACAAAGTCAAAATGCCATAGAAATTTACCCTCGTGCAACGGGTTATATTCAGAAGATTTATGTACAGGAGGGTGATTATGTAGCAAAAGGAGACCCAATTTTGAAAATTGATGATGCCGATTATCTTCAAACGGTCAACTCTACCAAAGCTGCGTATGATAATGCGCAATTGGAGGTGATAAAGTTGCAACCGCTTGTTGAGGAAGAAATTATCAGTCCTTTTCAATTACAGACCGCAAAAAGCAATGCGCAGGCTGCACAAGCTGCTTACGAAAACGCAAAAATTAATTTGGGCTATACATTAATCACAAGTCCGGTTTCAGGAGTGATCGGTCGAATATCGCTGCGGGAAGGAAGTTTGCTCACTGCCGGAATTTCTACGCTGATTACAACCGTAGCTTCCAGCGGCGATGTATTTGCTTATTTCTCTTTCGATGAAAAGCTTTTGCTGCAATTTGCCGATAGCGCGCATGTATCACTCAAGCAGCGAGTAGCGAAAATGCCGCCTGTCGAATTGGCTTTAGCAAATGGACAAATTTATGAACACACCGGCAGAGTTGAGCTGGGTAGCAGTCTGATAGACCCTACTACCGGTTCATTGCAAATGAAAGGCGTATTTCCTAATCCGGATGCAATATTGCGTTCGGGCAGCACGGGAACTATTCGGATTCCAACCATTTATAAAAATGCAATAATAGTTCCCCAAAAGGCAACTTACGATATTCAGGATAAAAAGATGATTTTTACGGTCGATTCAACGAATGTTGCTCATGCGACAAATATTATGGTGCTGAATAATACAAGCGATAATTTTATTGTAGCTTCGGGATTAAACGAAGGAGATAAAATAGTCTTGGACGGTATCGGAAAAATAAAAGATGGAGATAAAATAGTGACAAGTAACGAGTGACGGGTTATTTTTATTTGTCACTCGTCACTTGTCACTTGTCACTCATAACTAAATAATATTATGATAAAAAAATTATTAAGCCGCCCCGTACTTGCAACGGTTGTTTCCATTATACTTTGCGTATTGGGAGTACTTGGATATATCAGCATACCTGTTGCGCAATTTCCGAATATCGCTCCTCCAATGGTGATTGTTTCCACCTCCTATCCGGGAGCAAATGCGCAAACTGTTCTGAAAAGCGTAATTGCACCTCTTGAAGAGCAAATCAACGGCGTAGAAGGGATGACCTATATGATCTCTACAGCCAGCAACAGCGGAGGCGCCAGCATTCGCGTTTACTTTGATTTGAGCGTTGATCCGAATATGGCGCAAGTAAATGTGCAAAATTACGTATCTTCGGCTATGAGTAAATTGCCTGCAGCGGTAACCCAATTTGGAGTTACTACACGGAAAATGTTTGACAATCAACTTTTAATCGGCGCTATCTACAGCGATAATCCGCAATTTGATGAAACTTTCCTTCAAAACTATACGCTGATAAATGTTGTTCCGGTACTGGCGCGTACATCGGGCGTAGGGCAAGTCGGCGCATTCGGCTCTCGAAATTATTCGATGCGCGTTTGGTTGGATCCGGCGAAAATGGCTTCCTATAATCTAATTCCCAACGATATTATTGCCGCCATTCAGGAACAAAACGTGGAGGCGGCTCCCGGACAGTTCGGCTTAAGTGGAAATCAACAATTCCAATATACGTTGACTTATAAGGGTAAATTTACCGATGCGCCCGATTATGAGAATATTGTTATAAAAGCATTGCGCGATGGAAAGATTCTCCGCGTAAAAGATGTAGCAACGATTGATTTAGGCGCTTTCGACTATTCGGCGATCACCACCGTTAATGGAAAACCGGGCGCAGGTTTCTCGGCATATCAAACAACCGGATCAAATGCCCGCGACGTGGTCACTGCCTTAAAAGCCGAATTGGAACAATTGTCGAAAACTTTTCCGCCGGGAATAAAATATACTTTGCCCAACGACGCCAACAAATTTTTGGATGCATCCATCAATAAAGTGAAACGTACCTTTGTGGAAGCTTATATCTTAGTATTCTTGGTAGTTTTCCTGTTCTTGCAGAATTGGCGTTCAACCTTGATTCCCGGTATTTCGGCAATGGTAGCGATTGTTGGCACGTTGTTTTTTTTGAATCTGATAGGATTTTCGCTCAACATATTATCAATGTTTGCTTTGGTGCTTGCAATCGGTATTGTGGTGGACGATGCCATTGTTGTGACGGAAGCGGTGCATGCCAAGTTAGAGTCCGACCCGTCCCTCTCGGTGATGGATGCTACCGCTAAGGCAATGGACGAAATCACCGGCGCTATTATTTCTATTACTTTAGTGATGGCGGCAGTGTTTATTCCGGTAAGTTTTTTGACCGGACCTGCAGGAGTTTTTTATCGACAATTCGGTTTGACAATGGCGATCGCTATTGTTCTTTCTGCCATTAACGCATTGACGCTTAGTCCGGTATTGTGTACTATTTTCATCAAACCCAAACAGGAAGAGGAAGGAAAACGATCTTTTATTGCACGGTTTCATCACAATTTTAATACGGCATTTGAGGCTACTGTAAACAAATATCAAAAAATATTATCCTATTTTACACAGCATCGCTGGATACCGCCGCTCATTATTCTTTGTTTCGGAGTAGCAGCCTATTTGATGGTCAAACTTACGCCTACGGCTTTTGTTCCGAATGAAGATCAGGGAATAATCACCGGAGATATAGCAATGCCTCCGGGAACATCTTTGGAACAGACAAAAAGCGTAATGATGCAAGTTGACAGTATCATGGGCGAAATGCCGGTTTTTGCTTCCCGAATGACTATCACGGGACAAAGTATGTTGACCTCCGCCAACGGAAGTTCGCATGGAATGATCACAGCGTCGCTTGTGCCATGGGAACAGCGTGGAGATACTTCTGTCGCCAACGTAATTGCAATCTTGAATAAAAAAGTGTCGAAGATTAAAGATGGAAAAATTGTTTTCTTTGCGCCTCCTCCTATTCGGGGATTTGGCGCCTCAGAAGGTATTCAGGTGCAACTTCAAGATAAAACGGGAGGAGATGTCAATAAGTTTTATGATGTGCTGACCGGTTTCTTGAAAAATCTCTCCGACCGTCCTGAAATGAGTTTTGTTACCACTTCCTTTAATGTCAATTATCCTTGTTATCAATTTGACATACAAGTCGATAAATGTAAAATGGAAGGCGTAAACGTAAGTAATGTATTTTTGGCTTTACAGGCTTACTATGGAGGAATGCAGGTTTCTGATTTCAATTTGTTTACCAAATATTGCAGAGTAATGGTACAGGCGCCGCCCTTCGACCGCACCGATCTCAATTCGTTATCGAAAATTATGGTAAGGAATAACGATGGCGATATGGTGCCGGTAACTACTTTGCTCAACTTTAAAAAAGTATTGCAACCGGAAACCATGACTCGTTATAATATGTTTACGGCAGCATCCATTACGGCAACTCAGAAACCCGGATACAGCACCGGCGACGCTATTGTGGCGGTACGCGAAGAAGCGGCGAAACTGCAAGCCGGCTATGAAATAGAGTTTTCGGGTATCACGCGCGAAGAAATAAAATCGGGAAGTCAGGCAATTTACATTTTTTTGCTGTGCTTCCTGTTCGTTTATCTCATCCTGTGCGCGCAATATGAAAGTTACATTCTACCATGGTCGGTTATGTTATCATTGACTATCGGACTGTTCGGCGTTTACTTCTTTATCAAGATATGGGGAATCACCAATAATATTTATGTCCAGATAGCGCTTATCA
>Ga0123357_10011512_pt1 | contig 11355 bp, 5 predicted proteins | sample TergutEmb28metaG_FD_89873 | JGI IMG/M metagenome (GOLD analysis project Ga0123357, IMG submission 89873) | Embiratermes neotenicus P4 segment gut microbial communities from Petit-Saut dam, French Guiana - Emb289 P4 | ecosystem: Host-associated > Arthropoda: Insects > Digestive system > Gut ...
GGTGGCGGACGCTTGTGAGTGCGGTAATGAACCTTCGGGTTCCGTGAAATGCGGGGAATTTCCTGACTAGCTGCAGACCAGTTAGCTTCTCAAGAAGGACTCTGCACCATGGAGTAAGTAAGTGAGGTACATGTTGGAACATTTGGGGATTTCTTTCATATTCAAAAGTACGGCATTGTAAAAGCGCACCGACGCGCGCACAAACCCGCTTGTTTCGTCATGCCATTAAAATAAAACAATAGCGTATTTATCGTTGCACCGTGCATTCTGTAGTTCGTTTAATTAATACACCAACAAATACACATATATAATCATTTAATGATCTAAAATTCACATTTAAACACTTAAAACGCTCCTACGTGTTTCGATCATACGATCACCCTCAGGGAGCTTAATTGTTCCTTACTAAAGTTATATTTTAAAAACACACAGTGATTTACATCGTTACGTTGAGTTGGTGCTTGGGCAGCATGTCTTGTGTATTGTGTGAGTCGTATACCATCAGAATGAGCCTGGCTATGGATGTGCGTTGTGCGACGTACTACACGTATAGCGTGAGACTCGCACAATACACAAGACATGCAGTTACTTGAAAAAAATTACGTCCGGAACTTCGGTGCATAAGCCTCAGAATGCACGATGCCATATTCCATAAAATCTGTATGTTCACAGTAAACCGCCCGAAAGATCTCACACGTAAAAACGAAGGCACATCTGTAAGTTCACAGGCAACTGATTTACCTCGTGAATGCATTCACTTCCTAAGCAGTCGTCTCATAAATTATAATAATAAAATATTTACATTACTTGTTTTCCACAAATTTTATTTCAACATCACTTTTCATTGTTGAGAAATACTGTACGCCTAATGCTGAAATTTTCGGTAGTTTCGGCGATCACAGGCAGATAGATGAGGGTTGATTAGTCTTCCAAAAGATGGCAGTTAAGACATAAACTAGTCTCACCGACTCGCAACAGATGGCAGCAGCTGACCTGTCTGTGCGTTTAACTGTGTAAGCGGAAATAAGTTTTGGCGGTTGCTGTTTTGTGACGGGGCTAATTTTTATATTCCATGTTATGACTTGCATCAGTCGTGCAAATGTTCGCAACATATAATAACAAAATGAACCTTAAACTAATATTAATTTTTTTTTCAAGGATCATCACGTGCACGACGTAACTGCATTTAATGTGCCTAACACTGTAAGATGCCGGAAGTCTTTTGAACTCCAAAAATGTAGTATATAATTTTATTACTTTGATCCAGCAGAATACACTACTTACGAGTAATGTATGAGCTAAGCAATTTCCGAAACAGTCATCAAATCAGGGTTGAATATTAACTGTAACATGAGGCGCCAAGCCTCATAATTACTTAAGTCTATTTTGTGATGTAGTTCTGTCGCACTTAAAATTAAAATATAATTATCATAATGGTGTTATCATGCACGTAAGCCGACTGATCGACGCATATTGTACTAGATCTACCGCACGAGCTGCCGAACTATATTTCGTCAAGGCGCTGTAGACGAAGCTCCGCCCTGTGGGGTTTTCCATGCCCCACCAACCGCCCCCTGATGCTTGAAGAGTGATCCATACTGAACCGTATGTACATGGCGTTGCGATACTGTTGAGGTGTAGGAAGGTACTGAGCGAAGGTCTTGCTTTGGAAATACACACAGCAGCTCATAGTCGTCCTTAAAACATTGTAGTAGGTGAAACGACAGTGCTAGAAAGTGGCAGCAAGCTTCGTGGTGTGATAAGCATGAACAACGGTGAGCTTGCGACTAGTGTTCGTGTCCGCAGTTCGTAAGGCCGTCGCCAACTCGCGGTTTACTTGTAACCTACTTTTAGGCGAATGGCTTCATATGTGTGCAAATAGAAAACAGTGCTTAGCAAACGCATTCATGAATACATAGACAAATGTAACTCTTGTATAGTGAAAACAGTCTACGGGAGTAGTAGTGGTTGTGTTTTGTGTTTGGATGATTCTTGGTGTTTGTGTTAGTGACGATGTGGCACAAGCAGCATCCCGCTGACAATTCCGAATCGGTTTCAGGTTGTGTATCTGGCCGTCAGACAAACCCCCATGGATTACCGTCACCCACAGAAGAACGGAAAAGGGAAAGTTTCAAAGGCCAACAAGACGTTTCTGTAGCTAGAGATCCCTCATCCCCAACCTGCATGAAGGGGAATTCGGACCGTCTCTCATTTTATGAGTCAAGTCGGACTGATTCGGGATTCTTGTCAGGGGCAAATTTAAGTTCTGAGTGTCCTTCTGTTGAGATTACCCCCTCATCTCAAATTCTCGAGGACCCAGAAGAAGGGAAAAAGGACCCTAATATATTCATGAAGCTGGACAGTGGTGTGGATGTAGGACTGCACGAGCAGTTTAGTAGCTTGAGTCTCAAAGACTCTGATCTGAATGATCTTAATTTATCATCGAAATCACATAGTGAAGGCCATTCGTATACTTCAAACATCAATATAATATCGCCGTCATCCCAACACACTTCCGAGCAGCACGACCAGCAGCCTAATGATCCCGTGCAGTCATGGGAACTGTACTTCACTCAAGATGAGGAGGGTGACACGTAAGTTGATGGTCATAATTTTAAAACTGACTGAAAGTATGCTTGATTTTCCTTGCCGTGGACGTATATCAAACTTTGTTAAAGAAGTCCATTCAGAAATAAGGTTTCAGAAGTGTCAATTGAAAGTTTTGAGTTCAAGGTGCATCACAAGACATGACATAACCAATAACAATTTTCAGCTGCCAGATTACACATTTGTGGTCGCTGCTTGTACAGTATGTACTCTGTATGTTGAAGTATGATGACAGTCAGTGCAACTAGTGTTGCACTTTTTTAGTGTTTAGTAAGTGATCTGTTGGGTGAAATTTTTATAGCTGCACATTTCAGGGTCTGTACCTCTCTCCAAACATTTTTTGGGTGAGACAAGTGAGGTGCGTACAGGTTTTTGGTGGGAAGACGTCTGGGAAGGATATCGCTAGGACGACGTAAGTATAGGTGGGGGTGGGGGGATAATATTAAAATGGGTCTTCAGGAAGTTGGATGAGGAGGCATGGGCTGGATTGATCTGGTTCAGGGTAGGGACAGTAGTAGGTGCTTGTGAATGTGGCAGTGAACTTTAGGGGAGTTTCTTGACTAGCTCAGGACCTGTTAGCATTTCAGGAAGGACTGTGCTCCATGGAGTTCATTCATTGTACATTATAAAGAAATTTGAAATTCTTATGATGCCATTGTGTCAGCATGTATGTCTGTTTGTTGTGATTTTGATTTTGTCAGTGAGATTACTCACAGTAAATTAAGTTCAGCATTCATAGTGATCTCTAGTTGTGAGAACTGGTATTAGTGTACACATTTTGGCAAGAGGAGGTACAGAATTAATGTATAGTAGACAATATTACACCCAGATTTTGACCATTCAGGTAATGTTGCTGCTTGGTATTTGGTTTATTAAGACTTTCATATTTCAGTTTTGTTAATGTAACATTTCTGCCTTCAAAGAGTGTGGACTGAAGAAATTAAAAAAAAGAAATTATATGATCCCATTGTCAGCGTGGTTTCAGTAATTTGCTGTATTCCTTCATCAGTATGTCGGGCAGTTGAATAGTTATGTTTGTTGTGTGCAGATGTAGGATTAATGTAACTGCTGAATTTTGAAATATTTGTTGTGTACATTTTGGACACAGCAAGAAGGCCAATATGGACACTGTTACTAGCAACTGCTTCAGTGTGACATGTATACAAGATTAATGTACCAATATATGTTATAGGATGGCTGTAGGATGTTGTAGTGCTTATTGTGTACCTTTTTAAAGTAAAGAAGATAGAGAAGTGATATAGATGTTTTAGTAGGCTGTGTAGAAATTTACAGTATTTTAATTTGCAGTTTTAGACAGTAGCAGATTGAGAGTTAATGTTAATAATATGAACTGCAGAAAGGCCGTGTGATTCTACAGTTGGCAGTCATTATTGCTACCACTAATTACTGATCCTGAATATTTGCAGAAAATAATGTGAATATTCAGTAAGCATACTTATAACAGAGCTTGACAAATCCTGAGCGTTAGGCACTATGGCACCAAGAACTTTGCTAGCAGGTATTGTTAGTAATTAAACTTTAATAAATCTCAACCAGGGTAAAGACTTTGTTGCTAAACCACATAAACACATAGGACTAGTTGGAGCTACCAAGTCAATTTCAGCGTAATGTGAAGGAGATATAAGTCTGCGGTGACTAGTGTGGAAGAAGAAACGAAAGGACAGGGGCTGGAGGGGTGGGTGTATCGTGGTACTTTTCACCTTAATTTTGTTCGAATTTTAATGCTGAGTAAGGAATTTTAATATGCCACTTTTTTTGTTTCCATGTGTTCATAAGGATTTTTACTGTAATTGGATACACACATACCCATACAGTACGAACAAGAGTAGTAGTGGGCTTAATTTCAATAGTCATTACGGCATAAATCAGCGGGGTTGGGACTGGCATCTAAATTTTTGAGCTGGCGGCAAGATTTAAAAAAAAAATTGTCATACCCTGACATAAGCATATATATTAATAAAAGAAACATAACAACTTGCAATTGTCTCTTTAATTGTGTTTCTGAGTATGGCAGTTTCATCGTCTAGAAAGCGTGCCTCTGCTGGGACATGCCGTGACAACTTTCTGTGTCCAGGGAGACCATAAGAGACTTTTTGTCAAATGTGATATTTTTATTTTACATATTGGCACTACAGAAAGTATTTCTGGTTACTGAGTATTGCTGGCACCCACATTGCTTTTGATATGCTAAATTGTTATAACTCATTACTACAAATAAATATTAATTAAAAGTTACATGACATAACCGTACCCAGATATTTTAGTAATAATTGCTGGGAAATAATACTTTGCAGATTTATATACTCTGTCTTTTTTTACAGACAATTGCACATAGCAATCATTCAGGGATTCATTGAAGTGGAGTACAGCTTAATTCGAATCGTTCCTGATCCGTGTTATCTAAACATCCCAAATGATGTGTGTCAGGTATGTTAAACAATTATCTACGCATATATCATAAAACAGGAAATAGAGTTAATGGTATAAATATTGCTGTCATTGTTGATCACTGTTTGACATAGATGGCAGTGATTTCTGATTGTTACCAGTCTTTGAAATAGTCTGTTGACTATTTCCAGGATTGTTATAATAGCATCAAGAAGTTTGTATTCAAGGTTCTGATGCATAAATTTGTTTCTGATCAGTCTATGGTGTTTTGTAATAACATGTGTGTCATAACCTAACTACCCAATGTTGTTTGTATTGTCATTATGTTGAACCTTTACTATGGTGATCATAATACAAAAAATTAATATGTTTAGTTCAGAGTGGAAATTCTGTTACTTTGAAGTGACAGTAGAGTCAAAATTAACAACATAAATAATCAAATAGCAGTAAATTAAAATTATAATTTTGCAGTGGAAAATTTTGTGTTTTTGTTTGAACCCATTGTGATATTCATATTAGTATGTGTGGAATTACCACGCCCTTCAAATGAATCTGTAGATGTATGATTGTCAGTTTATTTCCAATGTGTGTTTCTGTAAGTATAATTACATTAGTGTCTACTAATTCCTCTGCATGTTTACGGATGCAGTGTTAAGTAGCTTCGGATGGTTAAGGATACTTCTTCTGTAATAGTTTATAGAGCAATGGAATGTTTAAGGGTTGGTGTGTATCATGATACTAAACAAGGAATTAATTGGACCTGTTTCCTTCCTCAGACACCTCTGCATTTGGCAGTATTAACCCATCAGGCCCGCATTGCACGGTGTCTGGTGGTGGCAGGAGCTAATGTGGACATCAGAGATCGGCGTGGTAACACAGCACTTCACCTTGCTTGTCAGATAGGAGACATAGAGTGTGTGAAAGCATTACTGGAACCTATCACAGTAGCAGAAACAAATACTGCAAATCTTCAGTATGATGCCTTTATGCAGCACCTATCACAGAACCTCGAGCAGCGCAACTATGATGGTATGTAGCAAAAGCCAGTGTTGTCTCTTGAAGCAATTTAACATCCATTAAGTGGATCTAATTAAGAACCTGCTGTGAATCTAATGATCTGGTTTTTCCGAATGATTTCTTCGGGCTTAGAAATAATTATCTTCAATTGTATGTCTCCCTCATGTATTTTCAAGCACAGAGTGATTGAAGTAGATGGGTTTTAAGCCAATTAAATTTAGGGGGTTCGCTCAACTCTGTTTTGTCTCTTCATGCTTTGTTTGACAACTTAAGTTAGTGAGACACGGTTGCTATAGGTGATTACAGTTGTACCTGCTGTTCTATATAAAAACTGATCATCCACATTAATTGAATGACTTTTTGGAGGATTTGAGAACAATGTGCTGAAGAGAGTGGTTAAGGCTAAGAGGTACATCAGAAGGATGTGGTGTTAATCTACCACGTTTCACCTGTCAAGGTGAGAGGATTAGTTGGGCATGGCATAGGGAGGTAGAAACACACAAGGCTGAATTTTGATGAACAGAGATCTGAAGGGAAGTGATCATTTGGATTACCCATGGTATAAATGAGAGTAGGGGTACACAAATCCAGGGTGTCAGGTTGCCTGGATTACTAAATTTTATACTGTGGCACCTAATATTTGCAGATCCTTAGTGTGGAAATTGTTCCATGTCATTTTTCTGGCACTTAGAATTTTGAGATAGCTTCCAGATTTTGGAAAATGTGTGCATCCAGAAATAGGAGTATAACTTTAAAGTGAGTCTTAGATTGACAAGGAATGGACTGCAGTGAACAATCTAAGGATAGGGCTTTTGCATGCAGGATGGTAATGAACCTCCATGTTATATGAGAGGTGGAAAATTCCTTGACCAGCAGAGTGACTGGAATGTCCTTAAAAAGGAACCTTGCTGTATGGGGCATGTCATGTGTGTGTGGATGAAATGTGGAATTCTGTGAAGAATTCAAAGCCTGCTTTCTTATTGCACAGACTGTTAGAAATCTTGTATTGTTAATGTTGTGTAGGTATGCACTGCAAGTTTATAAGCCTCTAGTGGCATTCGTTGTACATACCTAGTGGTTTAGTGTGCTTGATCTGTGCAGAAATGGTCATACCCCTCAAATTCTAATTCACTCAGAATTTGTTATTGGTTTGTTGGTTGGTAGGCTGGCTGGTTATGCTTTGTGTGTTTCTCTGTCTTGTGTAGCAAGAACTTATTTTGTACCAAATTTGTGGATATGTTTTTGATCTGTCATGTACCAGAATTCACATGCCTGGCTACATTGGTTCATTGGTTATCATCGTTACTGTCAAACCTAAAGCTGAATATGGAATTCATACAGTCACCGTATACAGAACCTGATTAATTTTAGAAGAACTGTTCCTGTACACAGTATCAGGGCTTTCCGTTCAGTGCAAGTTCTGTCACTCCCCATCTCACAAGTTTGTACAACTGCCATGTTAGGTTGTGGGAAATTAAAAAGGAGGGAGTTGTTATGGCCTCCAGGGGTATAACGATCATATCACATTTCGTGAAAATCCGTCATGTGGTTCGAAAGTTGAAAGTTGGCGACGGCACCTAGTTGATCTGGTAACTGTGTGTGTGTGTGTGTGTCCCCCCTCCCGCAGGCTGAAGAGAAACTTAAGGGCCTCTTGAATTGTGTTGCCTCTTTGGCCAAGCAGCTCGTTAGCCGCTTTATTCTCAAGAAGGATATTGGCATATTCAGTGCGCCCTAGAGGTCTTCCTTTGGATTCTCCCGTGTGCAGTCATTTCTAGAAATGTTCTGTTGAGGAATTTCCATACCCTCCGGGCGTTTCGATGCCCAACCGACACCAAAGGAGTCACGTGTTGTTAACTTAGATTTTCCCGTTGCGTGTCTATAGGCAACTTTTTATGACCAGTCCAAAGAATGTAAGGAAGCGCTAGAAGTGCTGTCTGTCGAGTTCAGTCGACGATCGGATTTACTTAAGTGACCCACGTTTCCAGGTCGGGGTAGCTCACTACCTACGCGTTCGATTCCCAGCAGTGTTGGGATTTTTCTGTCCATTGCCATGCTTACACCACCTGTAGGGCCCAGTCAGGCTTGTAACGGACGGATACCGAAGGTAAAACGGTGGGAGCTTATGCGTTTGATAATGTGTGGAGGTATAACTCTACTCCCCCATACGCCTTCATGTCAGGGATATTTGCGTAATGTTTGTAGGTTTCTGTCTTACGTGAACTTCGTTTTCGTACTGTACACGAAGCGTAATGTGCAGCTTCAGACAGCAGGCCGTCTGTTGTGGGTATGCCAGATGTGGGACGCGCTTGTATACAGTGTGTGTGGTGGTGGTGGGGGGGGGTTGCAGAGCAGAGCAACACTCAGTCCGTTTCCCTTCTTTTCATGTAATGAATAAACAAGTTTTAACGCGCAGGCACGGTATTTTTTCTGTTCGACGATGCGGTTACTGTGCTAGGCTTATACGTAACCTTAAAACTCAGTTTATGAACTGATCTTTATTTTCCCAAAACAACAAAATGTGTTGGTTGCTACTAAGTTTATCCGTTGATAATAACGAACACCATTCCCATCGGCGCCAAGAACGGACCTCGAGATACGAAACATTGCGACAGAGTGGTCTGTAATCCCATTGGTTGATAAGTCACGTTCATAGGAGGATCCTGACTGGAACACAATCGGAACAAATGGTTTTTCCTTCACGCTCGTAAATTACAGATTGTCACATGTTGGGAGTTCCACGCCATCGGAATTTAGAGTGCAAAGTACATCCCGCTGTATTTATGACACTGTTTTGGGGAATTTCACGGCTCATATCTTATCAGTTGGAATTCTGACTACTGCATGTGTGCGTCATTTAGTTTCCTTTCAGTGGGAAGCCGTTTTATGTAATAAAGGCAGAAGTGGCCAAGTAATACGCGTTTTACTTAGGATGGAAATGTTGTGGAAAAACGAGCCTGTATTGGTTTAGTTCCTGAGTCAGAAATATTAGTACGTTTCCTTTCAGTGGGAAGCCTTTCTTTGTAATAAAGGCAGAAGTGGCCAAGTAATACGCGTTTTATTTAGGATGGAAATGTTGTGGAATAACGAGCCTGTATTGGTTTAGTTCCTGAGTCAGAAATATTAGTACGTTGTACCGTAAACACCACTGTCTTCGAGAATATGGCGTCATATACTTCTGTGGAAGGATATGAAAATATCGGTAGAATATTTTACCTCAGTCATCAAGGCACAATTTTTCACTTATCATTTAACTCTTATAATGCAGACAGTGGGCTTATAGGACATTTTGCTACTTATGTACCAGATTACACGGTGTCGCATACCAGAAGGCCATCATAGTCACTTCCGTTGTTACAAACCGCAGTTCTCGGATAGCTGTACAAATCTGTGTTCATTGCAACTGTATGTTTTTCATCTTCAGCTTTCATGACGGTTGCGTTAATAAACCAGAAACCGATGAAAATTAATTCGCCGCACAAATGCGCGTATTGGTTGAACCTTTCTAGTGCCGTAGAATATCCTACTAGTTTGATTTTCACATGAGTGTAATTTATTTATTTTTTGTGAGGTTTATGGAATTGTGCATTAAAGATTATAAATGCCATATTATGTACAGTTCCGTACACTCCCTCAGTTCTTGGACTTATTTATGCGACATGTTAATATAATATAGTATAATACAAGTATGCTGGTGCCCGGGGACAGGGCAGGGTAAGCACTCTCATTTACATAGTTACTGTGGAAAACTGGGGACCCGCAGAGTAAAGGTACACTTCATGTACGAAGTTCGTTTAGGAAGCCTGCTACCCGGGCAGGAAAGGCATACACATTTACGTAGTAACCGTGGAAATCTGAAGAGAGAGAGAGAGAGAGAGAGAGTATTATGCTTTCGTAGTTGTGCACTAGTTAGCGTGGATATCCGAATAATGTATATGTATGTATGTATACTGTACTGTTAGTGCCCGCCAAACCTTACGTAGTTCCTGGGGGAACATCAGTGAAAGTGAAAAAGGTAGAGTTCAGCCTAGAACAGGCCACGAATGCCCAGAGAGGGGGTAGATGTGTAACTCTACTTTTGTAACCTCTGCCCTAGATGGATGTGGGTGGTCAACGCTACGCCCGTCCGCTTTATCCCCGGGAAATACCCAGTACCCATTGTAACATCAGTTAGTGGTGTCCGTTATGTATCAAGTGCGCTTCCGTGAGACTGACTTCTGTGTAGTGTAGACTTCTCCCATCTGGTGGAAGTCCGTGGAACACCAATGACTGGGACTGATGTTGCTAAAGTAAATATAATATGCATATATAATAAAGTCACTTGACGTTGGAGGCAGTACGTTGAAAATGAAGTGACAAGCGACTTTTGCGCCATTCTGTCATCATAACGTGCAGTACCCTCACGATTCGCCTTCCGGTACACAGGCGGAGAACCCAGCGATTGTAGCAGCATGAAACCATGTTTTGTGCGTTGTCCTGCATAGACATATCATTTGCAAACTGTAGTAAGACAAGATAACTCGAGAACTTGCCGGAAGTGCCCTGTGCTTGGACACGCCACACCGGAACATCTGACAGAAGGTCCATCGCCCTTTACGGGAAAACAAACAGTATTTTGAGCTGAAGCGGTCATTAACTTCCTTGTTGGCCACGCGGCTTTGCGTGACGTATATTGAGACCATAAGTACATGTTCTAATATATTCGTTTATAAGCAAACGTGATTAGAGATATGTTGGCGCGTTCCAAACGAAAATTCGCACAAATACACTCAGTAGTGCCTCCATGGGTATTTGTGCGTCCAAACGTAACAACGCGAGAACCGCGAAACAAATCTTCGTGAAATTTCATGTTGGGGAATGTGACTAGATTTTGTCGACAGTAAATTTGGTTACAAGCAAAAATGAGGTACGGTATATATAAGGGCTGGCCACGCTCAATCCACAATAGGGCCACATAATTCGTTGAGGCCTCGCCTGATGGCCGCACATGTGTATACATATATCGAAGGGGAAGGGGAGGTGATTGAATTCCATAGAAGGCCGTTATTTACAAACAAGTTAGGCTGAAAGCAGGTTGAATGACAAGGTAGTAGGCCATACTAAACTCGGTACAACACAAAGAGTGATTGGTTTACAGCGTGCTGTCTGGAAAGCAGACGAGCTACAGTTGCTGAAAAATTTTTGTGTTAATAAAGTTGCCATATTATAGTTGAGTAAAGAGAAAAAACCAACTTGATGCCACTTATTTTATTATTTATTCAATACTCATCCAATGCTCAACATGTTTCGGCCGTTAATACGACCATCTTCAGGAGTCTGCGACTA
>Ga0123357_10011514_pt1 | contig 11352 bp, 9 predicted proteins | sample TergutEmb28metaG_FD_89873 | JGI IMG/M metagenome (GOLD analysis project Ga0123357, IMG submission 89873) | Embiratermes neotenicus P4 segment gut microbial communities from Petit-Saut dam, French Guiana - Emb289 P4 | ecosystem: Host-associated > Arthropoda: Insects > Digestive system > Gut ...
CCCGTTATCAGTTTAAATTCCTTAGCAGATAACATTTCTATCTTTTCATAACAGTTCATTTTCTTCACCCTGAACTATTATATCATATTTTGGGGTTCTGCGACACATCTAGTATAACATAGTCTATGTAAACGGAATTTAAACATTTGCTAAAATTTCAGATATATAATTCATTTCGTCTTTATCTTGGTAATTTTTGCCAGTATCGTTATTGTTATGCTTTCACTCATTATTTGTATGACATCATCAGCGTTTCCCCATTGCTTACGCAGTAAACATCGCCGTTTTTCGTCAAATACACCCCCACTCCGGCTTCCTCTAACGCCGAAACCACCCTGTCGTCTCCAGAACCATCAGTTGGATCAGAAGAACACGTCATCACCGCGTATTTAGGCTTGATCGCATTGATAAATTTTATACAGCCTTCGTTGTACCGCCCGTGATACGGCACTTTCAGATAATCATATTGCGTATTCATAATATTTTCATCCAAAAGCAGCTCTCCAAGACGCTCCCCCATCGCGTCACCTGTAAACAGAAAATTATTATTGCCATGCTTCACACTTACCACGATAGAAAAATCATTTTCATTAGGGGTGATGCCGTTCTCAACATCATTGTCTTCGTCGTTCGCATTGTCTCCGCTGTAATCGTAGTATGCTAACTGGGGCGGATATACCGTAAACACAGAGTTGTCGAGCGTAAATTCCATCGTTTCGGTCAATATATTGAGCTCAAGACCTGCTTCATTCATCGCCGCAATAAACCGATCATATTGTTTTGACTGCTTGCCGTAATTCGGAACTATAACTTCTTTTACATCAAGGTTTTGTATTATTGCGGACGCTCCGCCCACATGGTCTTTGTGAAAATGTGTGATTATCAGATCGTCTATTTCGGTTATATCGCGGTTTCGGAGATATTCTACAATCCGTAAACCATCCTTGGTTTCGCCCGTATCAATCATCACTGTATGATTTTCAGTGGTTATGAGGATTGCGTCCGCTTTGCCTATGGCGAACACATATATTTCCATTATACCGTATTCGGTATCAGTGTCAATGGCGTACTCCGTTTCCGTAGTTTCTGATGTTTCTGCGGAGCTTGCCTCTGTGGAATCGGTAACCTCAGTACCGGAAGTCATTGAGGGTATTGTTGATTCTAAAAAATTATCCGTCGTATTTGTTGTATTAATATCATCAATACCGCCGGATTGTGCCGAACAGCCTCCCGCAAATACAATAACAGTTACAGAAACAATGCACAGACACAATAGTGTATATAATTTTATTTTTTGCATATCATGCCAGCCTCCCGAATTGTAAAATTTTATTTTGGGTTAATCGTCACTTGACTGGGTGATGCAGTAAATATTCGACAAGACGGTTGTACGCCTCAGCGTTCAAATGACAGTAGCCGTCAGACGACAAATCTTTAAATTGCGCTCCTTCGCGAATTCGAGTAAAGTATCGTTTGCGCTGGCTATCACGTCGTTATTCATACTTCCGTTCTGCTGCCCCGCAACCAATGGCGTCACCGACAGTATCACTACGATTTTATCAGGGTTCTTCGCCGCTCCGTTGTAAATCAGGTTGACTGCGTTAACCGCAACGTCAGACACCGCGTTATTCAACCCGTAACCCGTCGCTGCCGTTATTGTCGTATCTTTCAAAACTTTTTCGCCTCAAACTCTATCGAATCACGATATATGTCAAGTCCCGAAATAATGGAATCGCCGAGAAAGACAATATTTGAAAAATAATCGTGAGGGTCGGGAATATCGTCCAAGAGAGGCACGAGTCCGCCATATGTGAATCGATTTTCTCTTGAGCCTCCACGTAAAAAATTATATATATTATCCCTGTTAATATAGAAAACTGTCAACATGCCTGCAAATATGACAAATAACGCGATAATCTATATCAGGAGCGTGATTTTATCGCGCGTATTAAAAGTGTAATAAATATTGGCGTCCGGTATATTGCACGTTATTTCAACGTTTATATCGTCCGTGTAAAAATAACTGTTGTGAGACAGCGTCAGTTAAACGGAACTGTGCTGAGGGTCGTAAGGGTAGCCTTTTTTAAATCGCTCATTCCCGTTCTGTCGTATAAATCCGTTACGCTCTGTTCTTTTATACCGACTTTGAAGCGTTTATATACTGAGCGTTGCTCAGTGGGCTTATGGGAGCGGAAGAGTCGGTATTTATTGTTTTACTGCCGCCGCAGGAAGATAAATATAACGCCAATAAAGCTAAAACTAAAATTAGCGAGACTGATTTTCTTTTGCTTATTAACATAAAATCCCCTAAATTAATTTATTACTTAAATATTATTTTACTCTGACGCGCCTAAATTGTCCCTTCCGCCTCCTTTGATTATATGGAGAATATAAAATTTCTCAATACGGGTTCGTTAGCTTTGCCCGTTTAATTTCCTCAAACCTTACTCTGAAACAAGCTGTTCACAGAATATAAACACCCGCTTTAAGTACCGTTTTCAAGTTCACCCCTAACTTTCAAAGTTAAGTAATATGCAGAGTAAGTTTTTCCAAAAATTGCTTAGTTTTCTTAGTGACCTCGCTGATGTGCCATTCGCCGTTAATTTTAACCTTGAAAATGTATTTTAAATGAGCAATAAAATCAACAACCGAAAAATTAGCCAGTAATTTCTTATCACGCAGAAGATTATAGATTTTGTAGCTTAGCAAAAGCGATATATGGTTGATAAAAGCCCATGTTTCCAAACTTTTAGCGTCCTGCATATAACTTTTGCACAGTAGTCAAAAGTATATCGATAATCTGTCATGTTTTGTATGAAATGGCAATAATTCGTTATTATTTATACATAGTTTTATTATAATTCAGCCTGCGTTTTTTTCGCTTCTGTATAATCATATTGCGCCTGATATATAAAATCAGCGCAATGACGGCAATACACCCTATGATTTCTAAAATTACAGATAATACCGCAAATATTTTAGAAATTATTGAGCTCTTTTTAATCTCCAGCGGCTGTCCGGTATCGTTTACCATATTGACGCTTACAGGGTCATTTTCATCGAAATGCACCTGTAAATCCGCTTCCCCCAACTCGGCGGGCATAGCAGTAGATACGCCCGGTTTCAGTGTAAACACCGCTTTGCCGTCTATCTTGCCGCTTGTACCGTCTGTTGTTAATATGTATTTGACATCTATATCATCTTTACTCAAAGATTTCAAAACAAGACAGGTAAAATCCCCGGCAGGAATCAAATCCATATCTGTTTTGCTTCCGTCTGCGCTTTCTACAGTATACTGCTTTTTACTGAGTTCGTTCGCGCTGTAGCTGACTTGTATAAGATCGCCGAAACCGTAATCGAACAGTGCTCCTGTATCATCCCACCGGGCAACTTCGGTGGGCGACTTCATAACCACGGCTATCAGCGTTCTCCCGCCGCGTTTCGCGACCGCCATATATGTATATCCCGCGTCCCCAGTCCAACCCGTTTTTTCGGCTATGACACCGTCATACTTATACTGACCTTTTAACATCGAATTTGGACGGTTCAAATCACGCGGTTCAGTTTGCTTGTTCGTGGGCGGTATTTCGTACGATATTGTGCCGAATATCTTGACAAACTCCGGTATTTTTATCGCCGCCATTGTTATGCGCGCCATATCGTATGCAGTTGTGTAATGATTTTCGTCGGGCAAGCCATGAGCGTTTACGAAGTTGGTGTCCAACGCCCCCAACTCTTTCGCCCTCGCCGTCATCAGTTTCGCGAAATCGTCCATGTTTCCGCTTACCAACTCCGCTATCCCGTTCGCGGCGTCATTCGCCGAAGCAATCGCCAGCGCGTACAACGCTTGTTCAACCGTCAGTTGCTCTCCTACGTCGAGGGCGATACTCGACGAATCGTTGCCGATTGAAAACACGGCGTCGTGCGACATTGTTATTGTGCCTGTCATCTTGCAGTTTTCTAAGGCGAGCAGGGCGGTCATGATTTTGGTTATGCTTGCGGGGTATAGCTTTTCGTGCATATTTTTTTGAAATAAGACCTGACCCGTATCGCCGTCCATCAGAACGACCGCTTCGGATTTCATTTGCGGCGTATCAGGCAGCTGCGCGGCAAATGTGCCTGTCGATAAAATCACGCCGCAAAATAATATAGCAATTATGTATTTGCTTACTTTTTTCATCAATACATTAAAAATACCTTTCTTTAATCTTCCATATATTTATATTTTCACATACTCTTTGTTATTCAAGATTTTTATTTGACATTTATTAAAATTTCAGGTACGCAAATTCATCTTCATCGTCCTCATGATTATCTTCATCATTACTACCACCATTATTCTTACGCGAATATAACACGGAGCAAATCAAAGACGTCAGGGGCATCGTCAGAAGAATACCCAAACTGCCTATGATTGCCTGAAGTAGTTCGACAATTATCGACTGCGTATTTATAAGCTGTATGAAAGACGTCGAATATGCGATTAACAGCAGAACAACTGACAATGATTCACCGATATACGCCAGCACAAGAGTGTTAATCATCGTGCCCATTACGTCTTTGCCTATGTTTACCCCCGATGTAAAAATGTCTGCGAATTTGAGATTCGGTGCCTGGCTTTTGAGTTCCTGAAGCGCGGAGGCAATCGACATGGCTACGTCCATGACGGCTCCAACTGCCCCGATTAAAATCCCTGCGAATATGATGGCTTTCAAATCAATCGGATTTTTTGTCGGTAAAGACTGCAAATATACAGATTCCTCATTTAACATCCCCGTGAGCCACAGCACTTTATCCATGAACAAAGTCAACAGTCCGGTTATGATTACGCCTCCGAAACAGCCGGCAACCGCCGCCAGTGATTTTTTGTTCACGCCGTTCACCATGAACAGCGTGACGATAATCGAAAATATGCAGACAATGATTGCAGATATATAAATATTTTTACCCGACAGGAGCGCGGGTATAAATACCTCGAAAATAGCCACGCAAGTGAAGCAAAGGGAAAGTATGGCATTTACGCCCTTGACCCTGCCGAAAAAGATCAGCAACACAAGAAATACCGCGCCCAGAATCAAAATTTTATCTAACCTCACATAGTCGATGAAGTGCCATTGATTGTCTTCCGGGAACAATGATAAAATAACTTTATTGCCTACTTCCACATCTTTGGCGTCGTTGGAATAGTAAGCAGTGACATTTTGTACCGCAGTTATGTATTTATCGCTCATCCCCTGTTTATATACCGCTTCAAACGTTATATCTCTATCGCCGTCATCATTGGATACTGCGCCGTAGTCTGCCGAATTGTCTGAATTGTCGTTGGGATTTGTTATTGACACAATTTTAGTGACTTTTGCCTCGATTGTCTGATTGTTGTTCTGAGTAAAAGCCGCCAGTCCTTTTACCGCAATTCTGTTGCCGATATACAAAAATAATACTGCCGCTACCATAATTGCCAAGTAGCATATTATATCAAATACTTTCTTATTTTTTTTCATATGTTCTCCGTATTACGGTTTTACCACATAATTATGGGGATTTTGTCTCGCCCCGTTTATCGCCACCTCAAAATGGCAGTGCGGTCCAGTAGCCGCTCTAGTCATGCCGATTTTCGCTATGACGTCGCCTTTATACACTTTGTCCCCCACTTTTTTCACAATCTGGCTGTTGTGAGCGTATAACGTAGTCATTCCGCCGCCGTGGTCGATTACTATATATTCGCCGTATGTAGTTCCGCTTAATTCTTGTTTAGCCGCGTTGTTACTGATTTTCAGTTTTTGACTGCTGATCTGGCTTTGTAACCCGCCGACTGTATTATTAGCTGCTTCCGCTGTCAGCGATTTATTTATATCCGAAAACGTGAACGGCGTAAGCACAAGCGCAAAAATTAATAAAATTCCTATTGTTCTTTTCACTTTATAAATTTTCCTTGTTTTTGTTACTCGACCTATTCTCTCTGCAATACAGCAATTTTATACAATTCAAATGCCATATTAACACTCTTCAATAAAATTACAATAAATATTCTGCGTTCAACAGCATATTTTCTACGCTTCTTATATCAACCCCTCTGTTCAGTTCGGTTTGCGAATTAGTATCACGCGGGTTTACGCCATATTCCGCGTATAACTGGTTCACTCCGGCTAACAGCGGCATTTTGGTCGGCTCGTGTACATTCATCGACTTTTTCGGGTTCGTGACTATTCGTGTCACCGCCGCGATTTTCGTAAGCTCCAGTTCAGATAAAACGCCAGAATTCTCAAATATTGTACCGCTAACGTTTACGCGCCCCATTACCGCCATAACATCGACTTCATACTCCCTTGCCCTTATCATCTCATCCGCAATTTCCTCATATGTATGCTCACGCCCGATTGGTTCGACGCAGTAATACAACTCAAGCCCCGCCGCTTTTATCGCCTCAATCGTGGCTATCCTATTTTCCTTTGGTATATTTGTATCAATACCCTCGCGCAGACGAACTATATGATATGCCCCCGAAAAACCGACAGTCCTCAGCCTTTCAGCATAACTTAAATCAAAATCGCCTATGTTGGCTATGAGCTGTATTCTGCCCGGCAGTATCTCTTTTACCGCTTTGGCGATGGATATAAACTTTTCTTTGTCAAAATCGGCGGTCGTCATCAGAAACAACGCTTCGATATTTTCCTTCGCAATCGTCTGCGCCTCAGAAACAATCTGTGCCGCATCCTTTTCAAACTGCGATTCGACCGAAAATGTGTCTTTCGCAAGGGAGCAGAATTTGCAGTTGCCGCTGCAGGGAGCGGAATTTATGCCTATCTGCGCGAATATATAGGCTCTGTTATTGTACATTTTTCTTGAAAGCTCATTTGCTTTTGACAGCAGCATATAAAAATCATCAGAGGTGTTGTTGATATTGAGCAATTCAACTGCGTCCTCTTTCGATAAATCGATTCTATTATTTATTTTATCCCATATATCTTTTTGCATATCATCTCTCCCTATTCAGATAAATTTTCCGTTTTTATTTATTTTAAATCAATATTATAACGATTCCGCTACTTTAAGCAGGATATCCTGTGATATTGAAGGAATCCGTCCAAGCGCGTCGGGTCCTACGTTGAGCAGATAATTTATGCCCATTGAGTTTAAGTGATTTTTATTTTTCAGCACGGTTTCCGGCGATTTCCATGAGTGGTCGAAATATTTATATCCCCATGTGTCGTTCAGCGTTGCCGCCGTTTCGTATAACCCGTAGGGCGAATATTTGAACCCCTCCAATCCGTTCATATCAGCCCCACTATCTGTTTTTTTAGACGTTTCCGGCATTTTGTCGGGAATTTCGTTGTCTCCGAGGGAAACATAGTCATACGTTCCGTTGCCTATCCTCGAATTTATCAGGCAGTCAGGCTGATACTTCTTTATCATGTCGTGGAGTTCGAGGCTCTGCGCTTTTGTGATGACTCCGGGCGTATCGAACCATATAAGGCATAAATCGCCGTACTGTGTCAGTATTTCCTCAACCTGCGGTTTTATCTTGTTCTCGAAGCACCGCTTAAAGTCTTTTTTCGAGTTGTCGGGGTAATCCCATATGTTGCTCCAGCCTATTCCAGAACACCCCGTTGTCTTGTCATACCCTCCTCCGTCAGGGTCGTGCCAGTCAAGTTCCTGAGAGTAATATAATCCAAGCTTCATTCCATGCTTGTAGCATGCTTCGGCGAGTTCAGCTATGACGTCCCTTTTGAACGGGGTGGCGTCAGCCATATTGTACGAATCCGCTTTCGAGCGGTACAACGCAAAACCCTCGTGGTGTTTCGATGTAACAACAATATACTGCATTCCGCAGTTTTTGGCGAATGTGACCCACTCTTCCGCGCTGAAATATATGGGGTTGAAAATGGAGGAGAGTTGCGAATATTCTTCGTTTCTTATGCCGAAATACGATTGTATCCATTCGCCTATCAGAGGCGTACGCTTCCCTTTCCATTCGCCGCCGAGTATCGAATATAACCCCCAATGCACCATCATTCCGTATTTTGCCTGCTTATACCATTCATGGCTGTTCATATATATCTATATCTCCTATTCTTATTCTTCATACTAAATAAAGGTGCGCTTAGGAAAGCGCACTTTATTTATATTCATTAACTTTATAAATCGGCAGCCCATAACCCGTGCAAATTGCAGTAGGCGTATACGGTGACGTCGCCGTCTCCGACACAGAATTCAATTTCAGGCAAACCATTAACTGGCAGTTGTACGCGGGAAGTTCTGTTTTCCTCAGCGACGGCAATCCAGCCGATATGGTGTTCCTCCGTCATCGGATGCGGTACAGAGCCGACAGTCACTTTCAGTTTCCCGCCGTCCCGCGACATAACCGGCACATGTTTTTCTTTAGCGGCGTCAGCTGTATTTGGTTTAAGCTCGTCCATAGGTTCGCCGCAGCAGATTATGCTGACTCCGGCGTTTTCCACCAGCCCTACAAGGTTTCCGCAATGTTTGCATCTGTAGAATTTACGTTCAATTTTCATAAATATCCTCCATTATAATTAATTTTTCGATTATTAATATTTTTTATGCTATATTATTATAATAGTATATTATATACAAATTAAATATCTTTTTGTAAATTTTGATATTAACGAAAAACTCTGATTTTCTTTTTTATCAGAAAAATAAAAAATTTTAAATACCTATTACAATTTCCCTCATTATTACAGCCATTCATGATAACGTTTGATATAGAAATGCTTCACCGCCTGAGCCGTTATTGCGTAAAGAACCAGAACGCCTACCAAATATAAATAATATCCCCCACTCATCACAGCAAAATTAAAATCGGACACTCTGCTTAGAGCAAAAGGAATCACAAGCGCCGCGCAAATACAGGCAAAAGTGGAGTACAGCAGCCTTCTATTCGCAACAGACTGAAAAAACGGAATCCGCGCCGTGCGTATAAAATGCACAATCAACAGCTGTGAAATCAACCCTTCAATGAACCAGCCGGTCTGAAATAAATTCTGTTTTCCTATCGTATTGTAACCCAATAAAAACCACAGTCCGGCAAACATCGCCATATCAAACACAGAACTTGTGATACCGAATACGTTCATAAAATGGGACAACCCTTTCATATTCCATTTCTTCGGCTTTTCTAAAAACTCAGGGTCCACATTGTCCCATGGAATCGCTATTTGCGACAAATCGTACACCAGATTTTGTATCAGAATCTGAATCGCAATCATAGGCAGAAACGGCAGAAAAATACTTGCCACCAATACGCTGAACACATTTCCGAAGTTGGCGGACAATGACATCTTGATATACTTCATGACATTGCCGTAAATTCTCCTGCCCTCGTAAATTCCGTCTTTGAGCACAAGCAGGTTCTTTTCAAGGAGGATAATGTCGGAACTTTCTTTGGCGATATCTGTGGCGCTGTCCACGGAAACGCCGACGTCCGCACTGCGGAGCGAGGGCGCATCGTTGACCCCGTCGCCCATATATCCGACCACATGTCCGTTTTTTCGCAAAGCGGTCACAACCCGCTCTTTTTGCATGGGCGCAAGGCGTGCAAATATATTGGATTTTTCAACAGAGGCAGCCAGTTCGCTGTCCGACATTTTTTCCACTTCCGTACCGGTCAACATAGAATTTATGCGCATACCTACGCGGATGCAAATATGCTGTGCGACAAGAGGTGAATCTCCGGTAAGCACTTTGATGTCTACTCCGGCGTCGTACAGATTTTTGATCGCTTCAGCCACATCAGGTTTCGGCGGGTCAAGAAACGCCACATAGCCGATAAAAGTCATTTCACATTCGTCCTGCGGTCCAAACGTGCTCACGCCAGGATATTCCGTTTTTTCACAGATGGCGATTACGTGCATGCCCTCATTGTTAAGCTCGTCGGAATGGCTCATGATTTTCGCGGTTTGCTCCGCCTGAATAGGCACGGTTTGGCTGCCGTCTTTCACGGTTGCGCAGATTTTCAGTATTTCCTCGATAGCCCCTTTTGTAATAATACGCACTTTTCCGTCAGTATCCTGAATCACGACGCTCATGCGCTTGCGGTCGTAATCGAAAGGAATTTCATCTATCTTTTTGTATTTGCTTACGTCTTCTTTTACGCCATGTTCAGAACCGAAAGCGATAATTGCTTTATCAATCAGATTTTTGATTCCTGTTGAGAAATAACTGTTCATGAAAGCGTAATCTAAAATCTCGATATCATCCTGTCCGTTTAAATTCATATATCTCTGAAGCTCCACATTGTCAATAGTCAATGTGCCGGTTTTGTCTGTGCATAATGTATCAATAGCTCCAAGATTCTGGATAGACGAGATATTTTTTACGATAGTTTTCTTTTTGGCGAGAAAATTTGCGCCCTTGGAAAGAGTCGAGTTGATAATCATAGGCATCATACCCGGCGTGATACCCACCGCCACTGCTATTGAGAACATCAACGCCGCAAGCCAGTCACGTTTGACAAAGCCGTTGATCAGAAACACGCCTATCACAACTACCGTCATATAAATCAACAGCAAGTTAGTGATTTTTTTCACGCCAAGCTCAAAATTTGTGGCTTTTTTACTGCTCTCCACCGAAGCGGCTATATATCCCATGTAGGTGTTTTTGCCGGTTTTGACGACAATTCCTACGCCTGAGCCGTTTACTACATTGCACCCCATCAGGCATATATCGTCCAATTCTGTGCTGCTTTTATCTATATTTGATTCAACCGCCTGCTTTTCAACCGGCACGGATTCGCCGGTGAACATGGATTGGGATATAAATAAATCTTTACAGGTCAGCACACGCAAATCAGCAGGAACAATGGAGCCGGGACCTAATTCGACGATATCCCCCGCTGCGATATCTTCGATATTTTTCTTCACTAACTGACCGTCCCTTCGCACGTCCACAGTGTTATGCAGCATAGATTTGAGCTTTTCACTGCTGAGATATGATGAATAATCCTGTACAAACCGGATAATGGTGCTTACAACCGCCAGAATAAATATAATAGACGCGCCTAAGATGTCTCCCATAAAAACAGAAACAATCCCAAGCAGCAGAAGGACGATAATAAATTCGTCCAAAAAAGATTTCAGCAGAAATATGTACCAGGGTCTCAGTTTTGTATCGGAAGTAGTATTTTTTCCGTTGGCTTCGAGCCGGTTTCCCGCTTCTGTTTCTGTCAGTCCGGCATCTGTGGTATTCATCTTTTTTAATATGTCTTCCCCCGGTCCTCCGGCGAATGATTTATATTCCTGTTCCAACACACTGTTTTTATTGATAATATCCTTGCTATGATGATGAGTAATTTTCAACAGACCAACCCCTTTTATTTTTATTTGTCTATTA
>Ga0123357_10011516_pt1 | contig 11350 bp, 8 predicted proteins | sample TergutEmb28metaG_FD_89873 | JGI IMG/M metagenome (GOLD analysis project Ga0123357, IMG submission 89873) | Embiratermes neotenicus P4 segment gut microbial communities from Petit-Saut dam, French Guiana - Emb289 P4 | ecosystem: Host-associated > Arthropoda: Insects > Digestive system > Gut ...
CTTGTGAGTGCGGTAATGAACCTTCGGGTTCCGTGAAATGCGGGGAATTTCCTGACTAGCTGCAGACCAATTAGCTTCTCAAGAAGGACTCTGCACCATGGAGTAAGTAAGTAAGTGTGTACAGTGAAAAACTCCTGATGATGGACAGAGGAACTGTCCGAAACACGTAGAGTTTTATTCTAAAAATAAATTGAGAAATTTGTGCATTTAGTTGGTTTAATTATAAGAATTTACCCCGGTACACGGTCACCTGAACGTCAAATGTGGCAAGATCTTTCTGCTCAGTGAAAACCCACCAGTTCATCTCAAACGCACGATGATGACGCGCACACATACGCATCGCATGCGTCGCCTCACAAGCCTGTTCGTTTAAAACCAATCTCTAGCAAGAATCCTAAACACTTCAGTGGGTAAGAGGCAGGCTCTTCAGTCCTGCATGTACTTTGCGGCCAGCATTAACACAGGACTGACTCACTGTCTATCTGAAGTCACGTATGTGACAGGTAGTCAATTTTGTCAGGTACCACCCATGCCAACAGCCGTCACATGGCCGCTTTCTGCCTTGCTGACGTCAGGTTCTGCCTCTGCATTTCTCATCGGATGCCGTGTTAGTAAAATTCACTTTGGTTCCCCCGCGAGAGTGAAAACACTTTACAAAGTAGGTCACGGACTACGCACGTGAACCAGTGTCGAGATGTTCTGTTACGCATTGTCATTTAGAGTATGACATCTCCAAACCTTGTACAAAATAACAATGGAAGGACACAAAATAATGCTCCAGCTTGATCCTGAATCATGTTGAGTGCTCGATCTGAAATCGACTTGTCATAACCTATTTCGGGAATTGTATTATCCCCGGGAAACATGTGATGGATGGGAGACAGTGTACTGTTACAAAAGTACAGATATTTCACTTTTCTTTCGAGATTATCACATTAAATTGTACTTACTTGGTGGGAGAAGCAGTTAGTTTTTCGTAGAAAGAAATTAAAATAATTCTTACTATTTCTAACACTTTTCACTTTCGTTTTCCAACATGGAAAATAAGACTTCCCATCGCCATTATTATAAGGTTCGCGGTCTCGTGAAACGTATGGACCACACTAGGGAACTTGAGCAGTGACAAAATGGCTTCAGGTGCTTTCCGAACGAAATAAATTAGTTCACTCTCCACCCGCAAGTGGGAACGCACGAAATGCGTAATCCATTAGGCTTAACAAAGGATATGACTGCCCGACGCTACATTTCCCCAAGCCTTGTTTGAGTTCAGTGTATAGAATGCGGCCTTATGGAATATGATACCGTGGATTTGATATATAGGTACTGTCGGTTCGATGGAACCTTCCATCTCTAACTTTAGATCAGAACAATCGGTGCTCTATTTCAGATTTCATTATCTGATGGCGGTGAATAAGTAGTTTACTGTTGCCTTGAATGCGAGGCTCTGTAGATCGATACCTGTTTACCAGACTGAGAGGCGTCACATTACAGGCGACCATATTACTTACTTATTTACTCCATGGAGCAGAGTCCTTCTTGAGAAGCTAACTGGTTTGCAGCTAGTCCAGAAATTCCCCGCATTTCACGGAACCCGAAGGTTCATTACCGCATTCACAAGCGTCCGCCACCTGTCTCTATCCTGGGCCAGCCCAATCCAGCCCATATACCCACATCCCACCTCCTGGAGATCCATCCTAACATTATCCACCCATCTACGCCTAGGTCTCCCCAGTGGTCTCTTTCCCTCCAGTTTCCCCACCAAGACCCTATACACCCCCTCTCCTCACCATACGCGCCACATGCCCAGCCCATCTCATTACAGGCCACCATAATAATCTTCATAATTGGTTTTCTTTTAAACGCCGCTTCAATTCAGACTACAAATGAAAGTTTAAGGCCATTACTTTACTGCGATCCTGTGACCCTATGTGTGATGCGGCATACGTTTTATGGGAACGCGATGTGCCTTTCATTCACCATAAGATTTGTTTCTATAGGCTTACTACTTAAGATCCCAAGTACATATTTGCCCTATATTGAAAATTATTGAAGCGGAAGTAAGGCGTATTGAATGCCAATTGTAGCTGTCCAACACACTTTACCCAAATCTTATATATTATTTTGCACAGAGATTAATTTCGATAAAACTCGCTAGTGTGCCCCAGTAGGAACCACTAACTGTACACACTCGAAATTGTTATCCAAGCTCTTGAATGTCACACATAATTTGCACCCAGCTTGTGATGACTGGAAAAGGGCTCAAGGGACCGTGTGGAATTTATCTGATCTGTAACTTTATTCAGAGCCATAATGTATACGTAGAAGCACGGTTGTTATGAAATTTCTGGGATTGTCGGATATGACAGAGGGATAATAGCGGAAAAAGCAATGCCAACTAAGAAGATAGTAAGTTGTAAAAAACAAGAAGAAGAACTACAGGGAGAAAGGGAGAGTATGGGAGAAGAAACAATTCCACTGTCAATATTCTGTTGTCTGGCACCCGGTGGCGTGTAGCCTGGTGGCAGTCCACCGACATTTCGTTGTATCATGCTGTTTCCATCGCCAAGTTAGATGCACATTCTACCCTGGTGGCCGCGAGAGTCTCAAAACTCACCGAGCTTAGTGTAGCCTTGTGCAAAACGTAAGGCACTGGGAGCCTAGTATTCAGAGCACCCCTCTTCTCCCAATCCAAAGTTCAAATCCCGCTTGCCTCATACAGGATTGAAGCAGTTGAAGCAGTGCCACGGCTGTTATCTGATTTGTATTCGTCATACCTACTGTACCGACGTATTAAGAGCATCAGATGGCACAAACACGCTGTGAACCAGCGAGTAGACGATCATATTGCCAATTGAGATGGCAGACTTTGGAGTGTGACGCTTGATTTTTCGAATGCATCGTGTAATGTCATTTATTTTTTGTGAAGGGCAAGTTCGAAGATTGGATTGCATCAGGCACAACATAAAAGTTACTATATGAATGGTGTGCCAAAATTGTACGTTACAAATTATAGCGTGTTTTTAATAGGGAACATGACATACAAACAATGATGAAGATGGCAGTCTAAGTCGAAACGGGTCCTAAAGGAAAGAAAAAAGTCGTAATATGCCGATTGTCAATCGCAAGAAGTATCGCATTTTTTGAACCTAGGAAATTCTTCGATGCTACAAAACAGTTAACGGTTTCTCAAAATTTGAAAATTGCTTTCAAATTTCTTAAGCCTGGAAAATAATTAGGCCTGCTATAGACGTGTATTTATATCCATCTCTCAAAAAAAGCTAAATTACCCATTCATTGACTTGAAAACAATCAAGACGTATTTCAATATGAAATGCTAACTCCCTTGAGACGAGTTCGTCTTGAAAAGTTAACAGTCCCTCAACTATTCAAGAAATTCACTGTATTTTCACAGAACCCGCAGGCTCTTTACACTCTTCACAAGAGCCAGCCGCCTGTCCCTATCCGGAGCCAGTTCAATCCAGTCTAGGCCTTTTATCTTGTTTCTTGAAAATACATTTTAATATCAACGGTCCCATCTACGCCAAGGTCGTCCCGGTGGTCCCTTGTCCTCAGGTTTTCGCACTAAGACCCTGAATGCACCTCTCCTAACCCCCAACTAGAACGGGTGTAACTGTTCATAAAACTGTTTGCACGCCGCTCTGTGTCTATATCGAAGAACTAGCACTTTTGCGGTCATAAAACTGAAACTATCGCTTAAATAAGGGTTTAATAAAGTAACATACGTTCCGAAAAATATTTAAAAGACGGAGAGAGATGTGAAGGAAGGGGTGAGAGGATGAACACTTCCGTTTCGAGAGTGTCTCCCATTTCCGCCAGGATATAGTCCATCAAATTTCACGGTCATGGGTTTCATGTGAAGCTTATGGATTTAGCAGGCAGGAAAGAGCTTATTGCTAGCAAGAGAATCGCGTGGGGAAACTGCAGAGCGCTGTGTGAATGTGTCGCCCGATTTGAGCACAGAACGGGGGAACGCCGTGGGATGCACACGAAGCAGGCGCGATTGCAGCATGTGTGCGCTTTGCTTTTTGCCATGTCGTGACTGAGCCTTAGAGCGAGGGACGATGGGATGGTGTGACCTTAAATTACGATGTGTCATACGGAACTATAGTTCATTGCACGAAACTGCTGAATGGCTTTCCTGGAAGTGAAATGATACTGTAAAGGAATGTGGAAATTTATAAACTGCAGGTCTGAGTTTAATCTCGTGATATCGTAAGTTATCTGAAACATCAGTGGTTGACTAATTCTCGATTTGAATTAAAAAAAAAAAAGTGCAAGATCCATGGCCGTGATATTAACTTATGCGCCACGCAAAATTCATAGAAAGTTACAAACATGAAGACCTGAACAGCTTACAAAGGATGTGCTGTTTGGTTAGACAATAAAAACACAATCCAATATTTGTGCGTACTGGTGGTTATTCCGCAGTCGTGTTTTAAGATTCATTTTGTCATTTCAGTGCCGAAAGTTGTACCGATGGAGCCGATGTAGCTCAGTCAATATAGTCACTACGCTACACCTGAGTGACCGGGTTTCGATTCCCGACCTGGCAGGAATTTTTTTCTTTACTACTACGTCCGGCTTGGTTCTGCGAGAGCTATTTAACCTTAGTCCAATTATGATAGAAGGGCTCTTTCTTTGGAGATAAGAGGGTTGAAGCGTGAAACTTTAATGCTTAACCATATATAGGGACAACATTTGCCTTTTTAACCGAAGAATAAGAACCAACTAGGCCTAGATGCTACTTATTATTTTATTGTACTTCTTATAGGCTCTACATGTTTCGGGCACTACTATGTCCATCATCAGGAACTCACGACTATAATGTTGATTAACACATTGGTCGTTTCGTTCTTGGTTTGCTGTACGTTGGAAGTTAGTTGCGGGCAGGCTGGAGTAGTGTCCGGGCTGCAGGCTTTATCACGATGATGGGCACAGTAGTGCCCGAAACATGTTGAGCCTATAAGAAGTACAATAAAATAATAAGTAGCATCTAGTTGGTTCTTATTCTTCACTTATCACAATGATGCACGGTCCAACACACATCATATTTTGTAAAGAAATCATGAGAAGCTTAGTAAAGGGAACACCAGAGTGGGAAATTTGTAGATGATGTGGGACAGGCAAGCTGCTGGGATAATATAGTGTATACTTGAAAGGTGTTTGACCGTGCATCTTCCTCATGAAATAAAGTGAAATACCAACTTGATGCAACTAGGTAACTTTATTGATGTATTTTTAGCTCGACATGTTTCGGGTACATAACGCCCATCATCAGGAGCATTAGATGTTGAGCTGCAGCATATGGTTTTCTGCACCGAGTTTTTGAATGGGTGGTGGTCTTGAGAGCCGCTGCGTGGGTCGTGTGTACGGTGCGGATGGTGCCGTGCACTAGTTACCTAGTTGCATCAAGTTGGTATTTCACTTTATTTCATAATGGCGCAGGATTTTGTTGAAGGATTAGGGAGAGTTGTTACAATGTTGCTGTGAACGACAGGCAGGAAAAGTGATAAGGGACAGTTGGGCAACAAGTCTAAGGAATGAACTGCACAAAACTGGGTTGGGATACATTGGCTTGTAGAGCAGAGGGCTATAAGGGCTCTAGATCAAAGTTTTCAAACTGGTCGTAATGATACACAAACACATCAAAAGATACAATGACCGACAAGAGATTTTGGTTACTTAATTTGATATGGAAAGATACTGGGGGTAAAAAATATGTGTTCATTTTGGAAATTTTAACGAGAATAACGAGATTGTACAGTTTAGGTTTGTAATGTGAGAACTGAGGATATAAAGGGACGTGTAGAAAGAGGAAGACGCTTCCTATGTGAAGCAGAAGAGAAGTCGATATATTTACTGTGGAATTGCAAAGAAACGTAAGGACTGGCGAAAATTTTGTAACCATAAATAGTTACATAAAAACGAAGAAGTAGAACAAGAGAAAATACTTAACTGTATCAAAATTATATAATTGAAACTTTTCAGCAAGAAAAGTTTTCATGCGAACCCCAGATAAAAGAAACTGTGCAAAATTTAGAGGACGTCGAATATAAAACACTAAAAATAGGAATACTTTATTGTAACCCATGGAATTGTTAGATTATAATTTAATCTTAAGTGCAAAAAATAATAATTTAAAATAAAAGGCATTAATAAAAGTGCATAGTAGATGAGTGCTAATGAAATTTGGTGTTAGCAATCACATCCAGAGGAATGTACTTGGGACTCAACAAATAAATTTGATTTATTTGCTGAAGTTGTGTGGAGCCTTTAAGGAACATTAGGCCTATATGGCGAAGTACACTGATGCTGTGTGTTAGTGCTTTTGTATGTGTGCGTACGTGCCCTTATCGTTAAAAAAATGATACGGCTATACTCACAAAATTGTAGGTCATGACATACGAATTTCTATATTTTTATCGCTACCTTCAAATTTTAAATTAGAATTATTGGTGGTTAAGGTGCTGTGCTGCAAATCGGAGGGTCGTTGGTTCGATCCCAGCTGGTGTCATTGGAATTTTTCATTGACATAAAATCCTTCGGATCGCACTATGGCCCTGGGGTCGACTCAGCCTCTAACAGAAATGAGTACCAGGAGTATTTCCTGGGGGTTAAGGCGGACAGTACGTAAGGCTGACAACCTTACCACAACCCTGTGCCGTTATCACGAAATCTGGGAATCTTAACCTCCTGGAACCCTCTGGGCCACTCCGGGCCTGTAACGGGACTGCTTTATCTTTACCTTTGCCTATACAGGAGTTCTAAAACTTATGCGTTCATCTTTACACAAGTTGCGCTACTTTGTTTCAAGATAAACTTCGTTTAAATTCAAAGTGACATCAGTAATCCTGAGCAATATTTTCGATTGCATAATGGCGACTAATTTAGGAATATTAATTACGTTACATTTGGAATATTTACGGCGCCAAATCTTAAGGCTGCTTTCCCCAATCAAACATAACCTTACCAACAGCATGTGCGGGTTTGATATTTCACTTACGATTATCTGGTAGATTTATCCATGATGGTCTTGTGGAAAGTCTCGCCACAGCCTTGAATGATCATTACGTGCTAACATCGTGGGCCGTTTTATTTCTTGGTTATAAGAATGAGAATATATTTACAGTAATTGACATGTTTTTAGCTCTACGGTTATTTATTCGTGTGGACTATTGAATTTGTAGCAATGCTTCTTGTGAAAATAAATATCGGATTTCTGGACACAAAGGCGTACCTGTCTGTAACAGACAGTTACAATTGTCACGTATACATTTGGTGATATCAGAGAAGGCTTTCCATATCTGTTTACAAAGAGACGAGTACAGAAAATTGTTGGACTGCAAATGGTCATTCCATAATGCTTGATTCTTATTTTGAGAAGTAGATAGCGTTTTGATTATACTAGTTACGTTTTATGGGTGCGTAATTGAATTGGCGGAACTCTGCAAATTGTTTGCGAAGTAAGAGATACTTAGAGGGATGTTATGATGTGGCTTTGAGTAATTAAGCAAATACCGCCAGAAGATCAGGATCGGGGATGACGTAGTCGGTATAGTGACAAGGCCGCAGTTTCGAGGAATTGTGGGTCGATTCCCGACAGGGGTAAGAAATTTATCTTAATCTCCAAGGCGTCAATACCAGCTGTGGGTTCCACGCAGTCCCAGAACTGGTCTAAAACTACGGAGAAACTTGTTGCTGTAGGAATCAACAAGTGATTCTTCTTTTGCCGAGCCCACAGCCTAGTTACCGCATTCAGAACGCTATCCAGGCTCAATTTAAGAAGCCAGTACTTCCTATCTCTCCTTAATTCATTTTATTCCAACAGTACAATCCCTCATCTACTTGCTATTTTATATGTTCTGCACATTGCTTTGGATCGTCATGGACAGATAATGTGTAAACGACCTTTTTCTTTGTCACCCACTCAGGCACACAATTGGTCACGTAGTTGTAGCATTCTGTATCTGCCTTGCCACTCGTATGGATGAACCGCGTGTAATCTGCATTATGAAGTCTTTTACCCTTCAGAATGTAGTGCCGTGGTGTAGCTGGAAGCGACTGCTAAGAATTTAAAATCTGAATTTAGCTATGGGGTTTCAGCACTTATCGATGTTGCTTTTGTAGTCGCGTTTGCAAAATTGCGAAAAACGACTACTAGCTTCGTCATGTTTCTCTGTGTGTCCGTACATCCGTGCGTCTGTCCGTCCTCATGGAATAATCCGGCTCCCACTTGACGGGTTCTTGTGAAATTTGGTATACGATTATTTTTCGAAACTCTGCCGAAAAAAATTTATTTTTTATTAAAATCTGACAAGAACCACTGGTACCTTACATGATGACGCATGTACATTTGTGATAACATATCGCTGAATTCTTCTTAGAACGAAAGATGTTCCACACATAATTGTAGAGAAAATCAAAACACACTTTTCAAGTATTTTTTTTCGAAAATCATGCCGTTTGTGAAATAATGTGGAAAAATACGGTAGACCCAATCAGGCTTCAGATGACTATATAATATGGTGCACATGCTCTGCATGCTGAATAACTACGGCTACAGACACACACTCAATATATAATACTAACTGCCTGTCTAAAAGAACAATGGTTATGCGAACACTTTCCAATATTACGTTATACGTACATCGCCCGTCTTTTTAACTATACAGTTTACGTTAGCATCCATTAGGTCTGTGTATGCATACTTGCTGAGGACTGTTATAACTAACTGTAAGATGTCATCTAATTTACTTACCATTTTCTCGTGAGATTTCTCGAACCGTGGAGACGTGTGTTCGACAACTACTTCTGTTAGAATCATTATGTATTGTCAACAGTACGTTGAGATTTGTTCTGTTGCATAGAAACGTGTTTTATGAAGACTGTTGTACATAAGGATAGACTCACAAGCACAGACGTCCGAAGAATTTTATCGGATTATGTTGAGGTGTGTTAGACGAATATCTCTCTAAAGAAGTTGTGGGCAGTGATCGTATTGTCTTCATCTGTCGAGATTTATCGAATTATGCAGCCGTATATTTGAAAAATATTCGCGCACACAAGCATTGGGCACCGGCAGTGTTAAATATTTGGAATTTTTTTTAAATACTTAGGTTTCGCAAACAATCGTACCAGTGTTAAGTGGGTAGTTGCGACCTTCAGCTTTAATTGCAGGGGTATGGTGAGATTGTGGCTGTTGGTTCTGCCGCCTCAAATGAGTTGTCATACCAACCAATGATGACAGATGAGAATGAAGCATTGGTGTTGCCCCAGTGTTACATTTTGGCAGGATAACACTAGGGGCTCGGAGTGGAACCTGCCGTGCTGTCACGGACTGAGGTGGAACCTGCCGTGCTGTCACGGACTGAGGTGGAACCTGACGTGCTGTCACGGACCGAGGTGTCCCGAGAACCTTCTTTCTAACGCTGCTCATTTCAGGAAGATAAAACGGCTGTAGTGGTTCAGAAATTTTACCGGCATATAACTTTATTGTCTAACTTGTTACCAAATCACGTTTCTGAAGAGCATGTATGATAACATGCTGAGAGTTTGGGTTCGCTCTGGTGATGCGATTTTTTTTTTTTTTTTGCTTCGGTTGTGAATCCTGATGAGTTGAATGGCATCCGTTGTTCCGAAGGTTGCCACTGGGCACGAAAGTGAACCAGTTCCATCCATCTCCAATCCTCCATATAACCTTGTTTCTATATTCCTTCTATACCATTGCTAAAAATACATCAATTTCCATCGTGTCTGTAAGGGAACATTTCAGAAAAAAGGACCAATTCTCCACCAAGGACCACCCTTTGATAGCTGTCCGCGATTGCTCAATCATTATACTATTCGCAGGCATAACATCCCGGAAGACCTAAATAGCAACGCTGCTGTGAGAAACTCAAACATCGCAATAATAAACAATCCACAGCTACACTCACTTCTTTAAGTGTCATCTTAATATTTTGATCCTGTTCTCAACATTTTTCAGACGGTATCTTCCTTCAGGTATTTCGACTACGGTTTCATATACACGTCTTGCCGTACTGTCCTACATGACCAACCAGTCCTCCGCTTCCCAGATACTGAACAGCAGCAGAATATAAGTAAATTACTTGCTGCCCACTGGACTACTGAGATTTGATTCTCAAGCATGCTGCCTCTTCGCTGCCACTCGGACCACAGCTGTCCCCAAAGATACGTACATAAGCAGAGAATTTTAAACGTCAGGGTTAAGAAAGCCTAGGACATTCCAGTGACTCACGCACTACATTGTTGCGGTGTGATTCCTTATATATAAAGAACGCATTATATCGCACTTTGTCTGTAAGCTATAAAAGAGATTTATGTGCTGACCCATGAGTATACGGACTTGTGACGACGATGGTTTTGTATTTCGAGGTGAGAAGTGTCTAAGCAAATGGCTGGATTTGGAGAGTGTAAGATACTGTGTCTGTGTGGACTGCTAAATATTAGTCTCGTATCATTAAATATACACAAATATTCGGGTGAGTTCAGACAATATTCCGTGTCGGTAGCCTGACAAACAATACGGTGACACATTTTTCATTCCAATAAACTTTTGTATTCTTGCCATTGGCAGTTATATCTCGTAATTAACGGTAAAGTTGTCTCTGTTCTCAATTAAGGAACATTTCACTCACTGAATGCAACAGCTACACAACTCAGAAATTGCCATTTGGGGTTAATACTACGATTGAACTCAAAAATGTAATACAACAACCAACAATACCGGCACACTTCTTAGTCAAAACATACACCGCTAGATCCTACAGTCGTCGGATGTAGCTGTTGTGTTTTTGAGCTCAATCGTAGTATTAACTCGAATGGGCAATATTTGGATTGTGCCACTGTTGCATTCATTGAGCGATTTCATGAACACCTGTGAGGGAACAGAACTATTTCTCAGTCTTTCTTTCATAGCCTTCTGCTCCAAATGGCGACGAGCGGAAGGCATGACGCCACTGCCGCTTTTCTTCTGAGATGTAACGCCAATACCCGGTGAACACTAGGCTGGCAAAATTACCTACATTTATTTCCTTTAACTCTTTGTGGGTTGTAAAGGAAAATACAGTTGTGACAACGACCGAATACATCCTTCAATATTCAGATATTTGAGTAAAACACAAATGCACATTTTGTAGCTAACACATAACGAAAGAAATATAATCCGTTAATGCACCACTTTATAATAGCGGTTATGATGGAAGCTACGAGGTCTGTTAGAAAAGTATCCGACCGTATTTTTTTTATGCGAACACCTGATGGATTATAATCTAGCGCGCTTGCATGAGCCGACCTTGAACCTTAGTGC
>Ga0123357_10011517_pt1 | contig 11350 bp, 8 predicted proteins | sample TergutEmb28metaG_FD_89873 | JGI IMG/M metagenome (GOLD analysis project Ga0123357, IMG submission 89873) | Embiratermes neotenicus P4 segment gut microbial communities from Petit-Saut dam, French Guiana - Emb289 P4 | ecosystem: Host-associated > Arthropoda: Insects > Digestive system > Gut ...
ATTCGATTCCTAGTATCTCCAACATGTTTCGGTCCACCTCTGGACCATCATCAGGGAGGAAATAACAAGTCTCATGGAGAAGTTACTTAAGAGGATTGATCCTTAAGTAACTTCTCCATGAGACTTGTTATTTCCTCCCTGATGATGGTCCAGAGGTGGACCGAAACATGTTGGAGATACTAGGAATCGAATCGAGACACGCACTGTAATGGTGTTTTAAGGTGTTTTAATAAACAAGTGCAATTTGTTGGTGTATTTTTATCAATCTTAATGTAGAAACAATATTGAGGGGTGGGGGTCTTTCCCCAAAGTTAAGGCTATGCCTGATTGGGTTACACACAGAGCTTACCTACACACAAACAAACCCACACCTGAGAATTAGAGTACAATCAGTAGTTCAGGAATTCACAGTAATTTAATTCAGTATATGGATTATACAGGAACAAATTCATGCCTTGGTGGCTGCTACAAATATTACATCTGGACAGCCTGAGGTAATGTTCACAGGCCTGAGTAATAATAAAAGGTGGCAGAAAACTGCTGGTTGAATATTTAAGAGTTCTGAGTCAGTGGCGTGAATCAGTGCTGGTTCCGAATCTTAGGTCTGTTTATTATATAAGAGAGCACTCAGCCAAAGTGTGCAATACAGCAGTGGGAGAGCTCAGTCAGACACTGACTGGGTTATGAGATGGACGATCCAGGGTTCAATTCCTGTCAGGAGCAAGAGACTAACCCATGCCTGAAACATCAAAATTGGTTTGAGGCCCAGCAAGCCTCCTATTCAAAGGGTACTGAAGGTTCTTTCCCTGTGGATAAAGTGGCTAGGACATGAAGATGACCACTCACATCCATCTAGTGCTGAAGTTAAGAATGAGTGGAGCTACACCTCTGCACACCCTTCATCCCTACATGATATACACAGAGATGACTACTTTTTACACTAAATCCATCTGGCAGATTTTGTTTACATTTTCAATGCTCATCTAGAAACTGTGTGTGAAAACATTTCTGAAAGTTTGTTTGTTTTTTGGGGGCTAACATCATCTCACTGTGTTTGTTCAATGAATGTTAATTGACCTTCTGATTAATACAACACTAAAAATGATTTGATATTCATTTATTCATCACATTCACTACAACGTGTTTTGGCCGGTAATTACAGCCATCATCAGGCAGTGTGACAATAATACGAAAGGTTATAACTGAGACAGATGTCTCCTGTTTCTACAGAGCTTTCAGTTACTGACATGCAGTAAGAAATAAAGGAAGAACAAGCATTAAATATCTTCTGTACCACACAAACCAGCAAGAAACCACCTTTTGTCATGAATGTATACAGTACACTTTCATTTGCTTACAACTTTCCTGCTCTTTTAAAATAAAAATATTATCTCAAAAATTTTGTCATAAGATAATGTCTTTTACAACAAAAATGGAAATGACAAATTTTAGTGATCACACCATACCTGACTGTCAAAGTGACCCATGTCATTATGACACCGATGTGACTTTGAATCTAGAAAGTCTGTGATGAGAGGCTGTGCTAACTCCTGCAGAGCTTTCAACATGACATTGTTAGCAACCATTTTTATGATAAGCCAATCTGGAGAGAACACTTCTTGTTTCACCAGGTCTCGAAACACCAAGAAGACTCGCAGAAGGAAATCTTTCTTTGGCTTGCGTTCTGCAAGCTCCTCCCACAACCGTTTATAGTGAAACTCATCCAGCAGCTGGAGCAGTCCAATGAGACAAGCCACCAAGCAGCCCTGGAAGAACTCCATGCATCAGTTTTGTAAGTCCAATATCAGATGACACAAACCCTCATACACTCTCCACCTAATATTCCTAAACTGAAGAAATAAAGTAGACTGAGATGAATAAATCACGCACTGTGCACGGAATAAAGGAGAAACACATAACAAATTATGGTTGGAAGAGCTCAAGTGAGACAAGGTCACAAATGGGAGGATAATATTACAATGCATGCTTAAGAAATATGTTGTGAAAGTACTGATTGGATTGAAGTATCTAATGATAAGGTACAACACTGAGTTGTTGCATGGTGACAAAACTTTTGATCCCAGTAGAACAGAAAGCATCTTGCCCTGCTGAAAAAGTACCAGCTTCTAAAACAGATGATGGACAAACAAGTTAGTCACTATCAGCCATCAAGACTAACATTATGAAGATAACAAGTAAGGAAATAAAAAATTCTAGAAAAATCTCTATCAAAATTTTTCATCATATGATTTGAAGATTTTATTACAGAATGCTGTCAACAAGCTGAGTGTCTCAGTTAGGTTTTGATAAGCATTAACCTTTAACCACCATGTGCCCTATACAGAGGATGGGCATACAGCAACCCTCCAGAGAATGTATTTTATATATTTATTCAACAAATATACTTACTGAATTTTTGAGACATGCTTAACAATCCGTTTTTTTTTTCCCCCCCCTCTACAAAATGGCGCACTAAAATTTAAATGTCCAGCTCTGGGGCCAAAGGGTTAAAGATAGACACAGTTCCTTCAACCCCCAATTTTTCCAGTCTTGCCAATTGCTAAATATTTCACAAATGTCACTCCCACGACTAATAGCAGATTGCCACATTAACACCAACTATCCAAAATCTTACCAGAACAATAGCTGAGCGGTCTATGATGATAAGAACTGTCTGTATGAGCATGTCCAGTGTTGTAAGACATAAAATCTCTACATCATGGTGTAGACAGTTATTCACCTGAAACACAACAGTATGCCTCATAAACTGTTCATTCTCCGAGTGTTTGTGACAATCATCAGTTCATAACATAATCATGATGGATACTGTCAATTTTTTTGGGTACATGTGACATACATAACGCATCTGATTCCTTCAAGTGACTAGTCTGTCACTACATTAACATCAGTTTACATTCTACAGAACAATGCATACCTATAACAAGGACACAATGGCAACATCTACAACTTCTGTTTGATTAAACAACAATGAATTTCTTCCTACAGAAGAAATGTAACTATAATACAGCCTTGGGTAAGAAAGGAGAAATGGAATATCTGAATTTTTACACATTGCATTAGTGGATATACAAGACCACATGACAATGTACTCAAAACTGAATGTACCACAACAAACACAGAAAATTTATAGCAGACATCAGATTAAAATGTTTCCACTGACAACCACTTGTCACCTCTGAAATCACTCCACAGGTCAGGTACAAGCTGACAAACCCTTGCTCACCAACAAGTGGCAGTTCAAAATTTTATACAGCAAATTATAATGTGATTGTTTTCAATTTGTGGGTTATAAGGATGCTTTACATGCATTATGGCAACCCACTTTCCGAGTATGATTTGTGAGAAAAACAAGACAGGCAATGTATGTATAATGCAACACTGAAGTATGTTTGTGCAATCATTTTTGCTGTGGAAGAGCAATAAGTACCACATATTCTGAGTGTGTGTTTGTAACCTTAGGTATCCAGCATGCAATGTGCATGTGCCATATTGTCATCTGTGCCCTGTCTGGCTCTGCCATATTTTTCCACGTTATCTCATAAATGGTACGATTGAAAAAAAGTTATTGAACATAAAATGTGTATTCTGATATTCTCTACAACTTTTGTCTGCAACATTTCTCATTCTAAGATAAATTCAGCAAGATATGATCCAAAACCTATATTGGTCTTAATGTAAAGTACCCATTATGCTTTACAGATTTTAACGAAACTTGAATTTTCTAGACAGATTTTTGAAAAGCACTACATTATCAAATTTCACGAAAATCTGTCCAGCGGGATCTGAGTTGATGCATGTGCACAGACATACAGATGGACAGACACGACAAAGCTAACAGTCACTCTTCACAATTTTGCAGACGCACCTAAAAATGTACCAAAAATTACTACAAATTAGAGCATAGTTGCCTGAAATCATTTGATGACATATAGCACCACGGCACACACACACACACACACACACACACACACACACACACACACACACACACACACACACACACTTCCTTTACTTGAAGTGGACAATGCTATCTTTCAAACCAATACACCCAGCACCTCACCTAAAAGAGGGCATCAACAATATTCATCAGTTAGCAAATGAATTCACTACACCTTTTTTATTACACAGCAGAAGCCCTACACAAGACTTTAAATTGGCTGTTAATATCATTACAGTTGCAGAATAAGTCTTCTAGGATGTGAGACTGTGACACTGGGCAAGCAGTTTCCTGCTACACACCCTGCACACTGTGTCACAACCCAGAAGACTCAGATCTTCAGTGAAACCGCTGTGTAAACTTTAAATCTTTTGTCACTAAATTCATATGGGCATGGTCACTGTCAGTGAGTTGTGAAATATGAAAAATTTGATCACACAGTTCGTAAGGATGAGAACTCCCTGTTCTATACAACACCCCGACACTGTGTGTGGCATCTGTGATATTAAAAAATGTTTCAGTCGCATCTCTGTCACTGCCTCACCTTCCCCTGCTCCTGTGCCTGCCGTCGCTTGAACAAAAAGCTCAGGATCTCGCCCAATATCTCTGTGCACAGGCGAAGCTCATCACGGCGAGCCAAATGGATACGGAGGTGCTTACAGCTTGTCGACAGCAGCAAATTACGAGACTCTGGAACGCAAAGTTAGCTTGCTGGACTGCGGCAGTACTTCATCACATAATTCACACACTTTCTTTCAAACTTACTGTAACTTGAGACTGGGGTGTGTCATTTACAGGAGGATTTATGAAAATATTTTGTCACAGAAAGTATCACAGTCTATTTCATCACGAAATACATGTGAAATACCATCTCCAAAACCTGAGTAGATCTTACATAGGGTTATGTTGTAACAAAATACAACTTGGATATGGGTGAGACACAAAATTATATTCAACAGTACATGCAGAGTAGAGTAGGCAACAAGCTATGCAGACTGTTTGGTGACAGAAGGACTAGATGCATGGATACATCAAAGTAACTTCAATTGGACAAGGGCACATCACATTAAGTCAAGCCTAGAAGCCTGTGACCAATTTCCTCACACAGACTACAGCATTGTCCAGTAGGAATCAAGGCCAGTCACAGCACTTGTCAGACTCCATCCACTAGCCCTACAGGCTCACACTCTACCGTGACCTCTAGCTTTGTGCTGACATATGATCTCGGTCAGCTGGGTGTTGATCATATCAGAACCCTGATAATGGAGACAGCCAGTTTTGGAAATGATGGCTTATTAACACACAATGTTCCTGTTCATTCTTCATGTATTTACAAACTCTGTGTTCATGTATTTCTCATTAGTTTCTATGGTACAGCATCTTGTCTTACAACTCCTGCATGACTGTAATGTCACACCACACAGAATGTTGCATACACCATGAACTGTGCAATACACATCTTCCTGCACACCTTACATGCCCGTTCAACTGTGCACAAACACGTTACCTGGTTGGCTGACTACATAACACAGTTTGGGCCACCTATGTATACAGCACCTGATATAATCCAGCTTAAGAAAATAAATCTATCTAAAATCAACAGTACCCTTCTAAAATGTCTGCCATTAAAGTGTTGTTTAAAACCAAACTGAATCAAAACAGGAATGGGACCCATATCACATGCTGCAATTTAACTTTTATTTTCTTTATCTCAGTAATTAACCAACTTGATGCACAAAATTTTTGTTTTACAATAAGTTTATTTCAGGCCTCTATATGTTTCAAGCACAAGTGCTCATCATCAGGAGGTCAAAATTGCATTACACAGCCTCTGGTATCATCACACCTATAGGTGGCCGTCTGGTGCACAGGCTGAGAGAGGACTGGTTGGAATGCAGATGCATGAGACGGCCACCTATAAGTGTGATGATACCAGAGGCTGTGTAATGCAATTTTGACCTCTTGATGATGAGCCTGTGCTTGAAACATGTAGAGGCATGAAATAAACTTATTGTAAAACAAAAATTTTGTGCATCAAGTTGGTTAATTACTGAGATAAATATACTGACATGCACGGTCAGCAAAACGTCAAAATTTTATTTTCTTTGTTACTTTAATTTTGGGGCAGTGTAGCTGCAAATAGGCCTCCTGTACCAGCCCTGGATAATGGATGAATATAGACCGGTGGGAGAATAATAAACGACACAGGAAAACTAGAGTACTTCGAGAAAACCCTGTCCCAGTACCACTTCATCCACCATCTATCCCACATGAACTGGTCCATGATCGAACCTAGAACCCTGAGGTGCGAAGTGGCAATTAACCACCTCAGCCATTGCAAAGTCAAACTAGAAACTGTGTATTTTTACATATTTGACATTCACAGGGCTGTGTATCATAATATATTTCTATAGCAAAACCAACTAGATGCACCAACGTATCATATTTATTTTATTCTGGAATGACACTCTATATGTTTTGAATGGTCTGTCTGCTTGCTAGCAAGCAGACAGCAGTATCTGTTTGACATACGCCTGTTGCTGTATGTACAGTCCTGAACTCCTGATGATGGATGGAAAGACCGTCCATATTATACAGAGTGTCATTCCAAAATAAAATAAATTTGATACATTGGTGCATCTAGTTGGTTCAACTATAGAAATGCATTATTACATATTTAAACATGTGTCACTTTGGATTTGTACTACTGCAATAACAACCCGTCACTTAAGTATGTACTCTTTGTGACAGACACACAACACTGATTTAACTCACCATCATCAATGAAGAGTTTACTCGTCACCAAGTTGCGAATGGCTGTCAGTTTGGCCTGTGTAAGTTGAGGTGGTAATTCTCTTGGTAAACTTTCCAGCATGGCTGTTGCCAATTTTGTGATCTTCAGAATTGGTAAGACATGAATCAGCTGCTCATACACAGCACTTATGCTGTGCAATAGGGCAACCTGAGTTACATGCGAAGCAACACATCTTCATTAGAGAGTTTAGTTTCTGTAGGTAAAAATGCAGAGTGGCTACAAATTTGCTGATGATTTGGAAAACTTCAAATTTTCTATTGACAACAGAAACAGAAAACCTGCTTACCATAAAACAGTCTTCCAATATTCAAATTTTTTTTTCTTCCATGCATAAGTTCATACTTAATACAGAAACCAGAATGCTGTTGTGGCATTCAACCAGGACACAGGGGTGGGGTGAAAGTTTGACAAGGAGACTGTTTTGTAAGAAATTAGTTTTGCATATGTATTACTGTAATGCTATCATTTCAGTGTCATGCACTAGTAGAAAAATTATAAACATATACACACGAGATAAAATTCAATATTTGGAGACTGCTTTACAGGAAAAGATTTTTCTGTATGTGTTCTGAATAGAAAATTACATTTCCTACAAACTGTGTGATAATTTGGTGCCACTCTGCAGTATAAAAGTTAAAACATGAAGAAATATAATTACAGGGCCACAAGTCTGAAAATAAGTGATGCCTTTTGAAATTTGTGTCCATTCAGTCAATCGAAATGCTGCACAGTATTCAATGCTTCCAGCAGCCTACAAGGGGCAGCTGCATTAGTAACACTGCTTCCCTCTGGTATCAGTTTCGTCCTTGCTGCATTCACATCATGCAGTCTGTGTCTTGCTGTTTTCATACATCTTACCGGGAAGTTATGGCAAGGTAGCAAAACCTTTAGTGAAATTGTGCCACACCGTGCATAAAACTGGAAGTGCCGGTTGGTAACAAGATGACTATAACACTTGGGTACATGCAGTAACAGAACAATTGTAAAGAATGCAAACAAAATCAACTGTTTAGTAAACAATACAGTCATTTATTATTTTTTATATGCTTTTCTTACTCTGTAACTGGGGTACAAAATACACCGCCGGTCAGACAGCTCAACACTAACATGCAATATTATGCAATTCAGCATTTTCCTTTCATGAAACACACTCTGTCAGCTCAGCAGGGTCTGTGCTGACAGGTATAGATGCTACTCTCTACAAATAATCCACCCAGCTGTGAGTAAGTCACATCCCAGTTGATGTGTTCTGTGTAAGGTATGTGAAGAGGCCAAATAAAGAGTTCAGAATTCATTGTGTTCTTAGAGAGGTTGAATAAATGGTTGAAAACCGAGCATACAGCATGATGCAACACAGCATAACCAGAGAGCATCATTCTGATGATTGAAATTACTGGTAATGTTTGGTTTTCTCTAAGAATAAAGAAACAATTGTTCAAAGAGGTCACTGAGTGGTGCAAGAATATATGTGGCAGCCTGTAATATGATGGGCACACACGACTAGATCTAAATAGCATTTGAAAAATATCTGCATCACATTTTCTAAGAAACAACACAAACCACAGTCCGAAGATCAAAGTCTTCTGCGGTGTGATGCCATGTCACTGGACAAGTAGTTTCCAATGTTTTGAAGGCACTGTCTTCCTTCCACATTCGAGGAACTGCTCACCCAACAACACAGCATTATATCCCAGAAGACCTGACACTGCTATGAGAAAATCATATCTCATAATCTGTCGATGCACTGTACCTGTGTTGGCAATATGATATCACTAGACATTGCCAGCATGTTGTTTAGTGCTGTAAACACATTATAGAGGTCCTTCTTAAAGCTGTCTTCATATTGGCCACCAGTTGCTCGAGAGAACAGAACACGAGACTGAATGATGAACTTAAAAATATATTCCAGCGAGCGGAAGCACTTCTGGATTGGCTCCTGCTTGTCTGTGGAACTCACCCAGTCAGCACAATGCTGCACACTACTCAGTAGTCCCCTGAAACCAACAGTTCAGCTAAGTATACAATCAGAAAAAATTTCACCTCCTGAACCACAATGGGGACCCTCTGTAACTGAAACTTATTAGTTAACAACATACTGAACAGTCAACAAAAATACTTCTGTATGCAGTTCTACTTTGGACCTGCAGCTACATGTTTTGACTCATCCGTCAAGTCTATGTGAGGATACACTGTACACAGTCTCCTCTTTGTGACTCTCTAATATGCAGGCAGATGACGAATCACCAGATGAGTTGAAAACATGCAGCCAGCGATACTAAGTGGAACTGTAATGAAAATAGTTGTGCTGACTGTGCTTTATTAATTTGTGAATATTTAAAATAATGGGTGAAACTTATAAATTTGTTTATGCTGGTCATAATCAGTATCAAATAATGTAAGCTATTATCATACAGTAAAAATTAACCTCACCTCACAAGCATAAATTGTGAATAAGGAAATTGAATATTTGTATGCCCAACTGTAAATAGGATGTACTTTTTTCCCCAAGGGCAGTGTATACAAGTATTTTTCATGTGATCAAATCAAGAAGAATGAGATGAGCAGAGCATGTAGCACATATGGGCGAAGAAGATAAGTGCATGAAGGTTTGTGGGGGAAACCTGAGACAAGGAGACCACGTGGGAGACCTACGCATAGATGGGAGGATAACATTAAAATGGGTCTTCAAGAAGCAGGATTGGGGGGGGGGGCCATGGACTAGATTGATCTGGCTCAGGACAGGGGTAGGTGGCAGATGCTTGTGAATGCGATAATGGACCTTAGGGCTTCATGAAAGAGGAGAAATTTTTTCACTAGCTGAGGGCATGTTAGACTCTCAAGAAGGATCTTAGTATAATCTTAGCAGCTGACCAATTTAATACACAAATTCTTGTTTTATAATAAGTTTAATATATTCCTCTACATGTTTCGAGCACTGTTGTTCTCGAAATACGTAAAGGAATATATTAAACTTATTATAAAACAAGAATTTGTGCATTAAGTTGGTCAATTACTACGATTATACTGAGATGCATGGTCAGAAAAACATCAAAATCTCATGAAAGACTCTGCCTCATGGAGCTAATTAGTTATTTAGTTAATCTGTGCATGTAAGTGGACAATACTTGAAAAACTATATTTCAGCTGAATGAAATCAACAAGCCCATCCTGTAGTTATCATGGTAATGTAGAAGTATTGAACATACTTATACACCAGTGCAGCAGCGAAGTGACCTTTGATGTAAGCGTCCATGACAGGCTTGAAATGCTCAAATTTGCTATCATCTAGGAGACTGAAGATACTGACCTGCAACAAAAACAGGCACACTGTAAAGCATGAATAATTAAAATATAATTCACCTTTGGTAGTATAACACAAAAGTTAACCATCACTAATAGCAAAGCATGCCAATGTATACGGCTCAAAGACAGCAACAGCCACCTGCTATCCTCAAGACATATTTTCTTAAAATCACCTTCATTTTATTATTACATGTCACTCTTACATGGGGGAATTGTGAAGACATTTTTACAACAAACATAGCATTGTAAGTCTAAAATGAATACATCTGACAGGGGGGACATCAACAAAACATGTCACTATATTAGATGTTCTGTTAGGCTCAATTACTTCACTGCTCTACGTCTGACATATCCAGTATGCCATGCAACTAGTAAGCGGTGGCTGGCGTAATGTTCCAGTGGAAAACAAATTTGCGCTACAATCATAACAGTTCAATATTGGGGGGGGGGGATATAGAGAAAAGAACAGAACCAAATTTTGAATGCATAAGATATATGACCTTAATTATCCTTTGTACAAAATCTGGAGCTTCAAGCATTATGTAACTTACTAATACGTGGAAGACTAGTCCTGAGTGACTTGTGGAGTTACCATCTTCTGTGGAGAACATAGAGAACAGAGCATCAAGCACATCCTGCAGAAATTTTACCAGTTCCTCTCCATTGAGCCTTAGTACCCGATTTAGTGCTTCTTGAATCTTTTCTGGGTGCTCTTTCCACTGCAGTAATGATAGCAAATCCACTGTGAAAATCACAAACCAGCAAATAAAACACAAAACTGAATCACCAGTGATTCTAATGACACACATGTAAAACAAATGACTATTTCACAACAGTAAGAGTTTCAGTCTGTCTACATCAATCCAAAGTATTGAGTCTTCATTTCAAAGTTGATGAAGAAATGTGACAAACTCAGCTGTTGAATGGATTTTCTTCTGACATACTTGCATATCCTGCTGAAGTTAAACATCACGTTTTGAAGTATTTCAAATTAACGTGGAGAAGAAACACAAGGTATATATGAGCATGAAACATTACAAAACTAATACAGTGGACAAAAATTAAAAAAAAACAGAACATCTGGCAAGAACAGAAAGCATAAACCCTAAAGGAGATACAACAGCATGGCATGTGTTAAGCGTGAACAACGAAATGATCCATTTCAGAACTTTGAAAATAAAGAAACAGAATTAGATGACAAATGGGGGAAAAAACGCATGCGCATGCATGCGCACGCACACACACGCGCGCGCGCACACGCACACACACACACA
>Ga0123357_10011518_pt1 | contig 11349 bp, 10 predicted proteins | sample TergutEmb28metaG_FD_89873 | JGI IMG/M metagenome (GOLD analysis project Ga0123357, IMG submission 89873) | Embiratermes neotenicus P4 segment gut microbial communities from Petit-Saut dam, French Guiana - Emb289 P4 | ecosystem: Host-associated > Arthropoda: Insects > Digestive system > Gut ...
CTGGCCATTATCTCCGTAACCGTTCAACTTTGGATATAGGTGTTTTGGGTTATATCGGTATACTTTAACATAAGGAACACTCTCCCGAAGTCTGGCACATTCCTCCTGGGACACCCTGTATACCTTGTACATCAGTACTCCCTGATTTCCTTTGTGTACATATGTTAATATATATATATATATATATATATAAAATTGTTGGTATGTGTATATCAGTATCCCATGAGGACTGCTATAAGAAATAATTAAAACACATCGGAATAGTCCCCCACATATGAATAAGTGAATTTTGTTGCCCCCACTGTTGGTAAGAAATACATCACATGGAAGAAGTATATCAACATTTTTTAAAATTCATCTCACAGCATTTTTATCAGGTGTATGATCATGGAATGACTCGATCAGAAATTTCAAGGTTATCTGAATAAAGCAGCACAAAAAGTCCTTTATGGTGCTAACTAAACACCTAGATGCAGAGAAAAAGAAAATCACATGAAACCCATCTCATTAATAGACTTCTGTCAAAGATCTGAGTGAACAACTTTCCAAGAATCATTACTATATGGTCACATAACACCACCTCTTGACTCAGTACAAAAATACACGTAAACTGGACGTTAAAATGGGAAGGTTCCATTACCTACTGTTTCTGAATATGTGAAGACATTCTTGCCTGTCTGAACTTGAGTTGTGTGTATTGTACAATGATGATCTCCCATGGCTTAGTGGCTACATAAGAAAGAGGAACAGAAAATATGTACTTATATTTGGGTGCAACTATAGTATAAAAATATATTGCATTTTACATACACACTCTTCCTGGGTCCTGTTTTTCAAACCTTGTGCATTGTTTTCAGTCCCAAAATTTGGTCACTCCACAACCATGTGCACATGAGACACCATCAGTTGCAGTCCTAGTTTGTAGGTTTACCACAAAAATCAATGCACTCACCACATCTTCAAGCTGAATGGACTGTAGATTGCATGCAAGGATACTTTATTGTGTTGATTAATGGTTTATGTAATGACTGGCTTAGATTTTAGTGTCAATAATAGGATGATCAATGACTAACAAATTCAAAAGGATGTGGATCAAAGAAATCAGTGGCTAATCTGAAGTATAATCACAGCATTACCATAGATGGAACCAATGGAAAATCCAGTCACAATAGTTGATGTACCCACCAGGATTCAAACCAAATAGATCCTGAATATCAGACAGAAAAATTAGTGCTTAGGCAGCCTGCTTGGTGCACACAGTGTTGTACAATGTACAAGTCATAAACAGAAAGTGCCAATGGCTGTGGACTTAAGCATCCTTATTTATAAGGAGGCCTACACACAAACACAGAGAAGTGGCTGCAAATAAGAGGATGAACATAAGGTAATGTGGTTATTCATGCTCCACACTCATGTAGCAAGGTACAGAAAGCATGGTAAAGTCATCCCTGTGCACAACTCCGTCAGGACATGGGGGGAACAGGGTTATGGCTCCGCATATTGGTAACTTCTGCACTAATAGGAGGGGAGTGGCTTGCTTCACGCCCCGAACGCTTTAACTTGCGGAAATCACAATTACCCACTGGAGATGAGGCTGAGTGGGCTCCAGGTCCGATATGGATACTACACAGAATTCTCTTGGATTGACAGGGACCAGCCCGTAACCTAGTCACAATACTGTTACCTCTCCTGTTCTCTACGCTGCAAATTGTGTCAAACTTCAGACGTGAGAGGTCTTGAAGATACACAGGAACGTAACACTATAATCACAGTCTTAAGGACACGCAGAAATCTACACACGAAACGTTACCATTGTCATCAAATACAATGTTTTCGATGAGGATTAATAGCACATGCAGTAGATCCGTAGTTCGTACTGAATGCAGATTTGTAAAATTCTGTCTGAGACGAATTACAACAGGCACTCAACCCTGTGCTGGAATTCAATGTTTCCACTGGACGTGTACACACACACACACATTACAGAAGTAACTAGCAACACAGAGGCAATAAACCGACCATCACGTGGAACTCACCACAACATACCCTTGCCGTTTCCACCGCCGCGAAATCCTTAGATCACAGATTAATAAGTCTACCGTCACAGAACGTTGCCTGAGAAGATATCCGAAGGCAAAGACTTAAGTTCCCCGTTTTCTCTACAGTGATGACTGCCTTTCTGGGTGTGGTAACTACAGATCATCTAGTGGTAACTATCACTTACTTACTAACTTACTCCATTGAGCAGAGTCCTTTTTGAGAAGCTAACTGGTTTGCAGCTAGTCAAGAAATTTCCCGCATTCTATGTAACCCGAAGGTTCATTACCGCATTTACAAGTGCCCACCATCTGTCCCTATCCTGAGCCAGCTCCATCCAGTCTGTACCCCCACATCCCACTTCGTGATGATCCATCTTAATATTATCGTCCCATCTGCGCCTGGGTCTTCCCGGTGGTCTCTTTCCCTCAGGTTTCTTCATCAAAACCCTGTACACGCCTCTCTCCTCCACCATAAGCGCCAGATGTCCCGTCCATCACATTCTTCTTGATTTCATCACTCGCACAATATTGGGTGAGCAGTACAGATCATTAAGTTCCTCATTATGTAGTCTCCTCCACTCCCCTGTTACCTCATCCTTCTTAGGCCCAAATATTCTCCTCAACACCCTATTCTCAAACACCCCCAGGCTACGTTCCTCCTTCAATGTCAGCGACCAGGTTTCACACCCATATAAAACAATTAACAAAATTATAGTTCTGTATATATCAATCTTTAAGTTTTTGGATAGGAAACTGGACGACCAAAGATTCTGCACCAAATGATAGCAAGTATTCCCTGAATTCAGTCTGCTCTTAACTTCTTCCTGAATAGAATTTGGATTTGTTAAAGTTGTTCCCAAATATTTGAACTCTTCCACCCTTTCAAAGGAACTATTATCAGTGTTCATACTGTGACTTTGTCCTGCATTCTGATCTTGAGACATGACCATGTACTTAGTTTTATCCACATTTACTTCTAGTCCCATCTCCTTACTAGCCACTATCAAAGCTTCTGTGTTTTCCCTTAAAGTATGTATGCTTCCTCCCACTATATTAACATCATCAGCATAAACCAGAAGCTGGTGTGCACCATTTAATTTCAAGCCATCCTGGTTTACCTGAACCCTCTTAATGGCGTACTCTACAGCAAAGTTGAAAAGCAATGGCAACAGAGCATATCCTTGTTTCAAACCACTCCTAATAAGAAACATGTCGGTCAAATTCTTGCATACTTGGACTCTGCTATATGTTTCAGTCAGACACATTTTTATTAGACTTACCAGTATCATGGGGGTACCAAACTCAATGAGAATATTATATAAGACTTCCCTCCTAACTGAATCATAAGCTTTCTTGGGGTCTATAAAGAGCTGATGTGCTGCTTCATTGTATTCCCATTTTTTCTCAAGTATTTGATGAATGCACAATATATGATCAGCAGTTGACCTGCTGTGTCAAAATCCACATTGATGATCCCCAATAATTTCCTCTGCATATGGAGTTAACCTTGGCAGCAGGATGTTGGATAAAATTTTGTACGTAGTTGGCCAAAGTGATATGTCCCTATAATTACTACAGTCTGTTTTATCACCCTTCTTATAGATAGGTACTATGATCCACTCCTGCCACTACTCAGGCAATTCCTCCTTATTCCAAATAGAAATAGTAAGTTTATGAATCTCACAGTGAATTGTCTTACCCCCTGCTTTAATCAATTCTACTGTTATTTGATCAATACCTGGTGATTTGTGACTTTTTAGCTTTTCAATAGCCAACTCATCCTCAGAGGCACTTGCCTCAGGTACTAATGATTCTGCTGTGTGTATTTCTGTCTGCCTAATATCATTAACCCCATGCTCATTCAATACCTGGGAGAAATAGTTCCTCCACCTAGCCTAAATATTATGGGACTCTGCAACCAAATCACCTTTGTCATCCTTCACTATACTAGTTCTAGGCTGGTAACCCTTCTTAAAGTCATTGATGCCCCTATACAAGTCCCTAATATTTTTGATCTTACTGTTAGTTTCAAGTTCCTCAATATTGGCTTTTAGATATGCCTTCTTTTTTTTTTCCTGAAATATCTGCTAGCATCACGTCTTACATTCTTGAGATTATCTACATTGCTTTGGCTTGGGTAATGTATCCACTGAATTTTAGCCTGCTTCCTTTGATCTGAAAAACCTAAACATTCTTCATCAAACCATGGTTTATGCTGCTTCAGTTCTTGCAGACCTAGACTCTCTTCAGCTGAGCTTTTGATGTTTTCTTTAATGTTCTTCCAAGCCTTATTTATGTCCTCATCATCACTTAAGTTATCCAAAGCTGCAAACCAGTTTGTAATCTCAATCTGATACTGTTTCCTAACCTCCAACTCATTTAGCTTCTGCAGATGAAATATTTCCCCATCAAACCTCTGTGCTGCTTGTTTACTTACTGCCAATCTTTCTTAACTTTTGCAACCACCAGATAGTGATCAGCATCACAATCAGCTCCCCTGAAACTTCGTACATCTAGTACGCCAAAAGCCATCTCCTATCTATCAAAATATGATCAATCTGGTTGTGAGTCTTCCCATCAGGAGAGGTTGAGGTATACTTATGTTTCGGTGTGGTAACATCGTGCCCTTAACAACTAAATTTTTTTATGTGCAAAGTTTATTATTCTAACACCATTATCATTACTATCCTGATGTAGACTCTCATTACCAATTGTCGGTTTGAAAATATTCTCTCTCCCCACTTTTGCATTAAAATCTCCTATTAGAATTTTCATATGGTACTTAGGAAAATGATTAAAAACCTGCTCTAATTCCTCATAAAAGCTGTCTTTTGAACCATCACTTTTCTCCTTACTTGGACAACTATTACTACTTACTGAATTTTGCATCTTATATCATAGTAGTCACAAGTATTATTTATTCGGTAACAATCATTGAAATAAATTGGTTAGCATAACATTCGACACAAAATTTGTGGTAATGTGCATCCATTTTTATCTAGTGGCTCTGCTGTATGTATTTCTGGCTGCCTAACATCATTAACTCGTGGTACAATCAACAGTTGAGAGGAATGATTCGTCCACCTAGCCCAAATTACTGTGGGAGTCTGTACCAAAATTACCCTTCTCATCCTTTATTGTATTAGGCCTAGACTGGTAACCCTTTGTAAAGTCATTATACAAGTCTGATATTTTTGATCTGTTAGTTTAAAAGTTCATCAATTTTAGCTTTCAGATATTCCTTCTCTTTGTTCCTGAAATTTCTACCAGCTTCACATCTTAAATTGTTCAGATTATCTACAGTGCTTCAGTTTTGTTCCTGTGACCACTATATTTTAACCTGCTTCCTTTGATCTAAAAGTCAGAAACATTCATCATCAAGTCATGTCTTATGCTGCTAGATCTACTCTCTCTTAGGCCATGATAGCATAATTGGTATGGCGACATACTAGGGGCTGGATGGTCAGGGGGTCAAATTCCAGTGGGGGGCAACATTTTTCACACCTGTTCAGACCGGCCTTGTGGCCCAACCCTATACAAGAGGTAGAGGTACCAGGCCTTTCACGGGTGTAAAGCAGCCAGGGTGTGGCGATGACCACCCATATCCATCTAGTGCCAAAGTTAAAGAATCAGTACAGCTATACATCTGCTCCCCCTCTGGGACTTCTTGGCCTGTTCTAGGGAGAACTTTAGCCTTTTACCTAGACTTTCTTTAGCTGAGATTATGATATTCTCTTTAATGTTTTCTCAAGCCCTATTTATGTCCTTGCTATCATTTAAGTTCTCCAAAAATGCAAACCTGTTAGGGATCTTAATATGATACTATTTCCAGGTCTGCAGCTCACTTAGCTTCCTTAAACCTCTCCACATCAAACTTCCAGTGTGGGTTATTTACTTACTGTCAATCTTTCCCTGCATGCCTTTTGCAGCCACCAGACAGTGATCAGTATCAAAGTCAGCTCCCCTGAAAGATCGTAGATCCGGTATCCTCCAATGCCATCTCCTATCTATCAGTATGTGCTCAACCTGGTTGTGCATCTTCCCATTACGAGAGGTACAGGTTGTATTTATAAATGATTCAGTGTGGGAACATCAAGCTCTAAACAACTATATTTTTTGATGTGACAAAGTTTACTATTCTAACACCATTATCATTTCTATCCTGATATAGACTCTCATTCCCAAATGTTGGTTTGAATATATCCTCTCCCCCCAATTTTGCATTGAAATCTAACAGAATTTTCATATGGTACTTACAAAAATGATGGAAAACTTACTTTAATTCCTCATCAAAAATGCCTTTTGAATCACCACTTTTCTCCTCACTTGGTGCATGCACATTCAAAACAACGATATTAACATTAATGACCTCTCAGAACTATATATGACATCCTCTCACTAACAAATTCTACTGACTTAACTGCTGATACTATTCTGTGGTGCACAAAAAATCCTGTTCCCAACTGACAATTTTTTTTCCTTTTCCATAGAAAAAAATATAATCCCCTGCTCTTACAGTGCCCCCTTTGTCATACCTAACCTCCTGTACACCCACTAAATCTGATTTGTACCTCACTAATTCCCTGACAACTGTTGTTAAGTGACCCTGACCTACAGAGGCACCTAACATTCCAGGCCCAAGGCAAAAGTATCTTTTTTCATAACAAGACCAGTTTTCACATTAAAGAGTTGTTAGCACCTCACCCAACCCCCAAGCTGGAGGACAACACCTTGTCGGTTGTCTGCGCCTGCTTATTCCATATATTCACAGCTACCCTCCACAATAAAATTGTTCCTCTATCTGCAACCTGAGGATGCCCCATGCCATGCCCACTTATCATGATCTAGTAATGATGTACACACAAAAATGTAGTTGTTACAGGAATATGGACGTACCACACCTTATGCACACGTATGTCTCTAGAAATTATTCTGTACAGTAAAATATTCGGTAAGTGTATAAAAGTGAGATGCTACACACTGATGTACAAAACCACTTGAGCCAACACGGATTTTAGGTAACCTGAACCCAGTGTGTGGGATGTCAGGTGATGATTGTGACAGTAATACAGTCTGTACTTGGAATTCATGTGCCTAACTTGTGTTTCATTGTCAGATATCTTATTGTTGCTTGTCATTCAGGGATAGCAGACAACCAGCTTGAGGGACCTGTTTACTACAAACACATCTTTCATCTGTATTCCTATTCTTTGATATCTAGCATACATGAGGGTCAAAAAGGACAATTGGAAAATTTGAATGGTTACTCCATAAATGTAAATAGGCCACTTCAATGCCCATACAAGTGGTTACATGCTTTATGTGAAAAAAAAAGATTTCTTATGTATATCACAAGCTCAGAGATGCACACGCAGATGCTGCTTGAGACTATCACGCCGAGGAAAGGCCTTCTTACATGTATCACATGAGTATGGACGTTCTCCAGTGTGTACACGCACATGTTGCTTGAGATGATTACGATAAGTGAAGACATTCTTACATATATCACATGAATATGGACGTTCTCCAGTATGCACTCGTTGATGTTGTTTGAGATTACCATGTGTGCTAAAAGCTTTTTTACAAATATCACACGAGTATGGATGTTCTCCAGTGTGCACAAGCTGGTGTTTCTTCAGATGACCACGCTGTCCAAATGACTTCTCACACATATCGCATGTGTATGGACGTTCTCCAGTATGCACACGTTGATGTTGCTTCAGACCATAACGCACACTAAAACCTTTCGTACATATATCACACAAGTATGGAAGTTCTCCACTGTGCAAACGAAGATGTTTCTTGAGATTATTTTGCACATTAAAGGCTTTCTTACACAAATGACATGAAAATGGGCGTTTGCCTGTATGCACAATACGATGACGTTTCAGCCCACTATGCTGAGTGAAGGCTCTCTTACAAACATTACACTGATACGGACGTTCCCCAGTATGCACACACTCATGTTGCTTCAGATTACCCCGTTTGCTAAAGACTTTCTTACAAACATTACATGAGTAATTATGTCTGCGAGTATTTGAACTGTCAAACTCACTAAATAAACTTTCATCAGTTTCAGAATCATGACTGTGACTGTCATATTCTTCCAGGTTAGTATAGCTGTTATGTGGTTCACAAGCAAGAGCCAACTGCACACCAATTTTACCATGCAATACTTCACTTGTCTTTAGAGCCTGAAAGTGGATTAGAGTTCATCAGCAATTACATGCAATACTAAACAGCAATTTTTAACTGAACTGAAAGAAACATATTATTTATGCCTTCTGCAACTTCAGAGCAGTTACACACAGTCTTCACAACTTCACATTCTGAATGCCCCTTGCTGTTCTTCACACTTTGGATGATCCTACTAACAACATTCAAAGTACACAGTACATTTAAATTCTTATGTAGCTGGCTTTCAACAATTAAGACATTATTAAAAGTCACTAATATATACTTATATGGCACATCCAGAAAGTAAGAACCAGTTAGGTTTAAAAAGGTATTTAAAGGATTAAAAAAATCTTTATTAGACCATGTGGGTACCTATATCAAACTACTTTTCCAAATTGTCACAATGAAATTAAGGTACCTGTCACATTGTGGGACCAGCTTAAGTATGCCTTTATTGAAAAATCTTGCTGCTAAGCCTTTCATCGAGTCGTGCACAACATCTTTTGTCTCTTGGTCACTTCTCAGATTCTGGCTGGCAAAAAGTTTCTTGAGGTGGAGAAACAAATGATCTTCACTTTATCAGGGTGGGAACTGTATGGAAGATGCTTGAAAATTTCCCATTTGACCCGTTCAAGTAATGCGCATGTTCAGGCAGCAGTGCCATTCATATATTGTCATAACTTCTTTGAACAACCAACACAATTTCCTCACATTCCCTTTGTACACTGCACCTTTGCCTTACATCTCAACAATCTGCTTGCAAATTTCAACTGGATGAAAAATTTTAGGGTTTAAAATTCGTATCACTGACCATGTATTGGGATTCTCTATTTTCGTGTTTGTTTTTAACAACTACAGCGAATGGGGGTGAAAATTATGACAACAGACAATATAATACATGTGTTCCCCTGCACATACAGAACATGAGTGACCTTCACAGGATGTGCACGTCACCTGCATGGTTTTTACTTTCTGCACATGCCTCATACAGACAAATAAATAAAATGTGTCATATTTGTTTTGATTGTATCCTACTCTAAGATTTGTAAGACACATTAATAAATTTAAATAATATTCTCAGCTGAACATTGCATGGATCAGAATTCGTAGTCCTTGCATGAAGTGAACAAGAAATCACTCTTACCATAATTAGATAAAGCTGCTCTTTTTCTAAGAAATGGCACAGTTGGCATACTAACAAGGCTATTGGCTGGATTATCTAGGGTATGAATCTTGGTATCCTTGACGAAGGCATCTTTTGCCGGGTAAGGAGGCCTGCGTGGTGCAATGATCCAGAGAGCTATGCCGGCGGTAGCGTAGCTACTGGTAGGGCCACCCTTGCTGGACAGGTCAAAGGAGAGCACCCAGACAAAGAGAGATACACTGGTCCTCCAAGTTGAGGGTTGGGTCGATGGGCCAGCACCCCATCACCCAGGGGAAAAAAAACACACACATGCTAAAAAACCTAGACAAAGGCTTGGAAAAACGGACGGTCTATATAATAAACGACACAAAGCTCGATAAAGGTTAATGAAAAAAAATGAACTTGGTATGGGAAATAAATTTTTCTCTTCTGCAGAACATCCAGACTGACTCTACAGACTGCTCAGCTGCCTAATTCACTGGGTACCAGAGGCTTTGTCCCCTGTGGGTAAGGTAGCCAGGGCATGTGACTGACCACTCACCTCCATCAAGGGCCATGGTAAAGAATGAGAGGAACTATACTTCCACTTTCCCTGTATGCCTTTATGATGTGTACAGGGACAGCTTTTCCTTTTGAACAGTAGTAACAATTCACACAAAAATTTTTAACAAAGGATTTTAAATTACAATTATTTTTGCAGCTCACTGGAACAAGTCACATTATGATATGAAGTGAGGGGAACTGTCATATTCTGATGGTTTATTTCATCAATTACGTCTTATTAAACTCATGTAGTAAACCAACAAATACACTCCGATATAGTAGCTTTATCACATATTAAAATTCACCTAAATATTTCAGTTGCTTTTGCAACCATCATCAGGGTGCTTTAGAGGAACACTGGTAAAATATAACAAATGCCCAAACTGTATGAGTAAAGCCACCTAATGTTCGAGTAATTATCTCAAGCTCTCCCCTGTAGTCATAAAATACTGGATTGTATTGATGTAAAAACATATAAAATTTATGTTATTAAAATTTAATCAATTAATGACTGAATTGTTAACTTCTATTGAACTGGTATATAGTGATCACGCTCACTGAGCGTTTGTAAGGAATATGTGCACAGCAGAGTAAAAGGTAGTTGTCCCTGTGCATGCCATGATGGAATATGGGGGAAGGCACCTATGGGGTGAGGGGGGGAGGGGATTAGTCTGTATAATATAAAATGGTTGGATAATTGTTTAATGAAGAATTATGAAGAATGTGGAAGCAAAATGACCATGGTCAATTTCAAAATAACATCTAACCATTCAACTGATTGGACTGAACTACCTCAGTAGGTCATTGTTGTGGACTAACTTACTTACTCCATGGTGCAGAGTCCTTCTTGAGAAGCTAACTGGTTTGCAGCTAGTCAAGAAATTCCCTGAATTTTATGGAACCCGAAGGTACATTACCGCACTCACAAGCCTCAGCCACCCGTCCCTATCCAGGGCCAGCCCAATCCGGTCCATATACCCACATCCCACCTCCTGGAGATCCATCTTAATATTATCCACCCATCTATGCCTAGGTTTCCCCAGTGGTCTCCTTCTCTCCGGTCTCCCCACCAAGACCCTATACACCCCCCTCTCCTCACCCATACGCGCCACATGCCCAGCCCATTTCATTCTTCTAGATTTTATCACCCGCACAATATTGGGTGAGGAGTACAGATCATTTAGCTCCTCATTATGCAATCTCCTCCATTCCCCCGTTCCCTCGTCCCTCCTAGGTCCAAATATTCTCCTCAGCGCCTTATTCTCAAACACCCTCAGCTTCCTTTCCTCCCTCAATGTCAGCGACCACGTTTCACACCCATACAAAACAACCAGCAAAATTATAGTTCTATATACCTTAATCTTTAAATTTCTGGATAGCAACCTAGAAGACAAAAGATTCTGCACCGAATGATAGCAAGCATTTCCTAACCTCAATCTGCTCTTA
>Ga0123357_10011519_pt1 | contig 11349 bp, 5 predicted proteins | sample TergutEmb28metaG_FD_89873 | JGI IMG/M metagenome (GOLD analysis project Ga0123357, IMG submission 89873) | Embiratermes neotenicus P4 segment gut microbial communities from Petit-Saut dam, French Guiana - Emb289 P4 | ecosystem: Host-associated > Arthropoda: Insects > Digestive system > Gut ...
AACTCGGTGCAGAAAACCATATGCTGCAACTCAACATCTAATGCTCCTGATGATGGGCGTAGGTAACCGGAACATGTCGAGCTAAGAATACATCAATAAAATTACCTAGTTGCATCAAGTTGGCATTTCACTTTATTTCATGTAGTCTTTATATTCAGCTGCACACTTTCTACTTTTTAAGCAACCGCTGCAATTTACTGAAGGTCATAGACAGTATCCACAATTACACTGGAAAACGGTGTACCTGACAGGCAGGGCAACAGGTCTGAGAGAATGAAGAGTTGGATTTGGAGAAAAACTTGTAGGAAGCACGACTGATTGATTAGGTGCTAGTCTGGTTGCAGATTGCCTGGGAAATTACGTGTACAGTCTATTACATATGTAAATTGCTCTCATTCGGAAACAAACTTTCTTTTACGTACATGTCTACCTACAAGCACGTAATAGAGAAATTGACAAACTGTAATAGCTAGCATTAGTACAGGATTAATGGACTTAGATGCTCTAAATTTTAAGCTTTTTTATTTCAATGAAAAAGTTGTTCTTTTTTTTGTAGATGTATAATGTTTGTTAAATGCAGTGAATTTATACACTTAACAATTTGCCGCTGTACGACAGACATAACAGATGTTAGTTTTCTTAGCATTTACAGAAAATCGTTGCTTCTCTTAACTTTTCTCCTTATCTCCTCTTGTTATTTGGTGTTAAAATTATGGATAAATATACTTTAGCCTGTCAGATGATTCCTTAAGGAAATCTCTGGAAACTTTTCACTTTAGTTACAATACTATTATTTACTTAAAAATACTACTCAGTCTGCACTCTAAGTAAGCTGCTCAAAGTAAATAAGCACGGATAAAATACATGTCAACTGAGGGATATGGTGGTTCTGGCTTATAACAAATTTTAAACAAGAAATGACAGGCCTGTTTGGAATAAAGACGGCGTTAAAACTAGTTTCAGTTTCCTTAAAGTTAAAGAGAATATGGCTTGAATTTTTGTAACATAATATTTAGCAAACATTGTTAAGGGGGTGAGACGTGCGGGATATATCGCACGCGTTCAAGCAATAAGAAATTATTACAGAAATTTGATCTGAAAGGCCGCAACGACGGTACCTTTCTGAAGCTCTAGGAATAATGTGAAGGTGATGATAAAATGTGTCTTAAATAACTAGTGATTGAGTTGTTTCACTGGATTTTTCCGGCTCGAGACACGGTCCAGTTATGGAATCCTTTGAACATGACATTGGAATTTACTGTACATACCAGGCGATGAATGCCTTGAGTAGTGCAAAATCTATTTGCCTCTCAAGGAGGATTTCTTTGGCATAATTGTTTGAAGCGTAATACTTAATGACGCCGGAAATTGCTAAGATTATATAGCGCCTGTGGTAGATGAATGAATGTATAAATACGGAACATTTGAAGAATGTTACTGACGGGGGAAAAGCGAAGTACTCGAAGAATACCAGTCGTAGTGCCCCCTCCTCCGAGATATAAGACACATGCAATGGCCTGTGATTGAAGCCAGGCCTCTGCGGTGAGGAGCCTGCGACTAACCGGCATGAAACTTGATATGGCCTCTCATACTGTGGCGATTACTTATATATGTTGTTAGTTTGTTACTTAACTTTACACTATTTCTGTTGCGTGTTATATTGAATAATAATAATAATAATAATAATAATAATAATAATAATAATAATAATTGTCAGTCGAACACATATATTTTCTTTATGAACACAGCTACATGTTTCGGTTAAGCACAAGTCGTTTTCAGCCCTAATTTAATTCATAAAAGTTGTCTATAACAGTTCTTATCTACCTCACGGGGAAATCTTGAAATCAAGCATAGTATGCAACGTGTTAAGCAGCGTACCTGACGAAAATAAGTATGGTCTGAGCTTGCTACGTAGTAGTATCAAGTTATTTGCCGAATGGTTTGAGGTAACGGTATGTCTCATTTATAGTTTAGTATTTTTATCTCAGTAATTAACCACACCTATAGGTGTGATGATAACAGAGGCTGTGTAATGCAATTTTGACCTCCTGATGATGAGCACATGTGCTCGAAACATGTAGAGGCATGAAATAAACTTATTTTAAAACAGAAATGTTGTGCATCAAGTTGGTTAATTACTGAGATAAATATACTGAGATGCACGGTCAGCAAAACGTCAAAATATAATGTATATGGTTTAGTAGTTGAAAACAGTTAAGTCAAATTTTCTCGCCGAGTTGTTTTTGTGTTCGTAGAAATTATGATCGCGAACTCTGTTATCTTAGCAAGATTTAATTTTTACGTGGGAATGTTTTGCCTTTTTATAGAGCGTAGTTCTTTCGTGTTTATGAAGATAAATTGTCTGTACCAACTTTGTATTGTTTTCGGAATGCTTAATTTAGTAATAAATTATGAAATCAATCAAGTAAAAACAAAGTAATAAAATAAATAAAATTTACAATGTGTAAACGAGACTTACTTCTCTTCAAATTGTGTTAATGTGGGTTGGTTGCATTTTTTTCGCTAGCTGGCTCATAATTATAAACGTATTCACTATATCTTGAGCAGGAACTTTGCTTAGTAAAATATTTCGAAGTAATATGTACGAGTACAAGAGACAAACATTTTCCTCGCTCATTTGGTGCTGTGTTTACAATCAGCACCCTTTCGAATTGCGGCTTCACTGGACTTAACTTACCTCCACTAGAGCTGAGCTTAGAGCGAAGCTTGTGCAGAAGGTTCCGGTTTCCCGTCCAGTGCATGCGGAGGGGCTCCATCATCCTGGCACTCTGTGTGGGAAATCTCACCAATTTGCAGCCAGAATTCGATTTCCATAATAAGGTTGCAATTCGAACAAGATTCAGTAGGGTTGTTTGGGGGCGAGATTTCAGGAAAGGGGAATTATGTGAGGTCAGGGTGGCAGTGATGATATGTTGTGAGGGTTGAACTGTGATGTATTTGACTGATCATCCAACGTGACTTGTGCATGAGTGATTGTTTCTATGCCAATGTATTCACCCTTCAACAAATCTTTGTGTGTGGTTTATGGGTGTCCAGGGGGGGGGGGAGGGGGAGGAGGGGTGCCACATAACATTTTATCACAGCTTCGTCATAAAGCATTCTGCCATTACAAGATTTTCTTAAAACATTAGGATAATTTCAGAAATGTTAAGTCTTCGCATATCGTAACAATTTTTGTTTTTTCGCTTATATTTTTACCAAAACCAAAAGGCTTACTGAAGAAAAATTGTTCATATTCAACAGCAGCGTGGCGGGTGTCTGAAATAGCAAGGGGTTTATAATTCCCGTACAATGCTTTTTCGAAATACTTTTTATATCCGAAAAATATGTAGCTACTCTCTTAATGGGCACAGTAACTGTTGTAAATCTTCATGTAAACAAAGGTAAAGGCCATCTTATAACATGCCGCGAAGGCACAGAGAGGAGGAAGCGGTAAAACTCTATCCATACAAAAACTTGGCCCTAGAAGGGGTGGATTTTCGACGCCACGGCCCTACCGCATTACTCCCTGGAAAGTGACCCAGTGCCCAGTGTACAGAAGGCAGGTTGGTCCTCGGGACCCGTTTTGACTGGTGTGGAAAATCTCGTCCACACCGGCGTTCGAAACACGGACCTTCTAGAAATCTTCATGCATAGTGTTTGTTATTGGTACCTGATTTAAGAAAACTTGATATTTTGTTGTAAATACTAGCCCTATTTTCACTTTTTTTTTACGTTTGTCTTGCCGTTGCGGCCAGACTTTCGAAGTTAAGGTGAACTTTAGCAGGTGTTTGTTGCGAGGGTGCCAAAAACACTATCTTCTCCCTACACATGAGCACCATGCCGTGTGTGTGTGTCTACACACCCACACGATAGCAGTAACGCAATAAAACACGACATATTGTATGATAACGCTGCACCAGAGCCATCTTCACGCAGTCACTAAGATCCGGCTGGACACACGGGAGTTGTATTTCGATTAACGGGAAAAGCCGAAAATGTTCTTTTCTCTGTAGCTCCCAGGTAGGCTCTGGGACCTATTCAGCCTCCTATAAAGAAAATACTGACACTTTGATCCAAGGTTAAATCGGCCGGAGCGTGAAGACGACCATTCGTATCAAATCTAGTGCCGAGTTTAGAAATGCATGGATGTGCCTCTTACCTCTACTCCTCCACACATCTTTATGACGTCTTGCTTAATTAAGCACAGGGGCAACTTTGTCTCGCATTATATGGTGCAAATAATTCGCGGGTCACAGTTCGGTAGAATACGCGAAACAATAGGGAAAAAGCTTTGGCACGGAGGACTTTTGTTTTCAGAACAGATAGAAGAAGGAAAGGGAATAACCGCAGAAAATATATTTTTACCACAAATTCTAAACAGAACACCTACTTTAATTTGGTAGGACCTCTGTTTGGAGTAATGAGAGTTGTAATTGTATGTCTTCGTAAGTTCGATTTAGGCTGCATTTTTACATAGCAAATTTAGCGAAAAAATAAGATGATTGCTGCAGTGTCTCTTACGAAACGCAATGAACCACCCGGTGCCATTATCTCCGTCTTCAAGAAATACTTTCTCACATGGAGGATTTCTCGTGCTATGCCTTGAGAACAGCCGAAAGAATTCACTACGTCATTCATAACATTTTACCAAGTCATGCTCATCTTCTGGCACCATTCAAAAGAAAAAATTCACCAAACAGGCATGACATGACACCATCTGGGAATAAATATAAATGTCTAGCCGTAGGAATCGTAAGTACATACCGTCTGAATTACGTCAGAGTTACAGCAGACATCAAACAAGATTTTATGAACCCTAACTTTCTTAAGATCCGTCCATCTGGGTTGTAGGTAGGAAGCTGGATACTAGACTAGAAATGAAAATTTATGTAGGCTCTAATTAAATGTTTTCTGCAACGTACAATATGGTAGGGCGAGGCTATTCCAACCGATCCAAATTCAATCACAGAAAGCCATTTTATGTAAGATTTCTTGGTGTCTGAAAAACCGTAGGAGAAGACAGACATCAATAAAGAAAATGAAGATATACAAATGGTTTAAACATTTTTAATGTTTCTGTGCATTTACACTCGCAGACAACGTGATATAATTGGCGTCACAACAAGCACATGTGGTTATTGCGATAACCAGCGCGGGCAGATCCGATCGCAGATATTATCCATAAAGGAAGCTCTAGTGCCCCAACTCATACATCGTCCTACCACTTTCCCCCACATCGGGAACTTAATCCAGTCACCACTTTATTTCACAAAACCCACAACAGACAACAGCAACATCCACCTCTTCTCTTCCTTCGAACTCTCCACTTGGAAAAGCCTGTGTCACTTTGTCGTGTTGCATCTCTTTCGCTCGTTTGGAGATTTTCACCTTTCCGTTGCGAGTTTTCGTTTCCTTCTCCATGCAGGTGTGAAGAGCTTTTCAAAACAGGACTTTGTAGTGTATCTGGATGGCGCGGAGTGAGTGCAGGCTGTTCCTTATGGTAAATATCTTTTAGTGCCTTAAACGCAGTTCGGTCCAGAGGCTGGGGATGTTTGTTGTGTGAGGAATCAAACCAGAAACTTATGTTTTTCACATGGCAGGAATTTAATCACAGTATTGAGACATACGATCATCGAGAATAAGCAAATATTTTCTAGGCGATTCTTTCGAGTTTCTGAAAGTGTTCACTTCACTTAATGAAGAGATCTTCATTTATGCAGCTGGAAGCTGATATGTATGCTACAGATAAGAGCTGGAAACTCACCTTTGCATATTTCTCTTATCTAGAAATTTTGAATAAAAACAGTGGAATCTATAGCAAATTTAACTGGCGATACACAGGCAACAACTGTAATATTCTTATTAGGAAGCTTGATTGGGTCTCTTCTTCCCTTTCCACTGTTTTCGGCGGTTTGTTGTTGAGCAGGAACCCTGTATCATCTGCATTGTACGTTGCGTGTGGTTTTACAGTGAATCCGAAATCTGCTTCCCAGTTTAAAATAAATCCTGTAAAAATTATGGAATACCCCTTTATTCACTGCTGCTGCCCTTATTTTAGAATGTTCTTTAGGTGCCCTCAGAGATAACAGGATTCTTCATCATAAAATTGATTAACCACTCATTGCCTCCTAATTTGTCAGTAGTATTACAAGTAATACTGATTCCTGGTCTTTTCGCAAAAATATGAGCTGTTTTACGACTCTGCAGTTCTCAGTACCCTAGGATGCTTTAAATTTGAATTTGAACTTTTTTTTAAATTAGATTTTGAAGCGCTGTGTACGACAGTTTGAAAAACCAACAGATATTCGAACACACGCGTTTCCAAATACCTTGTATTACGTTCGTTACAGCCCATGCCACGGTCTCTTCTGACCATTCAGGGCTGTAGGTTTTCTTGCTATTAGTTCTTAATATCTAAAACACATGGCGACATTAAGAAAGTAGAGGATCGTTTTGTGCTGATCGACTTTACCCTAACAATGTGATCGAAATATTCCTGCTTTTCAAATTTTTGATCTGACCAATAAACTGCCAGTGCTGTCGGACGTAAAGCAATACATAGGGTCGTCTTTCGTCAAGAAGAATGAATACTTTCCTTGAGTAAATGTCGCACATGAAAATCCATTCTTATATTTAATATGTAAGCCGCTGTAATTTATTGTACAAATATCAGACGTCATTCTGAAGCGACAGGGCGGAAGGTGCAACTACCCCACTGTAAGAGACACTGCCTTGCTGATAAAGCAGTGATAGTGAGGGACAGTTACCCGTACGTGAAACATAAACTGCCTCCTTTCTGACGCCTGAATGGTGACTGCTGCGCAGTGAGTCTGCGCAGTAAACGCATTTCTTCTTTTGATCGCAGTAGCCCCGTGATCGGAATAGGCATGCCCTTGCATATTACGTTTCATACAAAATTAATCGCACTTTTCCATCAGCAAATGCATCTTCGTCTCTGTTTTGTGCAAAATGGGTCCCCGGAGATATTAAAATTGCATCTCAACTCTTATTTAGCGCTTGCAATTCCGTGTATACGTACTATACTAGATTAATAACAGCCTCTATGGAGTACAGTCCTTTAGACACCGACAGTCGCTAAGCTGGTTAATGAATTTCCCACCTTTTCGAAAACCGAATGATGCCAACCGCCTTAAGAAGACTTCAAATTCTAGCTAAAGTTAAATTTGTCCTGCCTCAGTTGGTATATTTTTATGGGGAAATAAGGGTATGGGTGCAGTCACTTAACATCGACACTTGATATTTGTCAGCTTCACGTCCCGACCGCTTTACTCCGAAGAAAGATTTGCGGTGCTGACTGAGAGGCTGGGTGGGCACCACAGCCGATGGAGATACGAGCCGGAGGATAGAAATCTTTCACCACGCCCAGGAATCTAACCACGATTCCGCGATGTCAAGCACGTGACCTAGTCAGTATACAGACTACCCTGTCCCGGCCGACACCCACTCTGAATCCTAAACTAAGCAACTAAATTCAGTCAACCTTTTACATTGTACCTCAATACGGAATATTTTATAGTACTCTTGTAACTGTAACCTGAAAATCATGTCTGTAGTGTGATGGACGAAATGCGTACTGCTCAAATGCGAGTCAGAATTCACGAGGTAAAATTTCGAAACGCCCTATGGTTCCGCTTGCAATGGCGCCTGGGAAGTGAAGAACCTTACTATGGAACAGTAATTCAGTCCCCTGGCGCTCTCCCACGCCTCCCCCCTGCTATTCGCTAGAGATTTGTTCGGGCCCACGCAACGGACGTCTTCTATTGAACGAGTTAATTTCTAATTTAATTTGTTAATTAAAATAGGGTGGGAGCGACGGGCGCTAATCGCTGGAATTGTGTACAATGGTGGCAGCGTTATTCAATGGTTCTCTTGTTCCACTACTGGCTGGCTGTGATTGCGTGCGACACTGTCCCACTAAGAACCCAAATGTACTAATAATTCTGCAAAGTTTTCATCATACAGCGGCCAGGAAAATTGTACGTTTCTATTGGAGTGAAAGATTTGCTACCATCACCGTTTAAGTGTGCGTAAATTACAAGCTTCTTCTGCAAAGGATTGTAATCAGATTTCAGAAGTGAAAAGCGCTAGGTCATCATCTATTTTTTTAAAGAAATAGGACAATGAAATTGCATACTAATTATGACAATCGTATTGATATACATGTATATTTGGCTGAATGACCTCCTTCAATTTACAGCCGTGGCGCCACATTGTGTTCGCGTTAATGACTGCCGGTTGCCAAGCGACAGCAGACATAGATGCCTTTTCCACTACAAAATTCTGTTATGATTGCCTGGCAACAAGCACAGGGCCGGAGACAGCTGGAGAACATTTTGTGTAAGAGGGCGAATCAGAATTCCATCGCAAAAAAGAAAAGTTAGTGTTGTGTTTTCAAATCAGTGTTTACCTGAAAACAATGTTAGACACAATATACCTGCTCTAGCCACGTTCCCGTCGTACTGCTGGCAGCCATAATATTCACGCGCTGCTCTACCGAAACCCTTTACGTGTCAATAGTAACCTATATTGATTATCTAAACCGATAATAATCGTAGCAATCGATTAATATCGATAACGATAACACGAAGTGAGACCCAGATCACTCATACTTAACTTACTCCAAGGAGCACAGTCCTTCTTGAGAAGCTAACTTGTTTTGAGCTAGTCAAGAAATTCCCCGCATTTTATGGAACCCGAAGGCTCATTACCTCATTCACAAGTGCCCGCCACCTATCCCAATCCTGAGGCAGCTCGATCCAGTATGTCAGAAGGGTATTATATTATGCAATATATAGCGAATGATTAGCGTCGTATGGGGTTTGCTCGGCGTCCTTGCACGAAGAGTCGTTTGTTTAATTCAAACGGTAATCAGTTCATTGCAGTAGCACCCGTCATGTTCTGCCAGGCTGGTTTGTTAAACAACATTCAACATCACCGTAGTGTATTTAGAGGTATCAAGAAATGCGCGATAACATTACGTGTACGAAGAAACACGTGATTTCAGGCTTCCGCCACGAAGTACCTGAGAACTTCGCTCTTCTGGGTTATTATGCAGCTAGTAGTGGTAATTCCTTACCGAGGTTCCGGGGGCAACTTTTCGGCCCCATCTTCCAGGGAAGATTCTTGACCCTTGAAGATGGGACCGATAGATTGTCCCGAAACGTCGGTAAGGAATATACTGTGCCACGCAATTGTTTTTATCTCATGAGTGAGATTTTGACGTAAGACCATAGGGTTCGTCATCCCCGTTGTGTTTATAATAAACTAGATTGGAGTGTGTATACTGACGTAAGACGATTTCCATAAAAATTGAGGACTTCAAGAAAAACGCTTTATATGTTACATTAGAAATAATGGTCACGAAGATTTGCGCCAGGGGAAAACAGCTGCTGTCTACATTCCCGAATACCTAGTAAAAAATTGCTGTTTGGTTCGAAGTCACGTTAAAGCCACCAAATTTTCTGGAGAGCTACATGTTATCTGTGTTTTTGTCAGAAGGATTTGACAGTCACACTTTCCTCCAAATATTTTAGTATGTTAAGTGAGACTAGCAACAATCTGACCTACATCGTGCCTAATGATGATAGGTTGCTGTTTAAAGACCAAGTCTGTTCAACAGTTATCCACTAGTAGGCCTCACGATTGTGAGTTGTTAGCACAGGCCAGATAGCACCATTACGAGTACCTGCTGTTGGCCTAGAATACAGATACTTTCTTTTCAGCATCACAGTGACAGATGAGCAATATAACAGTAAATTATTTGCGACATTAGGAGAGAAAGATATTTTATTCATATAATCTTATAAAACAAGCTTTTTGATTTGCATGTCATATAAAGACGAGAATAAATTAAAGCATAATCGCATAATTAAAATAACTGGAATGACAAACTACAGGAACTTAAGTATAAAATCTGTATTCTTACATTGCATTGATTCTTGAAGGAACGTTGGGCACTAACTACTCTTATGACTTCCTTTAACAGTAAAGTACAGTATATATATTTCACCAACGTAGTGTATTGATGGCTTTATTATGAGTATTAGATCAAAGATCGACTATTTTCCCAATAAATATTAAGATAGTGTTCTTAATGCCGTCATATTTTCTCCTCTACGGTATAGGCAATAAAAATATAAAGTATCACCAGAATAAGAACTAAGCAGGAATATCCTAATCGACTTGCATTTGTTGGTTTTATAAACTCTTATTTTTACACAAAATAGAATTCCTAATGCACATGTAGATGGCAATAAACTTGGGTAGACTACATTTGTGGATAGGCCTCATACTTTTCCTTGAAGACTGTCGTATAACTGTAACACGTGGGACTGTGCAGCCACACCACCACCGTATTAACCACACACCGATGTGTTTTAATGGACTATTTTAACAACTGTAACTTTAGTTAGAACGAATTAATGCGCTCCCTGATAATGGTGTATCTTTAACACCGAAACATGTCGGAGCTTTTTAATGTAAATTTTAATATTTTTAAGACAACTCACTGGTGCATCAGTTGGTAAATAAATAAAACTTTGATAATATCAAGTTGCACGGTACGAATTTGAGAAAAAAGTGTGAATTTTTTAGATAAAGAGGCATAAATTCTCTGTTTTGTTATATTGTAAGGGCAGCTAAATTAACAAAGTTGTAAATCCTAGTACATTATATCATGAACGATAAGGCAAAAGTAAAGTGCACCCTTGTACAGGCACTGAGCCTCTGTACAGGTCGTACGGCCCATAGGGGAAGGAGAGGTATAGCTCTACTCTTTCTTGACCACGGCACTAGAAGGGGTCACCGTCACGCCCCGGCCGCTCTTTACTCCCGGTAAAGACCCGGTACCCATTATACAGGAGGCTGGGTGGGCCCCAGGGCCGTTCTGGACAGGTGCAGAAAATCTCACCCCCACCGGGATTCGAATCCCGGTGGGGGTCTATACCACTATACCGACTGCGCTACCCGGCCCACGTAATAAACAATGCGAAGGTCATAATAAGGAAGTGATTATTATTTCTGGAGTAGGAAGTAGGAGAGAGAAAATATCTTCTATGCATACCTTATTAGAAATATTGTGTATAAAGTCTGCTGATTGTCTAACACCGCACAAATTTTCATGAGTGCGTAGCGCCAAAAATGTTCTTTACTTCTAACCATTAAAACCGAAATAACTTTATATTGCACAAAAAGTTTCGTTACAGGTTTGCTGTGGCGCAACAGCTCAAATTGGTCCTAGCCCACCACGGTGAGGTTGCTGGATCACACACAATTAGACACACACACACACACACACACATACACACACTCACACACCCACAC
>Ga0123357_10011520_pt1 | contig 11349 bp, 5 predicted proteins | sample TergutEmb28metaG_FD_89873 | JGI IMG/M metagenome (GOLD analysis project Ga0123357, IMG submission 89873) | Embiratermes neotenicus P4 segment gut microbial communities from Petit-Saut dam, French Guiana - Emb289 P4 | ecosystem: Host-associated > Arthropoda: Insects > Digestive system > Gut ...
AATGTAAGAAAGAATTCATTTACTATTTATTATTTAATGTAAATATAAAAGATTTAAGATATTTGTTGAAAAAAAATATTTATATATATATATATATATATATATATATTTTTTTTTTTTTCAGTAAAATCAAAAGCTGATTGACATTCGTTGGATACATTTTCTATGATTTTGTGATGACAGGAACAATAATAACTAGCCTAAACCCTTCTTCAAATAGTTTGCAGAATTCCAGCATTCCTGCTACATATAATTCTTAACACAAATAACCTTGACTGACACATTCATGGTAAATTATTCATAATTTTTTTTTATCAAGCTATGCACATTCATTTGTATGCAAGTTATTTCAACCCTCTTCACTACTTTAGCCAATGACTGATATTCTAGTGTTAACTGGGGCCCTTGTCACCACACAACAAAGTAGCAAAGTTTACATTGATATAAAGGACTTACCATTGTGTTTTGAAACGAATAATTGGTGAAGATCACCCACAAACACAATTATATTTATTATGCAACATTATGTTTGTATCAAAGTGTTAGACATTTGGGTGACTAGAGCCATTATCAGGCTTCGTATAAAGATGTAAAAGGATGTAAAAGTATACATGTTACATGTATGTTCTTCTGCTATGATCAGTGGACCCCTGTCACCATGACATGGTGCATCCTCAGGTTGTGGATGGAGGAACGGCCTCCAATATATAGGGTAGCTGCGAATATATTGAATAAGCAGTCACGTACAGCACACAATGGATGATCCTCCATCTTGGGGGTTGAGCAATGTGCCAACAACTCCACACCATAAAAGCTGGCCTTGTTACAAAATGGTCACAATTTCCTCATGCTTGGACAGATCCTTTGGTACAACCTAAACGGTGGAAAAGAGAAAAGAGATTTGGTACATGGAATGTGAGGAGCCTGTACCAGTCCGGTTCACTTAACAACAGTTGCCAGAGAATTAGGGATGTATAAATTAGCTTTAGTGAGTGTACAGGAGGTTAGGTGGGTTATAGGGAGCACTGTAAGAGCAGGGGATTATATTTTTTTTCTATGGGAAAGGAAATGAAAATCATCAGTTAGGAACAGGATTTTTGGTACACCATGGAAGAGTAACACAAATTAAGAGACTGGAGTCTGTTAATGATAGGATGTCATGTATAGTTCTGAGAGGTCACTGGTTTAATTTCATTATTTTTAATATGCATGCACTAAGTGAGGATAAAAGTGTTGATTCAAAAGACAGTTTATATTAGAAATTAGAGCAGGTTTTTGGTCATTTTCCAAAGTAACATATGAACTTTCTGTTAGGTGATTTTAATGCAAAATTTGGAAGAGAGGATATTTTCAAATCAACAATTCGGAATGAAAGTATACATCAGGAGAGTAATGATAATGGTGTTAGAATAGTAAACTTTGCCACATAAAAAAAATCTGGTTGTTAAGAGCACAATGTTTCACACCAAAACTTTCATAAACACACCTGAACCTCTCCAGACGGGAAGACTCACAACCAGATTGATCACATATTGATAGATAGGAGATGGCATTTGAGTATTCTTGAGGTACAATCTTTCAGGGGAGCTGACTGTGATACTCATCACTTTCTGGTGGTTGGAAAGGTAGGGAAACGCTGGTAATAAATAAACAAGAAACACAGAAATTTCATGTAGATAAATTTAAACTCAGAAAGCTAAGTGAACAGGAGGTTAGGAAACAATATCAGATTAAGATCCGAAAGAGGTTTACAGCTTAGGAGAACTTAAGTGATAGCAAGGACTTAAACAGGGATTTAGAAAACATTGAAAAGAAAATCAAAACTTCAGCTGAAGTGAGTCTATGTCTGTATGAATCGAAGCAGCATAAACAATGACTTGAGGAAGAATGTTCACAGTTTTTAGATTAAAGGGAGCAGGCTAAAATGCAATGGTTACAGGATCCAAACCAAACAATGTAGATGAACAAAACAATGTAAAACGTGAAACTAGTAGACATTTCAGGAAAAACTAGAAGGAATATCTGAAAGCTAAAAGTCATGACCTTCAAACTAACAGTAAGACCAAGAATATCAGAGACTAGGGTTGTGAGTCTAGGATTAATATAGTAAGGAATGAGAAGGGTGATTTGGCTACAGATTCCCACAGTACATAGGTAAGGTGGAGGTACTGTACCATTTCTCTTAGTTATTGAATGTACATTGAGTTAATGATGTTAGAAAGGCAGAAATATTTACAGCAGAGCTACTAGTGCCTGAGTCCAGTGCCTTTGAGTGTGAGATGGCTCTTGAAAAATCTAAAAAGACACAAATCACCAGGTTCTGATGAAATTCCAGCAGAATTTATTAAACCAGGGGGCAGGACAATTCATACTGAGATCCATAAACTTATAAATTCTATTTGGAATAAGAAGGAATTCCATGAGAAGTGGAAGACATCACTCATCCTACCTCTCTATAAGAAGGATGATAAAACGGACTATAGTAAATTTAGAGGCATATGACTTTAGTTAACTATGTACAAAATTTTCTATAACATCCTGCTGTCAAGGTTAACTCCATATGCAGAGGAAATTATTGGGGATCATCACTGTGGATTTCATAACAATGGGTCAACTACTTATCATGTGTTCTGCATTTGTCAAATACTTGAGACAAAAAGGAAATAAAATGAAGCAGTGCATCAGATATTTATATGCTTCAAGAAAGCCTATGATTCAGATAGGCTGGAGGTGTAGTATAGTGTTCGTATTGAGTTTGGTAACCCCATGAAACTAGTAAGGCTCATAAAATGTGTCTGGTTGAAACCTATAGCATAGTTCTTGTAGGTAAACATTTCTCTAACATGCTCCCTATTAAGAATGATTTTAAACAAGGAGATACTTATCACCTTTCCTTTTCACCTTCCTTTAGAATATGCCATTAGGAGGATTAAGGTAAACCAGGATGGCTTGTAATTAAATTGTGCACATCAGCTTCTAGTTTATGCTGATGATGTTTATATATTGGACGGAAGTGTATGTACTATAAAAAAACACAAAGGCTTTATTATTTGCTAGTAAGAGACTGGACTAGAAAATAAATGCTGATAAAACTAAGTACTTGGTCTTGCCTCAGTATCAGAATGCAGGATGAAATCACAATATAGAGCTTGATAATAAATCCTTTGAAAGGGTGGAACAGTTAAAATATTTGGTAACAACTCTAAAGATCAAAATTCATTTCAGGAAAAAATCAATAGCTGGTTGAAGTCAGGGAACACTTTTTACCATTCGGTGCAGAATCTTTTGTCTTCCAGTTTGCTATCCAAAGATATAAATATTAAGGTATTCAGTACTCTAATTTTGCCTGTTGTTTTGTATGGCTGTGAAACTTGGTCAGTCTCATTGACCAGAAACGTAGCCTGAGGATGTTTGAGAAAAGGGTGTTGGGGAGAATATTTGGGCCTAAGAGGGACGAAATAACACGGAAGTGAGAAAACTATATGAGGAGCTTAATGATCTTTACTCCTTGCCAAATATTTTTTGGATACTCAAATCAATGAGAATGAGATAGGCGGGGCATGTAGCATGGCTGGGGGAGAGGTGAGGTGCATACAGGGGTTTGGTGGGGAAACCTGAAGGAAAGAGACCACCTGGAAGACCCATATTATCCTCCCAGATCGGAGGATAATATTAAACTGAATCTTCAGGAAGGTGTTGGAGGGGCTTGGACTGGATTTTCTGGCTCAGCATAGGGACAGGTGGTGGGTTTTTGTAAACGTGGTAACGAAACTTAGGGTTCCATAAAATGCAGAGAATTTCTTGACTAACTGACAACCACTTAGCTTCTCAAGAAGGACTTTGCTCAATGGAGTAAGTAAGTGTGTTCTTCTGTGAGGTCTCACTTGCACAGTGTTCACAATTTTAGTTTTATTTGAAACCTCTCTTCATGGTAGGTTAAATTGGTTTTGTGTTTTCGGAATAATATGTTTGCTCTTCCAAAAATTATAAGATGATCTATGAAATTTAGAGGTTTAAAATATTAAGTTCAAATAATAATAAAAGACTTTTTTTTAAGTTGACGATCCCAAGATTCTTTATAAATACATGTGGAGTGTTAATCTTTTTTTTAATTGTGCTTGTTTTCACTTTTGAATAAACAGCATGTTTGGTTTGTTGACATAAGGGTATATACTGTAAAAATAATGTTAGGTAAACTTAGGGGATATACTGTTTTTGACTATGTTTCTTAATATTTAATATTATTTTTTGTATGCAAATACTTATTTTAAGTTATTGTGCATTATTATTAACTTATATTACATTTCTATTTAAGTCATGAACCTCATTGTATTCTGTCTAATTTTTTGGGTATGCTGATATTTCTGTAAATTAAAACAATAATTATATTATTCCGTCAAATAAATGATAGTTATACTGTCAGTGCAAATCCTCTGGTTGAATATTAAGTCAAAACAAATAAATTCGATAACGAGCACATCTGTATGATGTAACGCTGTTGCCCTAAATTTGATTTGCATGTGTGTGTGAATGACACAAGTAAACATGATACAACAGGACTATATGTAAGTAACCTTTCTGACACAAATATAATCAACTGATGTAAAATCTAACAGTAACATTTATAATATTAATTTAGTAATGATGTAGTTTACAGAAAATCCCACATACCAAAAAAATGAGACAACATTACAATGTTCAAGAATTAAATCAAAATAAAATAGAAGTGACGTTAATAATAGTAGGCAATCATTTTAAATAAGAATTTTCTTTTAAAATTAATATTTGGTATAAAAAAACACAGGCGTATGGCACGATGTCATCAAAACCCAAACAAGAAGTGGAAAGCACAATGAATGACAAGAAGACTAACATTCCACATGCATCTTGAAGAATGCTGGAAGCGTCCACTTAGAAAAATCACGATATTTTAACCATATATGTTAACTCTTTAATGTAAATGTTAAAGGAAAACATATTATTTGGAAGAAAAAATATATAAAAAACACAACAAAATTTAAGCTACCAAGGAGGGAATTAAAATTTTAAGTACTTTTCATACAAGCCCTAAGAATGGGAATGTACATGTAATATTTAAATTTTTTATTTCATTAAATGCTTAATACAAAGCCTGATGAAGAACCTTTTCGGCCAAATCATCTGCTGCATAGGAAACAGCACACTGTTAGCATAATAAACATAGTTGCGTTTGATGGTGATCTTTATCATTTAATCATAACACATTGTTAAACTCGGGGGTTGATAGTGCATAACTCTCTGGGCATGATAAAATTCACCATTGTTTTGACTGGACAATGGTTGTGGGATATTTGTGCATGGAATAGGTCTGAACATGGATTACAGTCAATATAAGGAAGTCAATGTTAATCCGTAGAATCGCGGCCACCAGTGCTGCTATCAATTGATGTGATGCAGTTGGGACATATACTGGTATATATATATATACACACACACACACCAGTGGCACAAATCCATTTGGAGAGGTAGCACTTTTGCAAGGTCTCGGTTGGTCCTTCCATAGTTAAACACAGTGCTAGAAAGAATATTCAGTCGACCTGAATAATGTGGAAAATAAAATGAGAACAGAATGAGATCAGAAACGGTGAATTGAATTTTAGAAACTTGCGCAGGCCTTCGCAGGAAGAAATAGTGCAGTTACAATTATGAACTCTTATAGATGTCCTTAAAAAACATTTAGGAGAACTTTTATGTACATGTACCTTCTAATTCTTCCCGTGTTCTTTAGAAAACCGTAGTCAAAGGTGCTACATTTTACAAGCTTCTTTTAGCTATGATAGTTCATTCATTCATTAATTCATTCACTTTATTTTCCGTATATCCATATACAGGTAAAGTACCAAGGATGTGGAAATTGTCAAAGTAGTTGTATAAATATCTGTTAAAATACAGATGTCAAATGCTTAAATATAATTGTAATATAATGGTGATATAATTATTAACAATTATAACATCAGAACAATTACATTTAAGTTGTGTGAGTTGTTACTAGTATCACACACTATTAACAAGATTAAATAATTACAATTAAGATGTGTGTTGTTATCATTATCATATACTATTAACAGGGTTAAAATAATGTTTCAGTGAATCAGCCTCTTAAGTTTTATATTTTTCTGTCTTCCTTATATTCATAATATTCATTCATTGAGCAGAAAGAATGATGATATAAGAACCTCTTCAATGTGGATTTAAAATATTTGTGATCATTAGTCAAAGCTTTAATATATTGAGGAAAGTGGTTAAAAACTTTTATACCTGATATATAAGCTCCATTATTGAATTTTGATTAGTTAGCTATTGGAGGGTGTAAATTATTGTTATTCCTAGTTTTGTATTTATGAATTTCAAACCTTTAATACCTTTAAAATATTTCAAGTATTTGTGTGAAGTTCGACTCATTTCTTTTTAATTTCATGCTTCAGTTACGGGAAACGGGAAAGTTTAAAGTGCGATTTAGTACAAAAGTGTTGGTAACAAATTTTTTCTCAACACCAGAGACTTCGTTTTCAAAACTTGATATTAGTTGGTATTAATGGGATTCTGGTGGGTTAGAGGGATGTTTGTGGTACAAAGAGCAAGAATGGGAAGTAATAAATACCGGTTGGCAACGCTGTCCATGCGTATTTCCACAGATCATCTAGCGTATTTCATTTAACGTATGCTGCGGTGGTTTAAGGGGCAGTGTGGAATGAACGGCAGGAGAGTATAATGAGTGTGTGTTTATAGTCGTTAATTGCTAGTCGATAAATTAATTTGAGTGGTGGAAGATAGTGTTATAATTGAATGACACCATGGCACCGACGTTAAGTAAATATGTCACTACAAAGAATGTTGCAGGAGGTGTGTCGATTGTTTTTCTGTATTGGTTACTTCGTAGGAGAAGAACGAGTAAAACAGCAAGGTAAGAAGGATGTCATCGATTCACATAATTCGACGAAGATTGCAAATGGTGAACTGCGTGACGTAGTACACGGACCTTATCAGGGCATCTTGCAAAATGTCATACGGTTTCACGCTGCACGCATAAATGTAATTTCAATTAAGCCCATAAGAAAGATAAGGCTTTCTGCACCGATTTTCACGAATTTCATAAATGACCAAGGACGTTAATGTGCAGATCTCTTACCCAGTTTTCCCCATGTCCGGCAATAAATGTGGAATGTGCAGACATTCATTTACGCCGTATGTAATTTGCTCATATGCCCAAAACTGACGGTGGCGTAGCATAGTTTGTGGACGTCTGCAGTAGTGAATGCTTACATATGAGATGAAAAATGTAGATCACAGGGGCAGAGTTTCAGGTACACCGTTCAGTACAGAAGGGTTTTCACGAAACTCGCAAGTGATCAACGGCGCTACGTGAAATCTCCCCAATAGAATTTTACGAAATTGATTTCTTGGCGCTTGAAGATTGGATCAGTAGGTTGTCCCAAAACGTTGATAAGAAATTACCACTACACTCTGCGTAATAGCCCAGAAGAGCCCAGATCTCAAAGGGACAATTGATGGTGATTACTCCTGGCCTGCCAATCTACAGAAAATAAATTCCTAGGATCTTTCAAGGGACATACGGAATTTTTTGCAGTAGTTTAAAATTGTTATGATTTTATTCCACGAATTGTTATGGATCCCCCAACAATTTTTTGTGGAACCCTGGTTAGGAAACACTGCTCCACAAGAAGTGCAGCAGATATTGTTGAATAAGATGCTGGATGGGACATTGCAACACAAAGAGAAGTATCTGTTCCTACAGTGAATTAAGTTCCATTTCTCAAATTGTTCAGCATGTGACCTGGTTGTTAACCTCAGTTAGCTACCATTTCAATTTTGATCAAACTGTGGCTCAAAGCCGAAGTGTGACACTGGTTGATAGTTTGGGAACAAGTAGTGTTGAAATTGGTGAGATAATGTTGTGGTGGTTATGCTTACTGCCCTCTTGGCTTAGTTCTTTTGGGAAAGTATTGGTACTTGGTAGCATTACCTTGTATATTTTTAAGCGTAATATTTGGCTTACCATAGAAACCAGCTTTAGTACTTCAACCACTGAGGACAGGATATTTCACCTGGTTTCATAAACAGTATATCTATTAAAGTAACTTGGTTGTATGATAACTTATGTCTTTTTCAGAAATGCTGTGCACAGTGAAGTCCACTATGTGGTTGGTGATGTAAGTACCAATTTTTTATTTGATTTGAAGATATCTGTGAGTAAAACCTTGGTGTGAAATTGTGGTGGATACTGTGACAATGCCAACAGTTATGTTGCTTAATCAGAGTATTATAAAAACATATAACATTGCTAGTTAAAACTTATCTTTTACACACGTTAGCTAAGAGTTATTCAACCTGTACAGAGCTGAAAGTAGGCTTTATCAGGTTTATATAAAAAAAGGCTCATAAGAGAAATAATGATTAAAATTTTGCATGATACCAGGTTTCCAGCACAAAGTAGATGAGAACCGCGCTCTTCTGGGCTATTATGCAGCGAGTGGTGGTAATTTCTTACAGATGTTTCAAGACAACCTATTGGTCCCATCTTCATGGATCAAGAATCCAAGAGGGCCAAAAAGGATTCTTGACCTTTGAAGATGGGACCTACAGGTTGTCCAAAAATGTTGGTAAGGTAGTACCACTACTTGCTGCGTAATAGCCCAGAAGAGCACAGTTTTGGTTAAAATTTGTTTGCCCAGTTCTGAGTGTGGTTTGTGCTTAAGGAAATACAAGAAAACATCTTATGTCTGTGCAGATTGTATTTTCTTTTGGTCCAGTCAAGACTGCATTTTTATTTAAAAATATATCTGAACAGTAATTTATTAAATATTTATCAGAAAAAAAAGGTGTCTTGAATAAATGTTGTAGAGAAAAGTGAAACAAGTTTTGAGTGTATTTCACTTTTTCTTCAGATGGTATGGTTTGCAAAATACAAATTACACGTATTTTATGCTGCATATATGCTGGACAGCATGACATTTTTGCTTTTATAAAATGCAATTTATGTGCAGTAATAGAACAACAGTGCCAGAGTTGTAATGGATATGTTTCCTTAAGTATGAAAAGTAGCTGAACAGAATTAAATTTTAAACTGCATGTCAAATACTTGCACTTATGTAAAGGTCTGAAAACTGCATTGCTGTATAAGTTTTTAAGATGTTCTTCAGGTAAATAAAGAAGCTGCTTTCATACCACATAATTTGTTCTGTCTGGTCATGTAATGGAGTTTTTCTGTCTCTATTTTATTTCTGTGATCTGGCTTTATTAGTTATGTTAAGAAATGTATTTTATGGTAGTACAGTGTATCCTTCAACCACAGATTTCCAAACTGATATTGTATAGTCCCACTGTAATAGGTCCTGCAAGACTGCATTTCCTTGTTTTGAAACTGAACTTTTGATATACCTGTCACTGAGTAGAATGGTATTAATGTGAACAAGTTGGGACTTGCACACATACTGTAACAGTTGTGGCATGTTTGCTGTGTTTATTACATGTAATTTTACAATCTTTGAATGCCAGCGTTTGAGTATTCCAAGCACAATATTGATTAATGTACTGTAAATGTGTATTTACACTTCCTAGCCAGTCTTGAGGAAGTTAAAAAGAATGTCCTGTGCAGAGACCATGTCCGTTTATCTGCCTGCCTGTGCATCCATCCAGCTGTGACCATTGTCCCATAAACACTTTGTCAAATTTGTGTGAATTTCAGAGTAGGAGTTCTTTACAAAAACTAGTACGCTTGAGTCTTGTGAAAATACACTGCATGACCGTCATACTTTACTTAAGGGCATAAATGATTTTATGCCTTTTACGTAATGATGTCCTTGAATTACTGGGGGTATGGACTGCTTCACCATCTTGCTGGAAGAACACATGTTCATTCTCCTCATCTGTTATATTTTAAACAAAGTAATGTGAGAATTTGTCTGCTTTGCCTCCGCCCCAACCAGGAAATATTCCTGGTCCTCATTTTATGTTAGAGGCTGAGTCGGCTGCAGCTGGAAGAAAAAATTCCGGTGACACCGTCAGGAATCGAACGCCTGACCTTCCGGCTTGTAGTGCAGTGCCTGAACTGACTGTACCACCATGTGTCCTTGAAACATCAGGAAACCAGCTTCTAAATTTGTGGTGACACCATATGATTTCTTCCTTACGTAGGTTTCCATAATGAAAAACCTGCGTATTATGCTGTACATCTTATTCCCGAACGGCAGGAACAAAAAAAATTTAGTATTATTTATTCTGTTCATTGTGTTTGTAATCATTTATACACACCAACATATGCAAATATATTGTATAAATTTTTTAGTTACCCATGAACTTGAACCCTCCTACATGTTTCAGTGATCGCTATCCTCAACAAGCCATCATTGCACAGGAATATATAATATTAATACATCAATTTTACATGTACAGTGTAAAAAATATATAATAGCAACTATAAATATAATAATATAGATATTATTGCTAGTATGATGTCGACTTATTCTTGATTAAAATTCACCAATATGTTCTTGTTTTAGGGTGTGTAGTTAAATGTTTATAAACACTGAAGTTTTAAATCCAGAAGGATTAAGTTCCAAGGTGCTGTGTACTGAACTTTCAGTACACAGCACCTTGATATATTTAAATTATATTTTCCTTTCTAATGGTGTCTCCCTGAGGATTGTGATTTATCACTGAGATATATAGAAGGGTTCATGTGCATGCATAACTTACAATTTTATACATTTTATGTGCATATGGTATAATGTATAAACTATTACAGGCAAGAACAGTTTGAGTTTGTTGTGTGTACGTTCAGAACCTGGACTGTCCTAAAGACTTGTTGATATGTAGGTCAGCCTACAGAATCACTCTGTAAGCTAACTCATGGGGAAAAACTGCTAGGAATGAGTCATACCAGCCAGAAAATGCAGTGGATAGTGCAGGTTTCACTTTCAAATGGAAGGTCTGTATCTACACAAGACTTCATATTTGAAGATTAATCAGCTAATTCTGAGTTAGTAATGTCCTTTTAGTAACACTAGAGAGTCTCAGCACTAAAAGAGACACATTTATTTTGTATATATATATATATACACGTGGGTCCATGCATTGTGAATTGAATTTAATAACTGTAGAACAAGATGCGACTTATTCAGTTTATTACATTTCTATAGGCAGCTCTACATGCTTCAGGTGTTGACACCCATCATCAGGAGCTCGTACAACTGTAATTACAGCTTCTGGTATTGATTAACCGGATTTACTACCATCCGCTCTCGTTGTTGAGTTGGAACTGATTCATGTGTATCGTACGGTAGGTATTCC
>Ga0123357_10011521_pt1 | contig 11347 bp, 8 predicted proteins | sample TergutEmb28metaG_FD_89873 | JGI IMG/M metagenome (GOLD analysis project Ga0123357, IMG submission 89873) | Embiratermes neotenicus P4 segment gut microbial communities from Petit-Saut dam, French Guiana - Emb289 P4 | ecosystem: Host-associated > Arthropoda: Insects > Digestive system > Gut ...
GGTGGGATGTGGGTATATGGACTGGATTGGGCTGGCCCAGGATAGAGACAGGTGGTGGACGCTTGTGAGTGCGGTAATGAACCTTCGGGTTCCGTGAAATGCGGGGAATTTCTTGACTAGCTGTAAACTAGTTAGCTTCTCAAGAAGGACTCTGCACCATGGAGTAAGTAAGTAAGTATGGGTGCCAGGTGCTCTTTTGACCAGGGTTAAAGCGGTCTTCATGTGAAGCTGACCACTCACCTGCATCTAGTGCTGAGATTAAGAATATATGGAGCTATACCTCCCACTTCCACGTATGCCTGCATGACATGGTGTTTAGTGCAGGGCTATCTGTGCTACCTGCTTACGCTGCTTCATTCAGTAAGGTTACTGTCCAGGAAAGCCAACATTGTGGACTTTGTTGAAGTCAGTGTGAAAAGTGGAATAATGTGTAAGTGAAGTGTGCTGAAATTGTCGGTAAAGAGAGTATTGTTGCAGAGATTAACAAACCTGTACCGACTGTCCGATTTATTAGCAGGGATGGTTGGAGACGACCGAATGTAGGGGGATGCCAAGTGCCACACATGTCACCTGTCATAAGTTGTAAGTGTACATGTAGGCTTAATACTGTTGTCATACTGTGTAACCTTGACCTAATAAAGTCACTAACATTTCATCCCATGCTGCCTTAATAGTAAGAGTCTTAGGAACCTAATGTATTACAAAAACTTGTTGTTGTTGTTGTTGTTGCTGCTGTTTTATTTTACTCCAACATCAACAGGGTATCCTGTAAGTGACCCAAGGTCAGACTTTTGTCCACCGTTTGTCCTGTAATTGCTTCTTGCTAAACAAATCAAAGATCAAATTAAGCTCTCGGTCAGTATCTTGCTCAGGATGTGTGCTGTTACAAGATGGCACGGTGTTCTGCAGTTTCGCAAAACAAGTCCATTACTCATGGTCATTTGGTGTACCTACGGTGCATCACATAATATACTTACACTAAGCATGCTCCACGCCATTCCACCGGGTTCAGGAGTTGGGCACTGCAACCCTCCCAGAATGTCTTTACATGCCTGGAAAATGATTTTCAGGGACATTGATTGATTGATTTGCATTTGGTTTCGGGGCCTCTCAGCCCCGATGCACTTAGGCCGTGATTTAATCAGCTCTTTGTGCCCCATATCAAATCATGGGAGTACCGTAACTTTACTAAAGTGCCAGAAGGCCCCAAGCCTAAATTCTTAATATCCTCTGTTTCCAAAAGAAAGGAGCCCAGATATGCATGTCTGAGTGAGGCCAAAGCCTCGCGCTCACAAAGAATGTGGGCCGAGGTTTCCTCTCTCACCCCGCACTTCCTGTACAATGGATTGTCAATAGGTACAGATGTCTCCTCAGGGAGTTATGACCCATAAGAAGGCCAGTTACAGCCCTGGATTGAGTCCTATTAAAAGTAAAAAATTTAGCCCTGGTACACAGACTGGGTCCCAAGATAAGATCTCGAGCCTGTCTTTGGGTATCACCAAGACCACGTCATTAGCCCCACGCTGGTTGACCAACCTGCGACCAAGCCTCTTTTGTAAGTCACGCTTAGAGACACCCTGGGCCGGCTCAGGTCCAAGAAACCTCGAGTAGAGCCGACCCTTGCGAGCCCGTCGGCGATTTCATTACCTCGTATTCCACCGTGTCCAGGGACGCAATATTGGCCCACTGCGTACCGGGTAGATATGTCGTTCAACGCCTTTTGGCACTGGTGAACCAGAGAAGACGTTCTGACAGCCTTAAGAGCTTTCAAGGCCGCTACGCTATCGGAGCAGATAGATATTTCTCCGGTCTATTCTGAGATTGAATCTCACAGGCGCAGGCTAAGATAGCGTATATCTCCGCCTGAAAGACTGTTGCATATCTGCCTAGGGAGAAGCTAAGCCTTCGTCCTACCGATTGCCCATAGACTCCAGCCCCGGTCCCCTCCTTTATCTTGGACCTATCTGTAAACCAGACGAGCCATTTGACTACAGGAGGAGCGCCAGTTGCTTTAGTCCAATCTTCCCTCAGCAGCATGGTAACCCTATATAGGGGTTAAAAGTTGTATGCTGGCCTCATAATGTAAACCCCCATATTAAATATGGGAATCGACTGTTGAAGCCGCATCAAAATACTGCTGTGTCCTCTATTGGGATGTAGGTAAGACCAACATCCCAGACTCCAGAATCAATGCGCAGCTGACCTAGCCTCACTCTGAACCACCAGCTCCAGTGGGGGAAGGCATATAAGTATTTCCACAGCATTGGTGGGAGTAGTATTCATAGCTCATATTATCCCTAAGCAGGCTAATCTTTGAACACTGATTAGTTTCCTCTTGGCACTGGCCGTCTGACAGCCAGGCCACCATACCAAGGATGCAAACGTGACGGACAGCCTGATGATAGCAACATGGAGCCAATGAGCCACCCTGGGTTTCAGAACCACGTCACACCACAGGCCCTCCTGCAGGCCCACATCGAGTTTTGAGCCTTCTTCACTTTAACATCCAAGTGCTCCTTCCAGGTCAGACGTGAATCCAGGATCAAATACTTGACCGACATGGAGCGGTGCAGGGTCTTCCCAAACCAACGAGGCTCAGAACCCCGGGAGTTTCCTCTTTCTAGTGAATGCAACCAGCCCGGTCTTGTCGGGATTAACTGACAGACCAAGCTCGCCACACGACGATTCAACGGTATGTAGGGCCCACTGTATGAGCCCTGATACCGTGTTAGGGAATTTTCCCACCCCTAGAACACAGATGTCATCCGTATATCTCTGTGCATATACACTTCCCTCATTGAGCCTTGTTAGCAATTCGTTTACAGCAAGGCACCATAAGAGGGGTGATAGAAACCCCCCCGTGGCAGCCCCTGGACACCGCGACGTTCCTGGGAAACCCGCCGTGGCCAGCCAACCCTCCAGGGTGGCTCTAATCCATCGTACGATGGTGTGATCTACCCCATGTCTGGCTAATGCTGAGCACATGGAGTCGTAAGAGGTGTTGTCAGACGCCCTTTCTATATCTAGAGAGATGCCTAAGGCAATCTGCTGATCGAGAGCCGTCTCAACCCGTACCACGAGCTGATGAAGGGCCGTTTCCACAGACTTCCCAGTCTTATGCATGTTGCTTGGGGTGAAGTGGCTGGAGCGCCAAAATTTCATCCCTTAGAAATCTGTCCATCTCCATGGTCTTCAACAAGAACGATGTGAGACTGATGGGTTTAAAATTCCTAGGTCCACAGTAGGAACTCCTACCGGATTTTCAGGGACATGGGCAGCTGAGTGTCATTACTGCTATCACCTGCTTCTTAGTACTACTTCTACTACCACCATTACCATTACTACTACCATCACCACTACTAACACCACTATTACTATTACCACTACTACTACCACCACTACTACTATTACCACCATTACTACTACTATTACCACCACTACCACCACTACTATTACTACTACCACCACCACCACTACTACTACTCAGACCCAGAGCCAGTGCGGTCCAGCACCCACGACATAACAGCAAAACAAAGTCTGTACACAGCCCTTTATTAAGATCTACGGATCAGTGGACTTGTACTGTGGATTTATCTCCCTTATTTAAGAATTTTATGCCATATTTTTCCTTTTTCCTACCTTACATTGTTTTACAATACTCTTACATATTGTAAAAATGTTCCCCATTTGTGATGTCTACAAACATTCATTGTAAGGACGATATCTCGCCCGTCAGTTCTATTATTGAATGTATGGCTGTAGCCTTATGATTTCGATTCTTATGCACTGTGAAATTCGAAGCCTGATGTTGGTTGTTTAACACCGCCGAAACATGTAGCTTTCTATATCTCGATGTATAGTGTATAGACTGGTTATTTTATTGTTACGCGACGGTGTCGATACCACAGGAATGAGACATTGCAAAGAAAGGACGCACCCACAAGGAATATGAACTATATTAAAGACAAACATGCTGATAAGCCCGCTGAACACGTGCCACACCCTACCGCAGCCATGTGTTGGCTCTGTTGTACCGCCGCGGTTGGGATCAACTAAGTTTTCAAAAATGTGTTTATATGCAAGATGTTTGTGCAGTGTTACAGAGCGAAATGTGTAACCGACGTTTTGATTTTGTGGCCCTGACAAAGGCGCTTTTCGCGCTAACACGTAATATGTATGGGGCACGGGGTGGCGTGGTTGGCTGAGGCACTGTCATATAAGCTGGAATGTCGCCGCCTCGATTACCGATGGTGTCTGGAATTTTTCATTGACATAATCCTTCCGGTCGATAGTGTTTCCCGACTTGACGGAGCCAACATCACTGGCTACTGACTGGCCACTCTACTCTAGCCTTTACCGATAGGGTCAGTAGACCCTATGTATCTCCACCTGTCCCTCGCGGGCACCTTAGACCTTGGAGATGACATTACGTTATTTCGAAACGTCAGGAGCACCAGCTCAGACCTGACTCCACACACTTCTTGTGCGACGCCGTATTAAACTTGAACATATGTATTCACAGTTACAAGTAATTGACAGTATAAAACAGCGGGTTGTGTGCGTTTTTGTAACTTTTGTGGGTAAGGGTGCTTACTGGTGTTGTGGGTGGGGAGGTGATGTAGTCTAAAAATTTATCTTAGAATAGTGTAGAATATACAATGGGGTGAAGCCCTTAAAGACCCGGTGCACATACGCCTTTTATAAACACCCATAGTTCCCCCTCATTTTCTGACCTTTTCTATCAAGGAAAGAACCTTACCCAAGTCCTACACCTTACTAAATGCCAGAATTGGTCTTGGATGGGTTTTCCCGATAACTTTGGGTCCAGCTTACATGATCCCAGAGAGAATCTCATACCTGAGAGGGAATCGCAAGTCCATCACATTTCAGATTCTGTCTTAAGAGTGTTTTGGCCAAATATCTCTAAGTTATTCATGACAGAAAAGTATATCAAATACTGGTTCGGGCCCAATAAACATATTGACCGAGCCCCCCTTACTAATTGCGTTAGGTTCCCCATATAGAGCCCTATTAAATGTTCCTCCCCCTAGAGCTCCATTTCTCTGCTCGGTCCTCAGTATAGGAACCCTCCAGGTAACCCTCTATAAAGACAGATGGCCCATTTCCTAAGCCTGCCTTGACGTCCCTCGGAGTCCCAGTTAAGGAGCTCTCCCACGCAGGCGGAAAACGTGGTCACCGTTCAAGGGATCCCATATGGACGGACAGTAGGGGGGTGCGGTCTAGTTCCCCGAGGGTCCACTGCTTTTATTACACCTGTGTCATGCAGCCATCGACACGATAACTTCCACCTTGCTTTGGGTAGACCAGAGCCCCCTTAGCCAGCTTGTGTTGCAGTACACCGCTACAGCAGTGTTTCTCAAACGTTTTTGCTTGCGGGCCCATTTTGACTTCGAAAAATAATCACAGATCCTTACATCCTTTGCCACGTAATATAGAGCGCCCTGATGACATGCGCCCAAAATTAAAAGTTTATATTTAAGAACTGATTTAGGTAGCTACCAATACATACCAGCAGCATCGAGTACTTAAAAAACACCAGCCTGAAAAACATTTCTATTTTTTTCGGATCATTGTTAATATATTTATCGAAACTGTCTATTGTACATTTCGGTGGTAATATTTTCGAATAATTCACAAGAGCTGTCGAACTGGCTGCCTGTGACTTCATTGTAATACTAGAAGTGACGCACACTGTACGCTGCTACGGGCGCAAATATACCTAGCATATATTTCTATACTTAAACTAAATAATATTCTAGCTACCTGATCCACTTCTGTTTCCACAGGATTCTCATAAACGTGGCTCATTAAGCGACCCCAAATCATTCTATCAAACAGAAAACCCCCCTTTCCTGTCAATCTTTGAAAGTGTTTCGGATCTATTCAGTAAAATCCTGTGTATTTAACATATGGGACGTTTGAAGTAACACCAAAGAAATGTCATCCAGGCCAATTACTGAGGTTGATAGGCGTTTTCTGTTATGTACCCACGAAAAACTGATATGTGATGCTGGATTTTTTGTGGGCCTTAGTGTTAAGACCTAAAATCATCAGCCGACTGAAAGGCATTTTTTAAATGTTCGTATTTTTCATAAACACTTGCCGTCTAGTGCCATCTATCTGGATCAAACGCATGTCCTCTTCTAAACGGAGTTTCTCATCAATCCAATCATGGATTTGAAAGGCCGTTATACATGGACTTTTGGGATCAAAACAGCATACAATTGTGTTTTGCCTATCGCTCATTTTCTATCCGTCGACCGCCGCAGTTCTATTTCAACACTAGTTGATCTACCACTCACTGAACACTCCTTTCAGAATGTAAATACACACTAGTCACTACTACGCACAACCACACTGGTTCAGTGCTCGAAGCAGACTTAGACTCGAACCAATGTAGTCTGTTTCCGAAGAGTATTGCCATCACGTGTTAACGCGCACGGCTACCTCCGGGTGCGGCAAATAACCACCCTTTAGCTACTTCCATCCGTGCAAGTATAGTTAGCAAGCCACACGCATCGGAAAATTAAGGAACTTTAATTCATGTTCTAACTTCAAATTAAGCGAATGTATTGGTGTCTTTGGTTAATATATACGCGCCTTGATTGTAATGAATGGTAGGCAGAGAAACGCCACCAATGCACAAATATGGGGAAAGTAAAACGGCTCAAATTATTGTTGCAACTGTACGTCACGTCACTGCCTGAACGGGACATACGAAATATCAGGCTGCTTGATTTTTGTTTAACAGAGTGCACATTCTTTCTGTTGTCTCTGTCACGACTGTTCGTTCCGTAGTCCCTTCCCAAGCGAGTCCTCCACATATGTCTAACTTCTGCTTTGTATTTCATTTTCCAGAATAGTCTCTGTTTCCTAAGGTCATTCAGTAGCTGCTTACGTCTTCCTCGTCCTTCCTCTTCCAGAAAAGGTCACAGTACAAAATCGATATATATCTTTGCTATTTTGTGCGCTTTCGATTGTTATCACAGACATAGAGCATGCAAAGATCATATTGGTAAGGTAAGACAGCAATCACACTCGTTACTACAACATACTCCAGACAGCAATCTACAGAATGCTACAACATATTCCAGAAAGCAATCATACAGGGCGTTTCAACATATCCCAGACAGCAATCATACAGAATGCTACAGAATATTCCAGACAGCAATCCTGTAGAATGCTGCAACATATTCCAGACATCAGTCAAAAAGAATGCTGCAACATTCCGGAAAGCAAACATACAGAATGTTTCAACATATTCCAGACAGCACTCATACAGAATGCTACAACGTATTCCAGACAGCAATCATACAGGATGCTACAACATGCTCTAGACAACAATCATACAGAATCCTACCACATATTCCAGAACGCAATCATACAGAATGCCACAACGTATTCCATATTAATTATGCAAAATGCTACAACATATTCCAGACTTCAGTCATAGAATGCTACAATATATTCAAGACTGCATTCATACAGAATGTTACGTTATATTCCAGACAGCATGTCACAGACCAGGGTTCAGGACACAACGGTTTATGTACAAACACTCTGGGAGGCCTTTTGAACATGTAACTTGAGATGTGCTTGTTTTTATTGATGAAACGTTTTTCTGGTAAAAAGCAAACTTCTGGTCTTAGAAATACTCTCATCAAATGCTGGATTATAAGGATTTCTGAATTACTAGGTATCAGATTAAGATAATCGTCGCTGAGCTCGAAACTGTTCTACGGCATTGTTTGTATGAACGTGGTGTGCATCTTGTGGAACTGCACCCTCCCTTAATTGGCCCGTGGCCTTTTTAGTGACATACAATATTCAGATCCATTCTATCATCTGTGTTGCGACACGTCCATCGCCTGTTCCAAATCGAGGTGTCCAAAATTTGCGTTTGTAATGTACGCAACATTTGGAAATCATTTAGCCTCTGTAAAAACTAGAATCTGCTGTAACGAAACTTTGGTTGATCAGACTGGGAAATGGGCAACTTACCTCATAACTGTTTGTAGAGAGGGGTAGCGTGCCCCAGTTAAACGATGTAAGTATTAAGAAAAATCCTGAGTCTGCACAACACCACTGTAAAATCCCAAGTAAGTTAAGTTAACGTAAGACTCGTAGAAGACTCGCACTTAAGAGAAGATTTACTGAGGCTTTGGTCTACGATTCGACGTTATTCTGCTGCCTGAAGAATAGTTATACTTTATAAAATATCGGTTGAGATGTTGGGCTACTTCGTATTCTGGCCGATAACAGGAGGTAAGCTGGACTGACCTATTATTAAACTGCTTATTTTAGCGAGTCACTTTCGGAAACAAAATACTTTTCTAAATTCTACGATTACCGATTGGGATTTAATAGTGGCGTGAAGATTAATTGAGCTATTAACTTGTAACAGAATATCCAGCATAACTAGGAACTTGAGAAAACCATTTCGGACTTGTATAACTCACATGTATATTAATGTATATATATATATATTAGACAATAAACTTAAATATTAAGTTATGAAGGGCGGCTGATAAGTAATACACACTGAAATATCTAGAAAAAGAGATCATGTATTTGAACAAACGAAAGTAGGAAGTAAAGTACAATATTTTTATCTACAAATTGACATACTCATTTTTCGACATAGTCGCCTTGTCATTCAATACATTTTTCCCAACGTAAAGTTTACGCATGCCGACAATGAAGAATTCAGGAGTTTTTTGTTTGATCCACGACGTCACAGCTTGTTTCACTTCATCATCTGAGGTGAAATGAGTCCCCTTGAGATCCATCTTGAGGTGAGGAAAGAAATGGAAATCGCTTGGCGCCAAGTCAGGGTTGTAGGGCGGATGGGAGAAAACCTCAAACTTCAGCGTCAACATGTGTGGCACCCATCGAGAACAGACTTTTGTATAATTGGGTAAAGTGGCCGGGGCGTGAATCTGACCACAAGCCATTATATAATGTGGAGATAATGAGTGGGACTATAATTCTAAGCATCTACATGAGTGTACGGAGCATTTAAATGGCCGCAGCGCACCGATATCGTGCGTTCGTAAAACGCCAATTTAAAACGATTTGGTGCGTTAGTAGGATACCATAATACTACAATTTTGCAGGTAATTTATCATGTTTCACACAGTTAAATGCTTTTGTAAGGTCACAGAATAGTCCTCCAAATAATTGTTTATTATCAACAGCCGTGAAAATGTTTGTAGTTATGGGTGTCAGTTATTTGTGTGTTCTACATTATACACAACTAATCTAAACGACTAAACACAACTTACCTCACACAATTCCCGTTTTGCATTTCTGCGTTCTTGTCGTCGTTGGCCTACAGGACTTTCGAGTAACAAAAAACCCGACCCACAGTCTCCCAAAGCTTTTATGCAACAAGACACATCAGCAACGTTCTTCGACTTGTATCATGGATCAGTGTAAATATTAGTTAGTGAACGCCAATTTTTGGCAAAGCGGTTAACTCTTCTGCCACTTACGAACGTCAGACACTTACGACCTTGCATCAACGTTTTGACCTAAACTACATAACACGTGCACGGGACCACAGCCTCCAATGCATAGATTCATCGGTACTCCCGACCACAGTTTACAACGTGAGCATCATGGATTAGAGTATGGTGAGCATCACCTTTCCTCGAGCTACCGACAGTTCCCCTATTCTCCATCGTTCGCGCTGGTGTCGTAAGGGTTTCACTCTCACTGTATATGACTGTGCTCTCATGGTATCACAAATTATCGGCGGCACATGGCGAAGCATCATAGATGGGAGAGGTTATGACATTAACGCCCTATTCCATTTGTTAACGGTAGTTTTTCTTGCGTGCCACTCTATTTCTCTGCAAGAGGGATTTCGTTGACGCGTTAGGGTGCGTACTCTGTCGTGCCGGCTTCGGGCCCTAGGTACGAGACGGCCCAAGTTTAGACGTTTCATGCGGTACGTTCCTTTCGTGTGCGTGTGTCTAAAGAGAGATGATTCAGGTATATCATTTTATCGCAGCCATGTCTTTGTTGACCTCTGACCTAAGCGAAAGGACTACTACTGATGATTCGCATCTTTGGGGCGGGGGCAGGGGGTGTTCCTGAGCCGCGATGGTCTTCTTTAACCAGTTATAGGTTTGGTTTATGGTTCCAGCACAACGAACTTACATTGCTGATGACTACGTATCTAATAGACGACATCGTGCGCAATGTACTAGGTCATATGATTCATCTTGAACAGCAATTTTACTACACAACCATCGCGCTGACTGGTCGCTATGTAAGGAAGCAAAGTTACTCTACATATTAGGATGTTCACATAGGCTCGGCGGACCAAACAAGTTCGCCTAAATCGACGACGGCAAGTTAAGTCGTACTAAGTAAGTTAGGGGACTCCCTAACAGAGAGCTGTGGATCATCAGCGTTGTTGAATGCGGGAATGACAACACCTTCTTTCAGGTAGAATATTTCCAAGAGAAGCATTGTACATTAATTCATACACATCTTAATACAGTTTTTTTTTCCTGTGGCGCTGCGGCCCAACGCGGGCCATGGCCTCCGCATTCCTGCGGTTTCTTGATCACACACAACGACGCATCACAGTCGGTAGGACTTGTCTGGAAGAATGATCAGCTCGTCGCAGAGACCTCTACCTGACAACACACACCACTGACAACAGACAAACATCCATGTCCCCGGTGGGATTCGAACCCACGATCTCAGCAGGCGAGCGGCCGCAGACCTATGCCTTAGACCGCGCGGCCACTGGGACCAGCCTTAATAGAGTTATCCTCTACTAAATAACGAGTATATACATCAGTTGCCAACGACCAAAACGTGCCGTCACAGGTCAACAAACTTCCGATAACTTCCATAGTCCTACGTCACATCGTCACAAAAAACTACAATTCTTAGTGCCCACACCACATTCCATGATTACAATTACCTGCAATTTTAATATTCTATATAAGTAACTTCCACTAACTTAATTTTAGTGCTGCTATACAGTGGAATCAATGTTAAAATTTTTATATGCTATACGAGTTCTCCTAGGTAACAAAAACTATAACATTGCTAATTGTATATTGTACCTTGCTAAGAAGAATGATCAACATGAAGATGCATCATAACTAGAGCCGACACATGTCGTTGAACGAAACGATGAAAGAAATATACTTTAATAAAATCATCAATTGCGTTGTTTGACTATACAGGGTGTCCCAGGAGGAATGTGCCAGACTTCGGGAGGATGTTCCTTATGTTAAAGTATACCGATATAACCCAAAACACCTATGTCCAAAGTGGAACGGTTACGGAGATAATGGCCAGA
>Ga0123357_10011523_pt1 | contig 11347 bp, 5 predicted proteins | sample TergutEmb28metaG_FD_89873 | JGI IMG/M metagenome (GOLD analysis project Ga0123357, IMG submission 89873) | Embiratermes neotenicus P4 segment gut microbial communities from Petit-Saut dam, French Guiana - Emb289 P4 | ecosystem: Host-associated > Arthropoda: Insects > Digestive system > Gut ...
AAAAGAAAATTTTTGTACCAAAATACACCTTCCCCCAGAACCCCAGGCCGGGGGGCCCCCCCCCCCAGAACCCTCTTCGGGTTGTTCTCCTTCCCCCAATGAATTTTTTGAACCCCCCCCCCCCCCCCGAACAAAATTCCTGGGTACGCCACTGCCCCCGATCACGCCACAGTCCGTAGGAATCCTCCGGACGAGGACTGGCCAGTCGCAGAGGAATCCGCCTGACAGCAACGGATTCGAACCTACAATTCCAGACTGCACGTCGGGATCGGCTGATTTATTTTTGTGGCTGGCAAACTTTTGGAGTGTCCCTGTTCGCACTCTTCCCCGTAGCTCAACGTTAGTGACTATAACTGAATTATTATTTACATTTTAAGTGTTAGAAATAACAATGGATTTGGCACTCCGCATATGCGAATTCACAGCGGGTCTCAGCTGCAGAACATGGCTGACCCCTGATATGGGATGATGTCCTGTTGTCTCCAAGTGTGGGGTATCCCATACTGTAAGTCGATAATGAAGCTGTTGTTGTCCTATTCAACAATCGCTAGACTCATCTGCGTACAGACAGGGTGCGTCTTCACACGCGCCGTCACGGCGTAACTCTGAATGAAACACAGGGACAGTATGACTCTGGCAGATGTGTTCAAATCTTACATTGACGTCAGGGGATCCATAGTCGTGTTTTGAACATCGAAGTAGAAAAAAGAATTTGGATGCGAAATGATTTACTCAGTGTCTGCTAACATCCGTGACTGAATGAATGGATGTACACAGACAGACAGAGAGACAGACAGAAGGACAGGCAAAATTTCCTAAGATGTGTTACAGTCGCACAGTACTTTTCTGTCATACTGTGACCCTACAGACATCTCCGTGAAACTGTTACACACGCACACGCACACGCGCACACACACACACACACACACACACACACTGTTGTGTTTGTATTATAGCAGTCTGTCTTTCAGAACCACCTATGGGACACGTGGTAGCACTGCGCTGCAAGCCGGAAAGTCGTGGGTTCGAATCCCCATGATGTCCTTCTAGCCGCACTATGGCTCTGGGGCTGACTCAGCCTCTAAACGATGTAGTCGTTTCACGCTGAATTCTGAAGACGAATGCAAGGCAGGTGGTTTTCCACAGCTGTGCTTACGTACTGAGGTAGCAGCTGGTCAGAGGTCAACGGTCCAAGCAGCGACACAATATGCCCGCAGCGACACCAAGAAAGTGGTTCATCTTCGGACTTCTGAAATACCCGCTTTCCGATTCTCGGCACAAGAACCGATCTCACGCCGACAGGAATTTTCTGTATTTTACTCAGTCTAGCTGTAATGAGACTGAACAACGTCAGAGTCAGGTGGTTGGTAGGCCTAGATTTCAGTATTTAGGAAATTCCGTACTGAACGTTAGCTCAATGACAAGAAATTCTGGCTAAGGGTCGTTGTGATGTTTGACCTTCCCTCCAAGCCATTATTTGAATAGTAAATTAACATAATCCAACCAGTCTGACTCTTTGTAAATCTCTGATTACACATCGTATAACCACTTATTCTACATAACAATCCCTGCTGAAGGAGCGTTGTTAAACCTTAACCCGCTAACGTGGAAAATATGGTGATCTGCTAATAATACCAGCAGATGGCAGATGGGATTTAACTCGGTCTTTAAAGGGTTAAGAAAGAAAGAAGACCCAAACCAAGCGAAATTTGAGGATAATTCGACCAAGGCCACTTAACTGCCAATTTATCTCGTCACCACATATAACAATCACATTTGGTTGATACTGAATGCAAAATAACCACCGTAAATAATGTAGAGGGGAAAACCTGATAATGAAGCCAGCAGCCAGTTGTTTCTCAAAATGTGCCTTTCACTACAGGACTGGCGGGTCTCAGTCTTGAGCAGGTCATTTGAAAGTAATACACAGTACGCTTGTATGGGAAGTAATATGATAAAATATATCGGACTGTGACGCGAGGTGACCGGCTTGTACAGAGCAGCGGTCAGCTGTCCGGCAGACCGTAGCAACAGACATCTTGCTGACTGAATAGAGCATTGCTGGATGCAGAATCCAGGAAAGGCAATACAAGTAAAATAATTTAGCTGATCCAGCACCGTGTGTGCCATGGAGAAAAGAGGAAGGTGAGGAAAGAGGCAACACGTGAGCAACTTATCCACGTATTGCTAAATACTGTAGGTACACGTTCCTAGATACAATCCGGAATCAGGCATGGAAATAGTGAAATAAATTTTATTAGAAAATTATGAACTACAACAAAGAAGCGATGACAACGTAACGAACCGAAAAGTGAACTGTCCTTTAGACTTTGACTGTAACTAAAATAACTGGCAGCACAATGATGTAATATATTGCCAATAGTCTACTAAATAGAGGATTAACATACTTTAGAAAGTGAGCGTCACAAATGCCTAAAAATCTTTTCCTGTGTCCCCCATTACGGCACATAATATGCAGCTTCACAGCAGACACCTTCTAGCAGCAGAGTGACCCATTCAACAACGCAGTGCGATTTGACAATAGGAAAATTGCTTCGTCAAGCTGGAACAACGTTGATTGTGCTACCAGAGGCTCACAACCATGCGACTCACCAAAAGTAATGCGGCTCGAACACGGCTCGTTGTACTCCGGCTGGATCCTTGTCGCCACAGGCGCCTGTGATCAAAGGTTAGTTTAAAAAATCCAATAAGTTCTCAGTAACAAGTGTGCTATACAACAGGCACTCCCTGTAACCAGTGACAGTAAAACTGCTACAACTGGTAGGTCTACAACAAAACTCCAAGCAACCACTAGCATGCTTGCTGACAGGCTCCCCCCACACCGCTGAATATGTCGCGCCTAGAAGGAGATCAGCAATTTGCTCAGGAACCTCCCCATTGAGGATTGCCTTCTCACATGGGTCTCTTCGTTCGCGCAGAGGAAGGCTCGTCCACGAGCTATCCCAAAACGATATGACCTTCCTGGCGGACTGTATCAGCTCGTATCATGGGAAAAATCACGTAGAAAGCCATTTTGGTTGCCTTATATGGCCTGCTAGCGGTGTTCGAGAAAGGAAACTGAAACCGGACCACTTTCTCGGTCAGCACGGCGTCGAAGTACTGTCTAAACGAGATATGCCACCAACCAGAGCCTTACTGCGGAGCCTCCTAGCGCAAGGAAGCAGCCAAACAATCCCTATCTGCAGGGGCGTAAATATGTCGGCTCTAAGGCATCACGAGGTCACTGCCATTCATGTATTGTCGACAAACAGGACAGCAAAATTCGTGTTGTACCATCTTGCGCCCGCCCACCTGAATCGGCACTGACTGTCTCGACGGAGTACTTACAGCGTCCGATCTCACCGCAAAGCAAAAGGACTGGATTTCCAGACTGATCACAACAAGGTTCGCTCCTGCATCAATAGGTCAGTTGTTAACTGCTGCTTGATACAGAGACATGACCCCCTTACCACGCTTTTCCACTGTTCCAGTGCCACGGTGCAGAGAAACGGACAACATGGTGAGAAAAGGCGCCGTCCTGCCTGTCCAGCCGATGGTATTCTATGCACTCAGCAAGAATCAATTGCCAATCTGATCGGCACTGCACAAAGATTATCCTTCGAAATTCCTTAAGTCCAACCCGATAACAAAGGAACGGGCTGGGCCAAATTTCGGGCTTCCCATGAATAGTATCCCGATATCTCCCGCAATACGTGACAAGCCCGTGTCGTGGTCACCTTCTTTTCACAAACGGGCTGTGGGCAGCCATCTTACGCGCTCGCGATTACCTTTGCATCATACCTCGATCCAACCTCCTCGTTTCCTTTACCGTGTACCATGAAACAGAAGTCACTCTCGTTTCACTGTCCGACATGGCAACACCTAAATTTTACACATGTCCATCTGTCGGTAAATCGGTGTTGGCCGATAAGTTTCCATTCGTAATGACAAGCAAATCCGGCTACATCTATCGTCTGCAAGGCACTCCATTGTGTTTGTCAAGAAAATTCTTTCACTATGTTCTGCGCTTTCACGTTTTGGCCGCTTGATGTCTCATACCATGGAAAGCTAGTCACAGTTTCAAGCGAGGCGGCGATCGACCAAAGCTTGGAACAACTGATCCAGAGCCACACAATATCTGAGGCATAAGAACAGCCAAGTGTCGCCCAGTAGGCAACCTGCTGCCTGTTCTGTCTGTAAGTACTGGGTATGATATGCTCTTGAGGGAACATATAAGGAAGCAGTGACACGTCATCAGGTAACCCGCTATGAAAGCCCAGGTGAACCGCCTCCAAGAAACGGCGATCTATGATCTGGACGAGTAAACGAAGGACAGTGGTACGGTAACCATGATACGTGCACAAGGAGGAACAATTGCTTAAGATGGCAAAGCAGGAGATGAGAGTACAGACTTCCTTACGCCCCCCCCCCGCTTTCAACGCGACTACTCAGCCTCAGAGATCAATAAGCGCAGACTACCCGGCTGTTAGTCTTCAGACTTGTGGCAGAATTGCCTCTCGGAACCGACAGCGATTGAGACAGCCCAGCGATACATGAATGCGCGTGTTCCTACAAGAAACCTCACGCATCATCTCCTTTGCGGTCCAAGATAACAACAGGAATACCAAGGTTGGTACGGACCCAGTCCCAATCCGTATAGTGAATATGTCCGGAAACATCCACACAAGGGAACAACAGCCTAATGCAACAATTATTTTAGACTAATATCCAGACTAACTCTAGGAAATACCTTGCTTTGTCTTCGACACATCAACCAATAAGTCTGCGTTACAGGACTGGTAAGCTGTTGCGGAGAATCGTACTGAGTTGAATCATAAGCGAAGGAATTCGGCCAAGCCACTGCGGCACAAACAGCAGGGCGCGGGAACCAGACACAAGCAATTGGACAAGACGCTAAATGGTGCGCTGTTCCTAGACGTGCCTAAAGCCTCCGTCACCGCACAGAACGAAGGTAGTCGCTATAAGCTAACAACCCTCACCTTCCCAATCTTCATCGACGTGGTACGAGGTAAGGAGGCGCTCCTGGTGGATTTGCGTTCCCCGTCATTCCAGCCGGTACGTCAAAAACATGCCGACGTCTTCCCGCCACGTGTGAAAAAAGGTATCTGATTCTGATATTATCAGCACTGAGATTAGGTAAGCCAGTTTCGCTTCCCAGTAGCCGAAATGGTTTGTACACTACACAGGTGTTCCGCTTTACAACCAGCTTATCCGTCACAGGTCGATTACGCGTGTCTTATCTGGCGGTCTGCTGTCCGCCAACCCGCACAGAAGAGATAAGTGACAAATTCAACTGCCTCCACGCTGCAACCAGCGCACCTTGGCACTTCGGTAACAAGAAACTTCAGGAGGATGTGGAAAAACATTTCTCGCCAAGCTCATTAGGGCACTAAAAGAGTTGGTCGGCAACTTGTAGAGTGCTTGTACTTACCGACCGACGCATGATGAAGGTCGTCAGGCCGTAGACGCCTGAAAGTCAGCTGGCCAGTCGAAGCATGCGTAACTTCCACTGTGTTTATATCATAACAGCATAATGGTGGAAAAGAAGTAACTTCTTGAAGGCCGTATCTTTCGCCTCTGGACAGAGCAGGAACCCGTATGGTACTTCGTTATGTAAACTTTTCACAGGGAAAGGTTCTTAATTTGTGATAAACTTATGAAGTCTTGAAACGACAAACCGAATGTAGATTACAATTTTTTAAACAGCGGGTAATTATTCTGCACCCTGTTAAGTTACTAAGCATATTGCAACTGCCACAAGCTTTAGCATTAAGAAATTTTTCATCTTACTCAATTAGTGTGCTCAGAAAAGGCAGCACAACATTAGATGATTGGTCTTTATAGTGGAGGTTTCATGGGTTTATGTGGCACAGAATTTGAATTTTTAAATTTTATTTACATAATATAAAATAATGTACGTCAGCACAACTACTTTATTACACAAGGTAATTACACAGACTACGTGTTTCGACTATTGTTCAGTCATCTTCAGGCCTATTTTGTCAATTGAGTCACAAGATGCAATGCACACATTGGGATCCCATCGTATTTACATTCATGGAATATATAAAAATTAAATCATTTGTCTCACAGGTGTGACGTGCAAATTGTGTTTACATCAGTTGGATACATAAAACTGGATCACTTATTTTGAAAAATGTTATACAAATTGTGTAATAAAATGTTAAAATATGTAAAATTCTTAAAACGGTATATAGGTGTTCATTAGTTAACAAATATAAGTCCCGTTACCGTCTGGTTGTTTTTGGAGCTATGGGATTCTATTTATTTTCTGGTGACGTCGAAGTACGTCTTTGTTTCTGCTCCGTAGGGGTGGGCGTGTTATCATGACCTCATGCAATGAAACTGTCTTGTAGAACAGCGGACAGTATTGTCCGGTAAGGAACGCTGTTTGTTCATATTGTTATGTTGTAAGGGACGAGTAAGCTTCCCGTTAAGGCTTGTCTCCTGACGTCTAAAGAACAGAAATGGAAATCGACATTAGCTTTCTGCTGTATCGGGATGATATCAACTTCTGTAGAATAAATTACCGGAAGGACTTACGAGTGTTGAGTTTTGGTTCCGTTGTTTATGGAGTCATAACCAGATGTAGTCTGCAGCGTACATGTCCATACATTTGCACTGAATATTAAGCACTGTATAGTGTATCGTTCTATAGCTATGTTGTTCTAGGTATTACGTTCAATGTACAGACTTTGGACGGCTTCACCGACGTACATAAGGGTCCTGTTCAGTTGTTTGTTCAATTGTGTCACGTTCGTAGTTGCCATCTGTGGGCCACTTCATAAATACTGTGTACATATTTTGTAATACTTTCTTTTTTTATTTCAAGGCCTTAGGGACGTTTTTTTCCAATAACTTTTATCTTCTCCACGAAAAATTCTCATTTATCAGCACAAAACAACGTTGAGCTCACACAAAAAGTAACGTACTTTAAGAGTAATATAAAATGGAATATAAGGTATTCTGTTTGCCTCGAATTGACACTGCATCATTGCGTACATGGGGGGCGACTTTACAAGACAACGTAGTGTCTTCAACTGCAAGGGCAGATAAGTCATATAAGAGGGACATCTGCAGGCACAGCGCTGCTGAAAACTCGAAATCTGCATAAAAATTCAAGCTAAACGAACCTAACACTTGTGTCACACATGTTCCATGTTGTGCTACTGTCTGCATATAATTCAGTTACATTCGTCAGACACTCTTCTACCGACGTCGCAACCTCTGGCACAAAAGTAACACTGCCAGTACATTTTTAACGGTTAACTAAATGTTGTCTCTTTTTTAAAACGAGTTCATATTTTACTGACTGTTGCAGTTTCTCGATGCGTGAAACAAATCAGTAAAAACAATTAAGGTAATAATAAAATACAGCAAACACAACGCTATACTCCCGTTCAAAAACATGTTGTAATAAATTAGAATACTGAGGTATTAAAAAAAGTGCAACCAGAATATTAAGCATTAAAAGTTAAAAATTTGCGTAACTGGTACCGTGGGATACAAATCAGTTCGGACAGTTCTAACAGGATTATTGGCACGGAAAAACTGCAATAAGCTTTCGAAAGATTAAGTGGTGTTACTCGCTAGACATAATTTTTTTCGGGCAAAGGTCGAGAAAGTCGAGAAAGGTCGACTGAAGCATGAATACTAAAGGTCGCTGAAATTCCAAGGGCGAATTTGGCAAATCCCATGGCTAGCTATGGTTCACGTCGACCCGACTCCTAGGTCTATACATCATGGTCTTTGAAGGATAGTTTAAAATTAGGACTTCGTCAAATCACAGAATGAAAGAGGAGAGTTCTGGAAAGAGTCTTACCGACAAAGCGGGGTAGCTGACGACAGCTGTTTAGAACAATGACCGAGTACCACAGCGACTGCAGCACAGCTACCGGAGGTCTAAATGCTAAGAAATCAGTCGCGTGACAGCCGACAGTGGGTGATTTCCCACTGCTGCACTTGCCCGAGACATTAGAAACTCCTCAGTCTCTACAAAGAGGCTCGGACTGGGACAGATACTTTAAAAAAAATTGAGCAAAGGAAAATTTATATCAGATTTAGATATTGGAAGGTGCACACCAGATGTGCCAGTCAGTGCGATATACTGCACATGTTGACCGAATATCGTGGTAGTTTCTAACATAAACAAACCAATAAAACAGGAACGACGTATGTATAAGTTGTGCAACTAATGGCCAGCTATCCCCTCCATCCCCAATACAGCAATGCAGAGTCTGATACAATAACAATCAGTTTCATATACAAACTCAATATAAACACCACAGCAATATTCAGTTGTACATATGACGCACCCAAAACGTACATATGTGATGCTATTTAAACGTTGCCCAATGTGATTAATGTTTTAACAGCTTACGATATATGATATCGTACTCTACAGTGCAAAGTATTAAACAAAAGGTAAATTAGAACAGCAAAACCAGCCCCCACTGCTTTCTCTCTCTCTCTCTGTCTCTCTCTCTCTCTCTCAATATATACACATACATACACACATACATGGATATCAAGGTTTCATAAATTTTTCAAAAAAGCTGAAGCCACCTCAAAATTTTCATCGTCACAATGAACTCATCAGCAAGTTCCATTCTCAGGATCCACCATACAAAATTATATTAGTGAAGGTGACCTTGCGCTCTAGTTTTCTGCATCCTTGACACGTGTGTGTGTGCCTGCATGTCGATCCAATCTTGTAACTGACACCGAAGATCTGTGACGGTCACCATGCAACACCACAATAATTTCTCCACGTTATACGAAATCCGCTGAGCTTCAGTTGCTTGTGGTTCTTATTTTTTAAAGTGCTTATTTAATTACGCTATCAGTTGCTAAGTTTACTAAGTGTCGGTAACAAATGCATAGATGAGAATGGAGTGTCTCTGGAATGATACTGACAGGGAACACCCAAAGTACTCCGAAAATAAACTCACTAGAGGAATACTGTGTCTCAAAAGCACTTCCTCCACCACAATTCCATATGGAGCAACCTGGGACTCAACTCGGGTCTTCGCGGTGAAAACCCGACGACGAACCGCCTGAGTCACGACACGGTCCGCCTAGGATTGCTAGCAACGTCGGCATCAAATATATTGCAGTGCTCTCATGTGCCGGCGAAAAACGGAACGCACAAATCTGTGTGAATCTGCTCCTCACTGCGTCCCCCATTGCGTTAATCGCACGAAATTACGTGACGCTGAATGTAACATTTGCAGCTTCCGAAATGACAGCGGGTAGCGGACCTCCATACAGGACGGATGAGCTGCGACGTGGTGTCTAATGGAATGGCGTCTCCCCCCGGTTAGGGAGAGACATTGGGCTGCTGGGTTCTGTCTAACTGGTGATGTGAAGAAGCGACATAATAACAAATCCAATACAGCCACTTTATAGAAATAGCAGCGTGTCTAAACAGCGGCACTTGAAGAGCTTTCAGATATTTTGCAGGCAGAAAAATTTCCTATCAGTAAATAGCCCTATTTTAACTTTTAGAACGTATGAAAATAACACTCAAGACCCAAAAGCACCAGGTCCATTTCCTTAAACTTTTGAAAAATTAACAAATTAAAAAACCAACCAAAAAGCTAACTAAGGGCGAAGACTTGACGCGCCAAGCACAAAGCGACGTCATTGATACGTTCCGTCTATACTGCGTACTGAGCGGAGTCGTTATACTGCAGACCCTCTCATGAACGGGCTAAGGGTACGTACACACCAACAGAGTCGAGTCGAGTCCAGTCCAATCAGACTCTAGAGTCAAGGGGTGTTCATACCGACCGAGTCGAGTCGAGTCAAGTCTCCACGAGTCCCAGTGGGTTTTTAGTACTCTTTGAACAGTGCACAAGTAAAGAACTCAAAAGCGATGGAAAATTTTAACATGTTTGTTTTACACACGATTATGTGGAGAAGGAGGTGGCGTCGTAAGAGGCGGAACATGTGGTTGCACGCGATAAACATAAAGAGACCAGATTTCGAAATATTTAGCCACTTGTATCCGGATCTGCTCGAGGATGAAGAGAAATTCCATGGGCTTTTTTAGAATGAATATCGAGCAGTTCTACCGTCTGTCACAGCTGGTGGGAGAGGAAATATAAAAACAAAACACCAACTGTGGGAGGGCGATTACACCTGAAGAAAGACTTGTAATTTTTTTGAGGTAAGTCCTATAAAAATCTGTAGGAGACAAGAAAGGGATTCTCGATATTATTGGAGCTACCCTTTTTCTTAGTTACTGCCCTAGATAGCAACATTATTTACTTCTATTTACCTTTTATTTCTTCAATTATATACGTGTATATATATATATATATATATATAGAGCGAGAGAGAGAGCGAGAGCGTAGCCCATGTCTTTTTTTGTTCAATTAGAATTGTAACGGATATTCGAAACCAGGATCTCCTCCATTCATTACCGATTTCTTTCAAGGAGTCCAAGTATTGTCTGCCTATATCAACAGCAGTTAATTTTTGTATTTTTCCTCTTCTTTTAATTCCTGCTGGCTGCTCTTTTTTACTCGGCCCTCCTTCCATTTTCTGATCATGAATTATATTTTCTCCTTCCAGATGTTCAGAATTGTCCATTTCAGTTTCATCTGGATCAGTGAATGAAACTTCAGTTGCAGTTACTGTCTGTGGAATATTTCCATAGTTCTACGCTGCAAGTAGTACTCCAACAAATTCATGACACCATAAAATGACCACTTCCCTCTCACCGTAGCCCCACTTCCTGCTATTTTTTCTTTTGATTTTCTTCTTTCCCTCATATAATTACTTCTTGTGTCACTTGTCCTTACATTTCTGGGAGTGTGAGAAACAGAATCTGTTTCAGGTATCTTGCCAATGGGGAATTACTTGCGTCTTTGGGATACTTTTTTCGAGTTGGAAAGAATATAGTACAGGGCATTGTACGTGAGTCCGGAAAAGCCATTTGGAAGGTACTGCAACCAATATATATAAAACAGTCCCTTCTTCGGAAATATGGCTGCGAATTGCAGATGAGTCCAACGATATTTGTAAAATGCCTAATTGCATAGGAAGCAGAGACAGGAAAAACTGCCGTATCAAATGCCCACCAAACGCAGGAGCTTTGTACTTCAACTACAAAAAGCTTTCACTCATTGAACTTGTTGGGTGTGGCTGATGCAAACTGCTGCTTCACACTGATTGATGTAGGAGCCCACTGACATGAAAATGAGAACAGTGTTTTAAGTAACTCAAATTTTGGAAAGGCGTTTAGTTCTGGTGACTTAAATGTTCCTCCAATCAGAAATATTCCAGGTACAAGCATAAG
>Ga0123357_10011524_pt1 | contig 11346 bp, 10 predicted proteins | sample TergutEmb28metaG_FD_89873 | JGI IMG/M metagenome (GOLD analysis project Ga0123357, IMG submission 89873) | Embiratermes neotenicus P4 segment gut microbial communities from Petit-Saut dam, French Guiana - Emb289 P4 | ecosystem: Host-associated > Arthropoda: Insects > Digestive system > Gut ...
GAGAAGCCGTCCAGACAGTAACATTTCCGACGGATTTTCTACTACCGAAAGCCCGTTTTGCTTCATGGTAAACACGCCGATTTCGTTCGTTGACCCGTATCTGTTTTTGATCGCCCTGATTATCCTGTAAGACTGCTGACGCTCGCCCTCGAAATATAACACCGCGTCAACCATATGTTCAAGCACTTTCGGTCCTGCAATTCCGCCTTCTTTATTCACATGACCGACAATAACGACAGAGAGTTCCTGCGTTTTTGCTCTGTTCATAAAAGACAGCGCACATTCCCTGACTTGCACAACGCTTCCGGGAGAGCTTGATGATGCGTCGTCGTACATAGTCTGGATAGAATCTATAATCAGCAAATTCGGCTGTATATCATCAAGCGTTTTGTGTATTTTTTCGATATTTGTCTCTGTATACACATACAAATTTTTTGAGTTGACCTCGAGTCTTTCCGCGCGCATTTTTATTTGATTCTGCGATTCTTCGCCGGACACGTACATGATTTTGAAATCGTCGTCAAATTTATCGCATATCTGCAAAAGTAAAGTAGATTTGCCTATACCCGGTTCGCCCGAAAGTAACACAACCGAGCCTTTGACAATACCTCCGCCGAGAACCCTGTCAAATTCGCTCAACCCTGTTTTAAATCTTATCTCATCGGATAAATTAATATCGCTGAGTTTTAACGCCGACATTTTCGGGTTAGAATCGCTTTGAAATCTCTCGGCGGTATTTATTTTTTTTGCCTTATCAACGACTGCGGGGGGTGAATAATCTTCTTCCTGCATAGTGTTCCACTGATTGCACGCCGGGCATTTTCCGAACCATTTGGCGGTTTGTTCGCCGCAGTTTGTGCAGACGTAGACAGTTGCATTTTTCTTAGCCATATTGTTTTATTCCTTTTTTATTTCTGATAAATACTTTTATTCCAGTTCAATCAAAAAGCTATACCCATGTATTTTAAATCCGAGACTTTCATAAAATTTGTGGGCGTTTTCACGTTTTACGTTGCTGGATAGGCAAACTTTATAGCATGATTTTGTTTTGCATATCCCGAGTGCGTATTTAATCATTTCAGTGCCGATTCCTTTTCCTTGATATTCCTGTGATACAACAACATCTTCAATCAAGCCGGATTCACTCCCCATATGCGCCATATTATCCATTATCGCAAGCGTAAAAGTTCCGACGATTTTACTTCCGTCCGCTTCCGCGACATACACGCAGTAATCGGGATATGTGCTCATTTTTGCGAAAATTTCTTCAGCTTTATCCAGCGGTAAAATTTCCCCGTTATCCATGTCAGGCTGGGAATATAAGTCCAGAATATCCGGCAAATCATTTCCCGTCGCTTTTCTGATAACAATATTATAGAAATTTTTTACGCTCAATAATTCTTCTCTGTCTATATAATTTTTATCTTCAAAATCGACGCGGATGACATAGGGCAGACAATAACGTATGCTTTGAAATCCTTCGCAGGCAAAAGACGAATCATAATAATTCAAAATTGCACTTAACGCCGTTCCATGCGTACCGATGACAATATTTTTATTGTTATACAAAGCTAATACTTCATTCAGAGCCTCAATATTACGCGACTGAACGCTGCCTATAGACTCTCCGTCTTCTTCATAGAAATTAAAATCATTCCAACGCTTTTCCAACAATTCAACGGTATATCCGTTTTTCCCTACTTTGCGTTCTCTGAATCTTTCGTCGGTATGTATATCCATTTTGAACATTTCCGCACATTCGGCAATAGTATCCACGCTCCTTTTAAATGGACTCGAAAAGAACACATCTATCGGTATTTTTGAAATCAATTCCGTTACTTCTTTTCGTTCTTTCAAACCGAGAGCAGTCAAAGGTTTCGTTCTGTCGTTCGACCACGTTTCATCAGGTTGTGCGTGTCTGACAAAAAATACGCTTGTCATTTTTATTATTCCTCCAGATTTTTATTTATAATTAATCCGTATTTCCGTTGTTTTCTTTATCTTCATCGGGATTATCCCGTCGGTCATACTGTCTTTCAAATATAAGATTCACTGCGGAAAATAAAACCGGAAGCCCAAGAAGAACATACGCGGAAAATTTTAATAAAATTGAGACTACTATGATAATTACGATTAAAATAATCGTTACAAAAAATCGCTTCATAAAATTATTATGTATTGATTCATAATTTTTATCCGCGTTAAATTTTTTCCGACTTTCCCGCATTTTTGTAACGATTTCATGCTCGCTGTTTTTGATTACATATTTAAATATAAACATGTGTATAACGCTTACAGCAATATAAGTTATATCATAACATAAAGCTGCCACAATACTGCTCGGATTGTCTATTACAAATTTGGTAAAAAGAGGAATAAGCGAAAGAAAAAATAAAAATAAAAGATTATACCATATTACTGCCGATGAAATCTTTTCTATGTATGAAAAAGTCCTATGATGCATATTCCAAAAATACCCGACTACTATAAAACTGAAAAAATATATTAAAATTGTACCAAGTAAATTAATTATACTGTCGAAATTAATTTGCTGCGGCAGAGGAATATTCAGAACCATAATTGTTTATAATGATGGCTATAACGCCGTCGCTGAATGCTTCCAATCTGGATTTTGTCAATTTCAATTTACTTACAATCTCCTTTAATTTCCATCAATCTATCTTTTTGTTATTATCGTCAAATGTTTTTTCAAACTCCGCGATTGACGCAAATATTATCTTCGCAACTTTATTCTGATAATCGTCCTGCGTCAGTAAATGCGCTTCCTCAGGGTTGGACAAAAATCCGCACTCAATCAAAACCCCGCAATTTTTTATATTCTCCAGAACAAAAATATCTTTGCCTCTTTTTATCCCGCGGTGATTCTCGGGCTGGAGATACTCTTTATCATTTTGCTGGATAAGCTCGGCTAAATTTACGCTGTTAAGATTATTCGGGGAATAAAACACCTGCATGCCTTTAGTTTGCGCCTGCGGGAATTTATTCATGTGAATACTTACAAATATTGCGTCGGGATATTTATTGGCTATTTTTACTCTGTTTGCTAAATCCGACGCTTTTTTCTTTGTCGCTCCGTCGTCGTTTAAAAGTATGTCTGTTTCGCGGGTGAGAATAACTTCGAAATTCGACATGTTAAATAATCTCTTTAATTTTAAAGCTATAGATAAATTTAGATTCTTTTCTTCTATATTGTCAACCCCGACAGCTCCGCTGTCAAACCCTCCGTGACCAGCGTCGATTATAACGATTGGTTTTACGGGCTTAACAGCGCCTGCGCTTGTCTGCGTATTTTGCACGCTTAATAAAATATTGCGCCAGCCATAAAAATTTGCATCCGTTCTGAACGTAAGATACAGAATAAACACAGCCATAAAAATATACATGAAAACAAAAATATGAAACTTAAAAAGATAATTTATATATCTTTTGCCATTTTTATTCTTTTTAATTTTTTTCTCTGTTTTATCTGTCATAATTTTCTCCCCATAAAATTTTAATTTCCAAAACATTTTAATAATTTTTATTATTAAAATATATGAGGGAGTGAAAATTATAATACTTTCAGCAAATTATTTTTTATATTTGATTCAAACTTCTTTAATTTACGATATATTATCTTGATTTAGATTTAGTTTTAAACCCTAATTTTTTCATAACGCTTATTTCGGACGCTCCCAAATAATATGCCGCCATTCCCACAATAAACAGCGGAATTATTATGATAAAATAATAATACGGGGCGACAAGCATGTTTGCCGGAATTACGGCTTGTCCGACCGGAAGTCCGACATTCGGGTTAGGAAACAAAAGAGAAGAAAATCCCATATACATAGCGTTTGTAAATTGCATTATCGTCATAAAAAGATTGCCGCAAAATATAGAATAGCCCTCAGTTATATTTCCCGCTGCCACATATATTTTCAATACTGCATAAACAACCGCACATACGATATTAAAAATACTGCCGAATAAAACGAGTAAAAACGGCGTCAGTATTTTTCTTGCGCCGGAATCTTCCGCTCGTAAAGTCCTCGCCGCAACTTTCGCGCCTTCGTCCCACATCATAGAATATATTATAAAAAGATACAGTCCGATAGACAGAATCGAGGCGAGAATCACTAACAAATCGCTTTTAGAAGAAGCCATTATAACCATAATGCTGAACGCTGACATAGCAATTTGATTTATATATAATTTAATAATTGCCTTTCCGCTTATATTTAAATTTTTCATACAATAACACTTTCCTAAGTACAATAATATTTATTTTCTTGTTATATTTAACTGTTTATTTATATATTTTATACGTAAAATATGTTAAAACAATTAAGAAAACAAAAAACACTGAAATAAAATTATTAAAAATGTCAGGATGGGAATATTCCCGTCCTGACATATAATCTTTGTGTTTAGTTAAATTCCGCGTCAAAGTTGCCGTATTGTATAATAGTCGCCCTTAAAGGACGTATTTTTATCGTTTCTGCGTTTTCGTCGAAATTTTTTATTGTCGTCCGACCTCTGCTGTCGGATATTGCCGCGTCCTGTGAATCAAACGACACATACCGTATAATAGCTTCACGGCTTGAAACTGCTTTTTCATATTCTGGAGTGCCCGGAATTATTTGTACGCTGTCGCTCCAATACGGAGTTGTTTCGTTTTTCGGAATTGTTTCTATTTTTTTTATACCGTTGTCTTCAAAATAAATACTGTCTCCTCTGCGCCACACCTCAGTTATTTTATAAATATATTGCCCGAAAGGTATTTCTATATCGGTTTTGATTATTTCACCGTCTTTCGGTACGGGGATTTCTATATCCGTAGAACTTTTTATTCCATAAGACAGTACGGCAGAATCTGATTTAAACCCTTTAATTTCCGGAAGAACGCCATTACTATTGTTCTTTATCTTGTATATATAATACCCATCATCAAAACCGGTCCCGCCAATTGATTGAATATCAGAAAAGTCTAATTTATTACCGTTTATGTCGTAAAAATAATGATCGCCGGTAAAATAGTTGTCAATATTTATAGAATACTTTTCATTGTCAAAATCTTTATCAAAAAATCCTTGATATACTAAATTATCTGCGCCTAATTTACATAAAACCATTGTAACACCGTTATTTTCCTCGGATAATACATAATCAGCTATTTTCTGATTTTTAAGTAAAATATGTGTTTTTATTCCGCAGACAGTCAAATCAAATTCTTTTACATTGGGGAAATTTTCATATGTGTATCCGAATGAAATGTGATGTTCCCCCGCAGTTGCCCAACCGCCGCTTCTCCAATGTTCATCTGTGAAAGGTTTATCTTCCGGTATGAGGATTCTATTTTTGACGGACATGCCGAAAGTTATATTCAATTTTTCCCATCCATAATAAGGCAAATCCTGCGAGTCCAAGAACAGGCTTAAATTAGTTTTTCCGTTTTGTGTTATTTTTGTCGCAAACTCAAGCAAAAAAGTCCCATATGGGGTTTTTATATCAACAAGCTTGTCAAGTCCTGCGTATGATATATTTATATCGGTCGTCAATCCCACTCCGGGAGCAAAAAACAACCCGCCGATAAATGCAATGACAGTTTGTACGTTAATCAACCCTATTATCAGTACAACTGCCGCCGCTGTTGCGATTATTTTCGTCGGTTTAAATACAGTGCGTCTCTCGGTTTGTTTTGACATGATTTTGCTGAATATCTGCTGTTTTGTTTCATCGTCCGGTTCGATTTTATCCCAGGCGTTTATTATTTTTTCACTCTTCATTTTCTAAAACCCCTTTCAATAATTTTCTTGCTTCATGTAAATGGTTGCGGATTGTCGAGTGCGGTTTTTTAAGTATCTTTGCGGCTTCTTCCGAAGTGTAGCCCTCGTAGTAATATAAATAAATCACATCTTTATAGCGTTCGGGCAGTTTCATAACGGCTTGCAAAGTTTCGTTTGTTTGAAACGGAGTTTCACTGTGCAAATTCGCATAGTCGTCTATATTTTCGTTTTTGCGCCGCCAATGTTTCAGAGAATCTTTGCATAAATTTATCGCGGTTCTCAGCAGCCATGCTTTTTCATGCTCGGCGTTCTGAAAATTTGCGTCGGTTTTAAGCAGTTTCAAAAATACTTCCGACACTATATCGTCAGTGTCCGCTTTATTTTTCATATATGAAAAGCTGACGCGATAAATCATGCTGACATGACGCTCGTAAATTTCTTCGATACTCTGTGATACTTTTTCTTCGTCCCGCGCAGGGAAAGATTTTACTGTGTGTTTTATAGCTTCTTCTATCATTGAATCGCAACCTCCTTGTTTATTGACTATGTTCAGCTGAACTGTTTTCACTATTAATACGATTGAGAACGTCAAAATGTCGGGTATTATAAAAAATTTTTTCAGACAATTTACGGTGACATAAAATATTTAATTAGAATATATTAGTTATTGAAGTATGTCCAAAACAAAGGAGACAGAAAACAGTAAAATGATTAATATATTCTTATCCGTTATTTGCGCAGTAACGGCAAATTTAGACACTTTAGGGGTCAGCGTCGCATACGGCATAAAAAAAATAAAAATAAATATGTTCTGTAATATTGTAATTGCTGTTGTCAGCACTGTCGGCACATTTATTTCAATGCTTTTCGGGATTTTTATAAGTAAAACTATCGCCGTGCAATTTATCAATTATATCGGGTCGGCGATATTAATATTGATAGGATTGTATTTTATATACGAATTTTTCAAAAAAAATCATTCGGAATATGAAGAGATAATAGAAACGCCGACAAAAGCTGATACGAATAATTCCGGCACATTGGAATTAAGTGAAATTTTTACATTGGCTTTGGCGCTCACAGTAAACAATTTAGGCGTGGGAATAAGCGCAAGCATCGCGGGGCTGAATATCTGGGCTACCACAATCCTGACATTTATTGTCACAATGCTGTTTATTAAAATAGGCACTTTCATAGGGAACAGTAAAATTTTCAATTTTATAGGCAAATATTCTTCGCTGATTTCGGGAATTATAATAGCGTTGATAGGCGTCTGCACAATTTTTATTTAATAAAATTTTTAAAATCTATTGACAAAATCGTTTACATTATATATAATATTATAACAAAATAAAGAAATATTTAAAGTCGATGAAAGGGAAATTTCCACCCCTGAGACGCCGGCGACGAACCGGACCTTTGGCTTAGGTTACAATGCCGTATATATTTTTATATATTCAATGAGAACTATATTTAATTTGAATAATATAGTTGAATTTGGGTGGTATCACGTAAGTTTACTTTCGTCCCATTTACTGTGCGTTTTGCGCATAGTACGGGACGGAAGTTTTTTATTTTAATTTTGCAAAATTTTTAGGAGGAAAATAAAATGTTAGACATTAACTTTATAAGAAATAATCCCGAAACGGTCAAACAAGCCGCGAAAAATAAACTTATCGGCGTCGATATTGACAGGCTGTTGATATTGGACGCAGAAATCAGAAAGAATTCCGCCGATATTGACTTATTGAGAAACGAACGAAATTCGCTGTCTAAATTAAATAAAGGCGGTAATAGCGAGGAAATCACAGAAAAAGTCAAAAAAATAAAACAGGTATTATTTGAAAAAGAAACCTGTTTAGAAAATTCAAGAAAAGAATTTAATCAGCTCATGCTTATTGTGCCGTCAGTACCCGCCCCAGGAGTCCCGATTGGCAAAGATGAAAGCGACAACGTCGAAATACGTCGCTGGGGCGATATTCCAAAGTTTGACTTTGAACCCAAAGACCATATGGAACTCGCCGAAAGTTTGGATCTGATAGACGTGCCGCGAGCGGTCAAATTTGCCGGAAGCCGAGCATATTTTCTGAAAAACGAGGGTATGCTTTTGGAACTCGCCGTATGCCGTTATGTTTTGGATAAACTTGTTTCAAAAAATTTTGTCCCTATGAGCGTCCCGTTTATGGTGAAAGATACGGCTATGCAAGGCACTGGGTATTTTCCCATAGGATACGATCAGTCATATAAATTGCAGGAAGATAATTTATTTCTGATAGGGACATCAGAGGTATCTCTAATATCTTATCATCAGAACGAAATACTGGATTATTCCGACCTTCCGAAAAAATACGCAGGATATTCAACATGTTTCAGACGCGAAGCCGGAGCCGCCGGAAAAGACACAAGAGGTCTCTACCGCGTCCACCAGTTTCAAAAAATAGAGCAGATAATAATATGCCGAAACGACGTAAAAGAAGCCGAAGAACTGCACTATCAGATATTGAATAACGTCGAGGAAATACTGCAAAGTTTAAAACTGCCGTACAGAGTAGCTTTAGCCTGCACAGGTGAAATCGGCATAGGGCAGATTCGCAAGCACGAAGTCGAAACATGGATGCCAAGCAGACAAAATTACTGCGAAACACATTCGTGTTCCACAATGGGGGATTTTCAAGCACGGCGTTCCAATATAAAGTACAGGGATACGGACGGCAGTACAAAATTTGTTTTCACGTTAAATAATACCGGAATAGCGTCTCCGAGAATTCTTATTCCAATTTTGGAAAATTATCAGCAAAAAGACGGAAGCGTTTTGATTCCCGACGTTCTTCAACCGTATATGAACGGTCAGAAAATAATTTCGACGAAATGATAATTATTTATCATCTGATTTATAAACCATATAAAGCGCGTATATTAAGAGATTCACGAGCAATAACAGCGTACCTATTTCTTTTATCGCTGTGGCGGCGAAAACATCTGCAACGCCCACGTCTACGCCGTCCAATGTGAACGACGTAGGCAGAACGACTATTAACATACTGCTTACAAGCAAATTTATCCCCGCTGCTATAATATATATTTTTTTCTTCATCAGAATAAATGCCGCGCAATATACTATAAAAATTAAGGCGCAGCACAGATATAATTTTTCCACAGGCAGATTATCCCACAGACTGTATATAGAATCTGTCATTGTTGAGTTTGTTCCCCACAGCGAAAATCCGCTTATATCGTTATATGCAGTATATATTAATCTCACAAAAAACAGTATCTCAAAAAATATATATAAAAATATTGCGGAAAACCAGATTTTTACTTCAGTTATACTGTTGTCGGAAGTAACTGCGGCAGTTTTATTTGATTTACGTTCGTCAATCTTAGCTGATTTACGGTTTTTTATGACAAAGAGAGCGGCAATTATGCAGAACGCCGCGCAGTAAACCATGTAGATATATAAGCTCCACTCGCTGAAAGAATCCCAAATTCCCACAGTCTGTATATACGTCATAAAAACGGCGGACAAAAATTGCAGGAAAATAACAATTACCGCCGTAAACAATATATTATGCGGTTTTGCAAAAAAATTTTTCATGTGATAATCCTTTTAAAAATTATACGCGATTGCGAAATTGTAGGGGCGGACGACCCTGTCCGCCCGTAATTTTGATTTATTTCGAAGGGCGGACAGGGTCGTCCGCCCCTACTCTGTAGCCATCACAGTGGCGACAATTTCGTCGTCTAATGTGTCGTCAAAATTCACGCCCCAGACGATATATGCGTCTTTATGTACTTTTTGTTCTACTTTCGTAGAAATTTTATAGACTTCATCTAAAGATAAGGTTGAAGAATTTCCAGTTATGCTAATTATTACACCATATGTATTATCTATCATATTTTCCATTTCCGGCGAAGATAATAATGCGTTAACTCCTGCATTGATTTTATTTTCGCCTTTGCCTCTGCCCGTCCCAACAGCCGCGGATTTTGAAGTGCGGAATAAAGCGCATACATCCGCATAATCTACATTGATATATCCCGGGACATTAATCAAACTCCATATTTTCTGTACTGCCTGTAATATTTCTTGCTGTTTGGCGTCTGATTTGTCATGGCATATTATCATGTTCTCTACTTCAATAAACGATACATTAAATAACCCGTTAATTTGAGTAGATGCTATATATTTTTCCCTTACTTTATCCAAATCGCCGTTTATTAACGCTTTTAAAGTATCTTCATTCATGTCGTATTTTCTTTCTGTAAAAAACCTCGCAACATCTGAAATATCTTTTTTTGTCGGCGAAACCATTTCTATTATAGAATCGCTCTTTAAATCAGTATTTTCTGTGAATCTTCCGTTATCATACGCATAACATTTAATCATTCTGTACCTCCCGAAATTATTGTTTAACTTATATTTTGAATCTGAACCGTATTCCGAATAATCCGCGCCAAGTATATTACGCACTTTTTGAAGTCCGAAATATTTAGCCGATTTGACCGCGCTTAAAGACATATCTTTCAAAGACGCGATTTCTTTTTCAGAATAATCGTAAAAATAACTGTAAACTATAATGTCTCTTTGTTTTTCGGGAAGCGAGTTTATAATATTTGTGATTTTATCGAGAATATCCCTTTGTATTACAATATCTTCGGGCATATATTTATACGGAAGAAGCTCTTCCGAAATATATTCGAGAGGGGACAAAACAATATGACTGCTCTGATTTTGTTCGGCTTTATAGTGATTTTTCAGCATATTGTGCGCAATCACAGAAAGCCATGCGCGTATTTTGCCGTCCTCATTATAACGCTCATAATTCTGATATGCCCGGAGAAATATTTCCTGAGTCAAATCTTTTACAGTTTCGGGGTCTCTGACGAATTTGCGTGCGATTGACGTCACGAAATTCGTATTTTCTTCGACAACTTCATTAAAATCCTTTTTTATTATAAAACTCACCGCCCGTTATTTTTACTTATGGTTTTATGTGTTTGCAAACATATACTATATATAACAATTTTCGGAGAAAGAAGTTTTAAATAATTTATAATATTTTTGCGAAAATAGAAGAAACAAAACACCCGCCCGTTGCGACGGGCACCCTCTTTACTAAAGAGGGCAGGGGTTGGACGCGTTTTTCCTTGCCCTCTTTAGTAAAGAGGGTGCCCGTCGCAACGGGCGGGTGTTTTGTCGAATTTATCCAAACGCAAAGTTTACATATTCTATTTCTTCCCTTTCAGCGTATCGACCAAATCTAATTTTTCCCAAGGCACGTCTAAATCTTCGCGCCCCATATGACCGTATGCCGCCAACGCCTTGTATATCGGAAGGCGAAGTTTAAATCTGTCGATAATTGCCGCAGGACGCAAATCTACCGTTTCAGCTATGATTTCGGACAGTCTCGAATCCAGAAGTTTCCCTGTGCCGAATGTATCCGCCATAATCGATACGGGTTTCGCCACGCCGATTGCGTACGCTATCTGAATCTCGCATTTCTTTGCAAGCCCAGCCGCCACTATGTTTTTTGCGATATGACGCGTCGCATATGCC
>Ga0123357_10011525_pt1 | contig 11346 bp, 8 predicted proteins | sample TergutEmb28metaG_FD_89873 | JGI IMG/M metagenome (GOLD analysis project Ga0123357, IMG submission 89873) | Embiratermes neotenicus P4 segment gut microbial communities from Petit-Saut dam, French Guiana - Emb289 P4 | ecosystem: Host-associated > Arthropoda: Insects > Digestive system > Gut ...
TAGTTAGTCGCAGGCTCCTGAGGATGGTCGTATTAACGGCCGAAACATGTTGAGCATTCAATGAGTATTGAATATATAATAAAATAAGTGGCATCAAGTTGGTTTCTCTTTATTCAACTATTTTGAAGAGACTTCTGGATACGTGAGACCGGAACGGGTCAACAACTGGTCCAACTCCATGACAGATATCATGGTGATGATGATGATAATGATGAGATACTCGTTTGCAATTACTGTTACTGTATCGATTATTGCCATTATTGCTCCCTGTTTTTGTTCATTGTTTATTAGAATAAATGTTCGGAATTTTTTTTTTATTTATATGCATTTTGCTTTATGAGAGGTTTGCGATTTGACAGTAATTTGTGGAGGCAAATTTTAATATATTAATATGACAACGTTAATGTTGGCCAAATATTCATATTGACATTAAAGTGGATTTCCTAGAAAAGCAAAGCGCGGCTTAAGAAAGAGTGATATTGCTTAAGTTGGTTCAATTGTACAAAAGTGTCTTGTAAATAAAGGCCATGCGGAAGGTTTAATTACAAAATTACTGACGAACAAGTTAAATTTATTAGTCCTTTATTTACCGATGTTGTATTTACATGATATAATGTAAATGATGATCAAAGAAGAGGCCGTATGAGTGTATAACTTTGCTGGAATGACACCAACAAATTCAAACTGAAATACAGGGCTATAAACCATACCCAGCGCCACTTCGCACCACAAATCCCGTGGGGGATGCTCCTGTGCTGGTGTCAGTGGAAGTGTAGAGTCTCTTGATTTGAAAGAGCGATGACACATCCATCCTAGGCATAACAACAAACACGGGTGTCACTCAAACAAGAGTCAGCCACACCTCGAAGCCACATAACAAAGTCGCATATGTTCACGTACGGAAACCACCACAGCGTCGAAAGATACAGCGAAAACGTAATTAGTCAGTCACAACATAATACAGCTGCACATATAAGCTTATGTATATATTACAGTTTATGTGTACATACATATGCGTAAATAATTAAGTAAAAGATAAAGGTAAAAGTAAAAGTAAAGTTCACCCTAGAACAGGCCACAAAGTTTCAGAGAGTGAGTACAGGCATAGCTATACTCTTTCTTTAACCTCGGCGCTAGATGGAGTGGGTGGTCAACGCCACGCCCCGGCCGCTTTACCCCCGGGAAAGACCCGGTACCCTTTGTATAGAAGGCTGGGTGGGCTTCAGAGCCTGTCCGGGCGGGTGTGGAAAATCTCGCCCCCGGGATTCGATCCCCGGGCCTTCCAGCCCGTAGCCAGTCGCTATACCGACTGAGCTCTGCCAGCCCACATATAAAAAAGTACTAGGCTATAGATGTACACATATGTAATATAACAATACAGATGTGCCTATCATAAACGTAATTGAAACTTAATTACACATGCATAATAACCACTGCCGCCGGGTGACAACCCATTTGCAGTCAAATATATAAATATATATATATATATGTATTAGTGCACTTAATAATTACTGACGATTTCAGTGTAGAACAATGAGAACTTAATTGAAGCTAATTCTTTTTAAAACCAGGCGCACTGGAAATTTGATTACTTGTGTAGATGTGTAGTAGAAGGTAAGGCTTAGCCGTAGCAAGTCTTGAAGACTCAGAGAGAGGAGAGAATGTCGGTCTTTCATTATTACTTTAACATTGGCACAACTAGGACTTCATAACAGTTAACTCTACGCTCCGGCCGCACTTTACCCCAAGGAAATTCCTTGGAACTCATTTCTGTTAGAGGCTGAGTGGACCCCAGGGCTACTGAATGCGGACAGAAGGAATATGTCGGTTGAAAATTTCCAAGGACCTTATCGGGAAACGAACCCGGAACCTCCTGTAGTTATGAAGGAAAAATAGAAATAAAAGTAAAGTAGAATATGTATGTTAAATAAATGTTATATTATACAGATTTAACATGTTTAACAAAACATAAAACCATATTCAACATATTGTTGTCAACTTCATCTTCCATCTTCTTCCATTGGCACTACAGCCCACTGTGGGCTTTGGCCTGTCGAACAACATCCTTCCATTTTTTCATATCTGCCACCAGCTCTCTCCATCTTCTCACTCCCAACACTTAAAGATCTCTTTCTACTTCTTCTTTCCATCTTTTCCTGGGTCTTCCCCTTCTGCTCGTCCCTTCCATTTCTTGAGTGAACATTTTTTGGGCATCCTATCGTCCTCCATTCTATCTAGGCGACCTAACCAGCTTATCATTTGCCCTTTTATCCATTTTACTATATTTTCTCCTTTGCTCATCTCTTCTAGTTCTAGATTCGTCCGACTTTTCCATTCTCCGTTTTCATATTTAGCACCATATACTCTTCTAAATATTTTTCTTTCAAAAATTAGCAGAGCTTGTTCTTCTTTCTTCGTCAACGTCCATTCTTCCGCTCCATACGACACTACCGGTCTTATTAGTGTGTCAACTTCATCAGTCCCACAAAAACTTACGCAAGTTCAATCCCTGATGGTGACCCAAAAGCCATCGAAACATGTTGGAATAGTAATGAACAGAGGTGATACTGACACCCATTCATGTGCGCATGTATGATATTTATATGCAAAATCAAAAGTAATGATGTTTAGGATCAAATCTTTCTCCGTGTCAGAATGTCCCATAGGCCGCTGTTCTATTCACGCCAGCAGCCCCAAAATTCACTGGTTGTCATGAACATGAACATCGTACAGGGGTTGATGAAGTTTCCTCAAGATTTAATAAATAAATTTCCCTCGCTAGAGAGAATTCCATCACACACTTCAGAACAATGTACACCGCTGCTGTCATGAACAAAAGCGCCGACACAGCGGTACAGGCGAATATATGGGAAATCGTACTGTCCTAGTTAAGATATCCGTAGTTTGATATGGCAGGATTTTCAGTCTGTTTCATTGTGTTATCGTTAGGGAAAATAGAGAAAATCACGTATCAACGAATTCAAATGTTTACCCTTCGTTGTAATTGTCAAAGATTTTCAACATGGATTTTGCTTCATGGAGTTGTAGAACGTTTGATGTACCTACTATATGATAACACAGTATAGAGATATTCATAATTTGGTAAAAAGTACTATTCCCTACAGTTTATCTGAATTTAATTCAATTTTTCTTACCTGCTTGCTCCAGGACGTATTGACATGTTTACGAATGTTAATGTGTTTCTATCATACAGAGTGGACCAAAGTTAGGTATACATTATGTAGTATATAGTTTAAGCATCCTCTGTATATCTACTTTTGGCCCACTCTCTAAGTTCTGCATTAAATACATCTCTTAATGTTTGCATCTTATATTTTAAGCAGAGTCATCATTGGCTTATTAAGTTTGTCTCTGGTGATATTTTTATAGCTGGGCACAAAACAGCCGGCAGACAAAATAGGACGGCAGCACAGTGAAGGCAAATTGACAAGTGTTATTGAACAGTGACGTCGGAAACATATTACATTTTGGGAGAAGGAACTACGTATCTCCGGCGTGCGGAATTGAATTTTGTGAGGCGTCAAACGTAGAAAGGGAAAACCGACTGTTGTTTCCGTTACCTGTACAGGCGAGAGTTCTAAAGCTAACGGATTGAGAGGGGAAGAGTGAAATACAACTAGACCATCAGATCGTGCACAGCAGAACCCCCAGCAGGTTTGTCCTGTGGAAATTAGTTTCACAGACGTGTCCATACGCAGGGACAATAACTAAAATACGGAATTGAAGGAACAGATTTTAAAGTTGAAAACCAATCGTATTTACGAATAGAAGATTAAACTTCGTCAAACCATTAACCTATAAAGTGGTACGTCAAAGCATTCCTCTCACAACCGATGCATATTTAACACCAGCTATAAAGTGCAGAAACATTCAATTTTACCCACAAAACACATTTATTGTCCTTCTCAGTTTGTGTCCATAAGCAGCGACAGTATTCCCTAAACGGCGTTTCCTTTGATCTTTGTAAACGATAACTTGTTTTGTAATATGTGAGTGTGTGTGTGCGTGGGTTTTGTAATGGTGGGTGTGTTTATGTATGGGTTTTGTAACGCGTGGGTGTTTCGACAATTGTGTTGGTTTATTGGTAATATGTGTACTTGTATTTACTGTGTTTTTGTACTGTTTCGTTTATGTGTATTTATTCTTATTTGTGACTAGTGTAAGGAATACTGCCACCGAGTGAAAACTCAATTACAGTAAATAATAATAATAAAAGACATTAGTGTGAGCTTTGACTCAAGTTCTTAAACTCTTGCTGCCGAACGACCTATAAAGTCGTCGCGCAATGAGCCCTTTAAACATTTCTTAATTAGATTTTAGGCATAAAAACTTGAAAAGATTGTTACTTTACAGCATCAGAGCAGTCGTCAGAGAGAATATAATGCGAAAAAGATTTAATTTCCAACAGAAAATATAAATTACTTACATTTCATGGAAAAATTTCAAAACCTTTGCAAACGTTTAACATTCCATGGAAAACAAGAGTGTCAAATCGAAGGTTACGGCGTTCCCAAAGTTGAATTAAAATGTTACTAACTTTCTGATAAAGGCTTGTGTTTACATGAACAGGGGATATCTTATGCTCCTATTTCGTTTGTTTTCATTTGGTACAAGTAAGTAAATAAATCATTTCACAAGAGTAAGTAAGTACGGCGGCATTAAAGCCACCGTGCAACATGAAGAAAACTAAAAATCAGATAAAGTGCAGTCGGCTACAAAAAAAAAAAATCAATACACTTGTGAACACAGTCAGTTGGAAGGACACTGAAGAACAGACAGATTTATTGGTATTATCTGCGCCACAAGACTTTCCTTTCTTTATGCTGAGAGCTGTGTGTAGAGCATGTAACTGTCTGGGCAAACTGCTGACGTGCAACCTTCCATTCAAAGTCGGATCTAGACTCAAGCCAGCTAAGAGTTTTACGCTTGCTCAGCGGTCCGGTGGATCTGGGTCTTAAGGACGTAAAAGAAAACGTTCTGGGGGATATCTCTTTTAACAGAGTGATTAAAATTCGAGATCGATAAAACGAGTTCGATTTCCGGCAACAGTCGATTTTTAGTCGCGCTGGGAAAGAAGTTCTTAATAGCGAATATAAGACTTTCAGATTCGTCTGACGGTCTGCATGAAGCAACTTGACTCCTTCAAACTTACGCTTTTGTTTGAAATTTTGTATTAGGGGTCTTCATCGTTGCACCGTGCGTTTCGTAGAATCATTTAATTAGCAGGCCAACTAATGCATGTTTTTAAAATTTTTTACATTAAAACATGTAAAATCGCTCCAACATGTTTCGATCCCAAGATCATCTTCAGGGAGCTACGCTGTACCTTGCTAAAGTCAAGTTTTTAAAATATTAATCAATTAAAATAAATTAATATAAGAAAACCAATCAGTGAGAATATTTTTAAAATGTGACTTTAACAAAGTACAGACAGCGTAGCTCCCTGAAAACGATATTAGGATCGAAACTTGTTGGAGCGATTTTAAATGTTTAAATGTAAAAAAATGTTATATATATATGTGCATTAATTGGTGTGCTAATTAAATGTTTGTATTAGGGAGTTTGCTATAAATTTTAAACACATTCCAATTTTAGTTAAAATCGTTCAATAATATGTAATTTATATGAATGCCGACGTACCTTGTGTTCTAATTGTAACTCGTTTACAAAGGTTAAGTTGTTAACCGGTTTAACACGGTTAATAACGTTACCTTTGTTTCTGTCTGCCTCTGTTAACAAAAATACCCGTACTCCTACGTTGAGCTTTATTATTAAGGTTTCCAGTGTTCCTTGGTTGCCGTGGTTAAACGAACACCTCCGGAAGGTTTCACCTTACGGACATTTTCTACCCCTTTCTCTTCGCCACTGCTACCACCTAGTGGTACCGCAAGTTTCTTTCCTCGTGGTAAAGCTGTCGGTATTTAAAGCTAACAAATCATCTCCATTTTATCATTTTGCTCTTCTGGGATGTTACGCGACGTAATTGGTAGTTGGTTACTGAAGATGGAAACGGTAATATGCCGCGAATAATTCGGTAGCCAAGTACGAACCAAGGCCACGCAACATTCCGGGACAGCGAAGTCCTTAACTATACGGCGATATAAGCCAAAAATATAACCTCAACTTCTATCTACAATCTAAGGTACCATCTTTGTGGTGGGATATTTAAATAAGGGGGTAATTTTATTATTTACGGGAAAGAAGAAGGTCAAAAGAAGTTCAGCCAAACACCGATATAGCGCCACTGTTTATTGGCCGCAATTAGTGGCGGAATATCGAGGATGGCAGCAAACTGAAGTACTGTATAATACGGAATTCCTGTACATAAAATGTAATGGGCGCTTAGTGAGGATGGCGCTATATCGGAGAGGCTATATCGGGTTTGTTTATATGACGTGGAGAGGCGTGGATCAAAACACCAGAAGATGAAAGAAGAGGAGACGAAATAAAACGAGACCGATGCAAAGTGAAAGCGGAAGAGGCCAGCAGTTTCGAGGAGAACTCACAAAGCTTACTTTCGTAGAGCAAATACTTCTGGTGATAAATGTACTCAGACTGGACGTACCATTTTCCATTTTAATTTAGTGAAAAGCTTACTTGTGTTCGGGTTTGGTAGAGTCTGTGTGTTAAATTGGTCTGATCTATCCTCGAACTTAGCACTTAGTTTCCACGTTTATAATTCGTTATTTACAGACAGTATTTCACACAAAATGCGTAACTTTCACACGAGTGGCTGTAATTATCCATTAATTCTCGCCATCGTACGGCAACGGAATAAGAATATATCAGTACCACCTTCCTGTTACTTTAAAAGCCGCAAAATTATTGCCTTAAAAGCTGCATATTTTGCGACAGTCTGTTATCAAATACCATTTAAATTCTCTGAAGTAGGAGGCTCTACGGCAGCATTTCTGTTTCAGAATTTGGCGTTTGCGCGCTGTTTTTGTCAGTGACTGTAAGAAATGAAAGACTGTAGTGTTTTTCAGTGGCATAAATGTCACACCATGTTTTGTAAATTTCGGTCAGCTGGCTCAAAGGTTGACATAACAAGCCCGGGCGCATACATGCACAAGCACACGCAAACCCCCGCCATATCAGGCCCTCATAACATTTCCTTATTTCCTTTTTAATAATGAAAAGAACCGTACCGTGACTCAGGCGGTTAGTCGCCGGTCTCTCAAAGCTGAAGCCCGGGTTCATTCTAAGGCGTAGAACATGAATGTCTCGTAAGAGACAAAATTGCACTGGGAGAGGTTCAGTTCCTATTACTTCGATTTTCCCCTGTCAGTAACATTCCACGAATATTCTATATTCATTAATCAACGACACTATATGATCTTAGCAAATGGCAGCCACGCTGAACAAGGCTCCTAAAATGAACGTAGACTACATGCGGGGAAGAAGATGGACACGTGAGGGACCGCAAACGTGTGATTTTTATTTGAACGGCTACATCAAGGTTATCTCACAAATTACGAAATCGAAACAATCATTGAGCCAGTATTAGGAAAATGAAAAGCACTCCTATGAAATATTTTCTCAATTCTGTGTCCTATTCGTTAATCTGGTTATAGTTTCAGGATATTATTTGGAGCTAAGGTAGAAGAATTTAGAGGGGGGGGGGGCTGGTTCATGTGTTCATCACAATACATTATTAGGACGACAAAAATCAAGGAAAGTGTGTTGAGCAAGGCGTGTATTGCACTAAGCTCCTTACTAGTGTATTATGCGTGGGAGATGGGAGAAATGCAACAAACCTTCTTGGAAAAAACCTAGCCAGTTGGGAAGAGACATCTTTGAAGACTTATGTGTAATAAGAGGATAATATTAAAACGAATTTAAACAAATAGTTTAGCAGAGTGCTAACTGAACCCGACTGAATGATAATCACGTCCGGTGAAGATTTTTTGAAAAAATGAAGGAACTTCAGGTGCTATCAAATGCGGGGAATTTATTGACTCTTTTAGCGGCTTCTTTTCCTAAGAAGAATTCCGCCCCATGGAGTTCATTCATTGTGAATCTATTCAAATACTCGTAGTGTAATGGTAATGTACAACATATCGGGTGGCATATATGTACTTATAACATTTTTTCCTATACAGCAAAGAATATATACTCGTGTGTGTGTTATTTAACGACGCTATTAACTTCTGAGACTATATAGCATTGGTGATAGATGAAAGGATGAGTCATCAGCATAGGTGCAATAATGACAGCGGAAAATTGAGGTAATCGGAGAAAAATCTGTCCCAGTACAACACTGTCCACCATAAATCTCATCACATGAACTTGTTGAAGATTGAACCCGGAACTCTGCTCTGAGGCCAGCGACTAACCGCCTGACTCATGGTGCGGCTCCATATTGTAAGTCTCGGAATTTATCGCAATTGTACAAGCAATTCAGACTTCAAATGGAGGCCACTGAGCCGTTGTAATCGCATTTCCTACGTCTTTCTCCCAAGACGCTTCCATATAAACGAAATGCGATACGTAGGTGTAGAGCCACTCACTACTACGGTCGATTAGAAAACAAGTTTACATATCGTAAAATTTGTAAAGTGCAGAACCTAAAATTCACAGCAAGAAGTCCTTGCGAAAGAAGACCAGTTCCCCGACCGTGAAGTAAATTTTAACGTGATACAGAATATTCTCTTTGTATCGACTGCCTTTGCATTACTAAGCTAGAACTGAACCTGTCCTCTGTGTCTGAAGGGTCTGTCATTTGAACTCAATGACAGGCTGCCAGAACAGTACTTTGCAGAGTCGAGATGCCGCGGCGTCGCTCTCGTGTGCTTGTAGCATGTCCGCACTTCAGCATCCTGTAATTAGTAGGCATATGTGTTAGATCCTAGAGGAAACTTAATTTTCAGAATGGCGACACCAGCACAGCACGCGTCTATGTAACGCCATTCAACTTGTGACCTTTGGATAACCACTTCGCCCTTTTAATTAACTGAATAACTAACGAACTAGCGAGTTCACAGCAGATTGTATATCCGAGACCGGGCCCTAAAATTACTGAATCTATCTTCATACTGTCCCTCACTCAATCGCTACAGGAAGCAAGGCCAGCCTTGAGAAGCAAATGTATCCTCAGATCGTCAAGAAATTTTCTGCATTTTACGGAAACCGAAGATTCGTTATCGTGTTCACAAAATTCTACCACTTGATCCTAATCTGAGCCAGGTGAACCCAGTCCACGCCCTCACGTCCTTTTTCAGTATAATGCTACCTTCTATGCCTAGCTCTACCAAAAGCTTCTTTCCTTTAGGATTCCTCGCCAAAACCCTCTATATATCCCCTCCCCAGTGTTCCACATTCCATCCCACGTCTTTTTCTCTTTACTTCATTAGACAGTAACATATAACGAGGAGCGCAAATCTTCAGCGTCGACATGCATTTCCTCTGGTTGGGTCATAACACTTTCCTTAGAAGCCTGTTCTACGTCGAAAGCCCTCAACCTATATTCTTGCCCAGTGTGTAAGACCAAGTTTCATACTCACGTAGACGAAGAGGCAAAACTATAGTTTGTACATTGCAGTTGTTACGTTTTAGGCAGCAAGCGGAAAGCAATAATTCTGAACCGAATAGTAACAAGCATTGCCTTCCGTTACGATTGTGAACTGGAACACACTTGAAGCACATTTAAGTGGCTCAGAATGAGGTCCAAAGGCTTGTTTTCTTTACCACTATGGAGGAAATTGGGATTTCATGAAAATAGCCAATTTGTTCAACAGTTCAGTGACTTCTTTACAACGAAGAACCTTCTCCGATGGATTTTCGTACAGTTTGCGTGATGCAGGTAGACGTCTGTTACGTCACCACCACCACGCACAGTTGGCGCTGCGACTGACATCAGAACTATTATTATTCGAACAGATTACTCTACTCTCTTTTACATTCTTCCATACGCAATATGTAAAATGGCATGAAAAGGCGGATGCCATAGAAGGTCCAGTTTGTGTTCCTGTCGTAATTCTTACGACGCTGCATTACCTGTTTCAGCTACCCAAATTGAATTCATTGCCTTATTGTGTAAGAGTGTTTAAGTACAGAGGACTGGGTTGGATGGGTATGTAGCACGCATAGAGAATTGCTCAGAGAATGCAAAATAGTGGTCGAGAACTGTGGAGAGGGAAAACTACGCAATACGTTTAGAGATATATAGGAGGATAACATTGAGAGGGTTTTAGAAAAATAAAGTTTATGGACACGGACTGAATGTAACTGACTAAATGTAAAGTGCAGTGTCTGTCTGTTGTGCAAATGGTGATGGAGCTGTTGGTTGCGGAAGTAAGATGTGTTGCACAACTGGCCAAGAGGGGAAACTTGCAACAGCTCCGTAATGTAACAATAGTTGCATTTTATTTGACAATTCTATCGTTGGCTCAACATACATCTGCAGTATAGAATGCTAGGGTGATTCATGAACGACAAACTGGAAAGGATGTAGGCGGAAGAGGTCATGGCCAGATCGAGGTATCATTCCGATATATGCTGAAGGAACTGAGGTATACCATGAACAGACCAGATATTACGCAGCGTAAACTGGTAATTATGTACCGACGTTTCGGGATAACCCATTGGTCCCATCTTAGAGGGTCAAGAATTCCAAGAAGTCGGACTTCTTTACTCTTGAAGATGGGATCGATAGGTTATCCCGAAACGTCGTTACGGAAAACCCACTTTACGTTGCGTAATATTCCAGAAGATCGCAGATTTCATCTACATCATGGCGGCAGCCTGAAATTACGCGTGAACAGACCGGTCAGGGGATCGAACGATCCGGTTGAGATTCGAACCAGACACCTTCCGAATATAAGTCGAGGACATGACAGCTGTATCAAGTCGTTCGGCGGACCAGTGTTAATGTAACGCGTTTCGAACAAAGTAGCCCAGCTAATAAGTTGCTGATATTTGGCAAACGTTTTTAGGGCACCAGACGCCCGACTTGAATGCGGTTGAAACACGAACTCGAGCGAACTGTCTGAAGCGATGCGGCCTCTGACCTATATTAGGAGCTCCGGGTTGGAATCTCCGCCAGAACACAGATTTTTTGACTGAGGTTTTCCTTCACTTAAATCCGTCCACGCAAATGAAGGGGGATGACCCTTCTACTAGGTCACGACCACTTCCTTGGAACGCCTTTAATTTCGTTATCCACCAATCACACTAATATGTCATGCAGATACAGTCTGTTGGCGTCGTTACACAGTAAGCCCTGTGCTTAGTTACTCCACTTATACCTACAGTAGCAGCCATAAATTTCTACGAATTCCTAACCTCGGCACTCGACGCACTTCATTATTCAACTTGGCGCCCCGA
>Ga0123357_10011526_pt1 | contig 11345 bp, 8 predicted proteins | sample TergutEmb28metaG_FD_89873 | JGI IMG/M metagenome (GOLD analysis project Ga0123357, IMG submission 89873) | Embiratermes neotenicus P4 segment gut microbial communities from Petit-Saut dam, French Guiana - Emb289 P4 | ecosystem: Host-associated > Arthropoda: Insects > Digestive system > Gut ...
GGGGGGGGGGGGGGGGGGGGGGGGGGGGGGGGGGGGGGGGCGGTAGATAGTGGCCGGTATTGGGGGTTGGATTGGAGGCAATATGAAGCCTTATTGTATCGTTCTGTGATCATCACAGAGAGATACAACAGCGCTGTGATGTCAACAGGGGCATATGGTGTAGCCTATAATAAGGATACTGGGAAAGCGGTTCCCAGCGGAAGAAAAAAAAACTGCTTTCCCATTCCACAGATCCTGAATCCTGTACGCATATCTATAACATGTATGCGCCGCATAACGACGTTTCGGTCAACGACGGACCGCATATACGACGGTGGTCCCATAATATTATAATATAGTATTATATGAGTAATACTATTGTGTTACAATTGCTTGCAGTATTCAGTACAGTAACATGTTGTACAGGTTTGCAGCCTAAGAGCAATAGGCTATACCAAATAGCCTAGATGTGTAGTAGGCTATAGTATCTAGATTTGTGTAAGTACACGTTCGCACAACGACGAATTTCTCAGAACGTATCCCCGTCGATAAACGAAGCATATCTGTATTGTAATCTTCTTTCTGTATGAACCCGGTATTGTGGGATTTGTGGTTTTCACTGCAGTGCTGCTGAACTTTTGAGTCTTATGGGATACTACTTTATAGTTCTTGGCGTTTCGAAGGCACTATGGATATTTCGAAACTTCGGTAGCTATTTACCAGTTGACACGGTGTAACAACTGAGAAGACTTGTATCTTCAACTTATTACACAAATACGTATTCCGTAGGCATTAAATTTGTGGTGCACGACTTCAAAATAAACGTATCCTGTTCGTGTTACCAACTCCTGAACTAAGGTGATATTTTATTTATAAAGTTCGCATGAATGTCACCTACATATTTCAGTATCAAATTAATTAGTCTAGGGCGAATGGTTCATTGGTTATGGAAAGCAGAACAGAAGCTAAAAACAGCAGTTCGTCAAGCGTCATCACATCACTACAACCTTCCATGTAATGTTGCATTAGCAGAAGGTAGGAAGTTTTCAAACTGCTCTTATTTTACGCTGTTTTAGATATACGTAAGTTAAACGACGCTAACGTGGCTTGAAAATTTGCAAATTTCCACTTCCGCGATGTTGTTTTTACTGATCGTAGAAATTAAAATGTACGAGACTGACGCTTCTCTGGGCCCCACTGGGGTCACAACATTTATATTATGTGTCACAGAGGCGGTCAATCGGTAAAAGTTTCAGAAAAGGACTGCACACGGGCAAAATGGTAGGTCATACACACACACACACACAAAACACACACGTACACACACACACACACACAACACACACGTACACACACAAACACACACTGACATTACGATGGTATCATGTGTCTATTAGCTTCCTTCAGGGAGAGGAATCCTGGAACGGACCCTCTGCAACAAAGTCTAAAGTGTGACTATAAGTTACTGCTATACATTCACAGTCCAGGAAGTGTGTCATCCCCGTTGTGTGTGAGTAACTAGGAACTGGTGTGTAGTCAAACACAACTGTGTCACGTAAGGGGTATTTAATGACTCTAATGTACAACTACATGTTTCGGCCATTACTGGCCATCTTCAGGTTGCCTTAGGAGAGCTTAACGTGGTGTAGAGATCTCTATACCACGTGCGCGCAATGCTTATAGTTAGACCTTAATTTAAGCTCTCCTAAGACAACCTGAAGATGGCCAGTACTGGCCGAAACATGTAGTTGTACATTATAGTCATTAAATACACCTTATGTGACACAGTTGTGTTTGACTACACACCAGTTCCTACAGCAGAAGTAATTCCACAAAGTCTCCAGCATCACGATTAGTTAACGCTAGCGAACCTAGACTGACGTCACGAGTCGGGGGAGTGCGCGAAGTCGTGTGCGCGTAGACCAGTGTTTTTCTGCAGTCTGGGCAGTGGAGGTGCTAGTGTTCGTCTCTGTAATCCTGTGACTGAGGTAGGAGGGCCGTAACGTTTGTAAAACTTGCGCTGAAGGTTTTCACGCAAAATGACGGATTTATGTGGATGTAATTTACCTGTAACTAACTTCACAGAGTAAAGACTCCTTTGAGAAGCTCGTAGTTCCCCATCTGGTCCATCAGTTTCTCGCCTGCTATGGATATCGAAATTCAATTACGTTCTTTACGAGATACTTCCACTAATACCAGTGATGAGCAAGATGAATTCATTCATACTCTCGCCTGCTATTCAGGATCACATACGCTCCGACCTACGAGAAATTATGCTACGCACTTCTCAACTTCCCCATGCATGCTATATTCTCTGCCCATAATCCAATATTTCATAATGAGTGCTCGCTTTCAGTATCACGGTTCACAGTGGCACAAATGTTTGGCCATCCCATCTCGTCCTACTTGATTAAGCCTTTGGCCCTGCAGCTGGACAGTTTATCACACCATTTATGTACAATGTAAATATTTTATAAACCAAGAAGGTTAACATTACGAAATACACGACATTTTGTGGAGGAATAAAAGAAGATGGTGAAAGTCTAAAAAAATAATTAAATAATATATCCGTTGACTAAATATATAAAAAGCGTACACTGCGGAGTAGCGATACGCCTGTCCTATATATATAGGATGTGTGGTGCTTAAGGTTAAGAGAGTCTTGATACTTGACCCCTTCATGAGCCGACGTAAGGCCTTCTATAGGGGTGCTGGGTAGGGGGTGACGTTCCAACGCCACATCATGTAACACAACAGACGCTCCTGTTAACTCAATTTCCAGCCCACCAGTAACAATCCCTGAGTTCTCCCCGCTCGACCGCTGCTTCCCAACATATTCACACGTCATTGGCTTTCGAAAATCACTCCCCCACCTCCTCATTCATTTTTTTATGCTTCATTTTACGCTTGGTCCGGTCTTCGGTGGTGTGTCCCCGTCTGGTCCTGTTCTAACATACTTCCTGAAGGATGAAGTCAAGTGTTTGGAAACTTAACACGTTCTTTGATACACTCTCCGTATACACCGAACTCGTAGAACGGCTTGAAAAGACTGTAATGAAATTTTGTATAAGAGACTTGTACGAGAAAATGTCCAATTGTGTCATTTTCCATTTAGGTCACACATATTAAATGATCACTTTGCATGAAGCCATATACGTGTTTCTGCGGGCAGAAGTGGTCAAAAATCATCTCTGAGCATGCGCCGTGTCTATGACGTCTTGGTTCTCTTGACGAGTAAACTGCACGTACCAATTACCGATCTTCCAAACTTAAAAAAAAAAACCGGCTTTTCGCTGTATACAACACAGAAGATACCACACATCCTGCCCCCCCCCCCCCATCCTTTATTTGGTAGCTTAGTGACAATTAATGACTGAGCTATTCTGGCTTTTGACTTACTTAGTAGATGTGAAACGATTAACGGGTTGGTTGGATATAATAAGATATATTTTGTTAACTGCAATCGTTGACACCCGGTGGCAATAGTACGGTACACATTTGCACACAAACAATAAAGAGAACAACAAAATAACACAGAATACACAAAAGAAACATACATAACAATAAGAATATATAAACATAACAACAAAAATACATGATTTACAAAATTAAACAGTAGCATACAAAACATACAACCATATAAACAACGATAAAAAATGGAACCAATGACTTCAGGAGATGAGAACCCCCACCCTTCGGCAAGAATACTCGCAAAAATCTCACTGTGCGTCTTTCGTCGTCAGAATAAACCAGAATTACCTAACCGGGCTACAAGTGGCACCAGAGCACAAGGCTCTTGCAGGTGCCATTAGCAGCACTGAATTATTCTCCCGTGCTATTGCAGCTCCGCCCGCACTGTACAGTGCAACACCGAGACTAATACCGAGTTGCACCTTGGGGAATTTCTTGATGTTCTTCTTTCCTTTTCGATCCTGAATGGACGGACAATACATTTGATTCAAAACTGAAGGGTTGGACAAACGGGAAACAGTTTACATCACTTTACGTGGTAGACGTTTAATTCTCTTCAACTCCCACTCTCTCCTCGCGAGACTCTTCTTTTTGACTTAAAGCTGAGAATCGACTTGGTTTCCAGTGGCAAAGTTTAATTCACATCGATAACAATTCCATTAGTTCCACTCCAGTAAACTTCAATCTGAACATTAACCATCTAAACTTAGCGGTCATTATTTATACCACTTCCTTTAACATTAAAAGGCCTATACATTTTGCCCATAGAGTGCATTTGTCCCTTCCGAATGAATGTCTTCGAAAAAAAACTGTTATTCCTCTAAAGTAAATTTCACCCAAGAAGAAGCCACGAAGGCTCCAAGGGGGAGTACATGTTTATCACTACTCTTTCTTTAACCTCAGTGCTAGATGGGGTGGGTGGTCAGCGCCACGCCCGGGCCGTTTTACCCCCGGGACAGATCCTGTACCCATTGTGTAGGATGCTGGCTTGGCCCCAGGGCCGGCCTGGAAGGTTGTGGAAAATGGTCATTTTTCTGAACAGTTTAAAGACTCTATCCGTAATGGAAGCTGTGGGTGCTTATAGTCAGAAACAGAATTTCTGCGTATTACTTACAGAATTTTTAGGCATCAAACAGCCAATCACAACTAAACTGGATATCACCTTTAGTGAAGTGACTGTAAATGTCCAAATTCTTTCTGGGTCACAACCTCTTAAAATTGCCTGGGAGAAGACACTCATTAGGGGTTACACATGTACTGAATGAATGATTCGAATGTAAAATTTGAAAATTTTAGTTGCACTTCGATATGACAAAGTCACTGAACGCCAGCTATGACGAAGTTTAGATCAGCAGTTCAGTGCACCGGAAGATATGCATGATTAGACAGGTTAAACACCTCACGCCGTATATAAGCCAGTGCGACTAGGTAACTGCCCTCACTCACTCACTCACTCACTCGATTCAAGTACGATAGACGTTGATATTCTATAAGTGGTGAAGGCTCTTGGCACGATACCCTAAAGAGCAGTACTGTGCGCACAGGACACGTTTGGCTTCTGATTGTACAAGGTAAGCTGTGCCGAATGTATTGAGAAATTCGTACTTTTTTGGTAACCTCCACAACGAGTTGAGCAATTTTCGGTTAATATTGGTTGGTTAAATTTATTTGAGATATAAATTCTAAATTCTTAACGTGTACTGGGTTCTACAGAGAAGAATAAGACAACTATTTTGACTGACTATTAAGCTTTACATTTTTTACTTTAAATTTTAAACATATGTATAAACTACTAAATTGTATAATAATCCCTAAGCTAACTTTATAAATTAAATAGCCTTAGCAGAATATATTTCACCAGTATAGTTAACGTTTACTCAGCAACCTGATCACAACGTCCGTAAGTAAACGGTAAGCTAACTGCGCAAACAGTGTTGAATGCAAGTTATATCTTAGTCGGACTGTACGATGTTAGTATTTTGCCAGTTTTCTACATTCCAAATTTGAGTAAAACTGAATGATGGTAGCTACCAGATTGTGGAGACCTAGACGACGAGGCTGGAACCGTTAAAGTCACACAGTCCACAGTGTCTCTGCGACTAGGAAATAGCTGAGGTCAAACTATCACCTCGGAAGGCATTACACACATATTACTTAAAGGGGTACTACGTCAGTCAGTAGGAACTAATGAGGAGTTAGAACAAATAATTTAAATTCTCGAACCTATAGCGGGATTGCCAAATTTACACAGGACCAATCAGATTACTTATGAAAATTAAAGTAGAGGGACTTTGTGAACAAGGGAACCAGCTTTGTTTACCGGAGCAGACCACAACGCACAATTATTTCGGATTTCCTATAGGAAGGACGCGTGACAACATTACCCTTCATTTCGGTCAGATTTACACACTAAATAATTGAACTAGAAATTAATAAATGTTACTAAGGGATACAGTGCTAAAATCAATGTGTTAAAGTGGATTTGAATGGTTATACCAAATTTCTATGATTTCACAAATTTTGATGTGCACTGAAGACGCCAAGTGACAAAGTGATCGGTGCTATTATTAAAATTAAAATAAATATGTATTCCGTCTGACACAACTATCTTTTTTATTATTATTTCTGTTGTTGGCTACTGGTTTCGGCCTCAATGGACCATCATCAGGCCAATATTTACAAAAACTTAAAAATTTTGCTCCATGTTTTTGTAAATATTGGCCTGCTGGTGGCCTATTGAGGCCGAAAATAGTAACCAATAATAGAAATAATAAAATACAAAGATAATTGTGTCAGATGGAGTACATATTTAATTTCAGTTGAACAATGTACTTTAAGCACAAAGGGATGTCTCTATCAAGATGATCCGTGTTATGTTTACCGCATGTCATCAGAACATGTAACAAATTAGCGCCCAATTGACTCTTAAGAAATCATGCAAATGACTTTCCAGATTATCAATTAAAACACAAAATGTCTCAATAGTTCTTATTTATTAATTTATCATCACTCAAACCACGTTAGTTCCTGTAAATTTGGTTTCATGCGAGAAGATGAATGGGTAAGATGAGCCGGACGGTTATACTCCTTTCACAGATTCCGATCGCAGTCTGATGGCACTGCGAGAAGAATTGGTTTCAGTCACTCTACTTGGGTTCGTCCGCAGCCAGTGCTAGAGAAGTGTCCGGTTAGTTGGTTTCAAGCACTTATAAAATGCAGATCATTATACATTGCTCTCTATTAACCGAAAAAGAACACCATTCATACCATAACATGGGGCTGTCTGAGACAAGAAAACAATAGAGTTTTCAGTAGGACGTGAAAGTGAGCACAATATATGAAGTGCATAGCAGAATACGCTTTTAAATGGAACGAAAGTTCTTTACAGAAGCAAGGACGTGAACCGTGTTTTCAAAAACAAAGACGGCGGAATTTAAGATACTTTTTCCCCGTCCGCTTGTGCTAAAACCGCGAACACGGTTAACAGAACTCTTGCTCTGGAGGTATAGCGGCCGGAACGTGAAGCTAATAATTCATTTACGTGTCTACTGCTATTGAAAAATATTGGTCCTCAACTGAATAGAAAACATGTCCTCGTATCTGCCACTGAACATGTTACTCTTTAAAACTAAGCTACTTAATTAAATACCGTGACAAATTGAAAAATATTTCATACATGAATGACAGCTAATCGTGAATGGAAACCTACTGAAAGTTTTGCAAGATATGAATCTTTCGCCGCGAAAATAAAAACAGCAATATTCTCGGATATCTTGCCAGCGAAATAACCATCAACACCGATAGCGACCAAGGAGACAGCATTTCTACCAAATGATGGTTAAAAGCACAATACTGACGCAACTGTGTACAAAGTACTGTAACGATTCTCAACCTTCTGGTGTATGACCTAGTCCACGTAACTCTGCAACTGATAGCGAGCCAGTTTGTCAACCTTGGCGTCGAGCCCTCGTGGGGTTCACGACCGGGTATAGTGTAGGCGATGCTGAACAATGTAATCATATCCAATCTGGGGTGTCCTAAATTTGGAAACACCTTTCTGTCCACCGCTTTCGATATCTGAAACAGCATTGTTTTGTTTGAAAGGTTACAGCCTACGCCCGCTTGTCCTTCTCACAGGAGCAATTTTAAGATCAAATGACTATTCAGCATTGGTGGAAGAGTATTGTCAGGGGAAAACCGAAATACTCAGACATTAAGCTGTCACACTGCAACTTTGTCCGCTACAAATCTTTTAAGGATTTGGTCGTGAATGAACCCAAGGCTGAGCCAGGAAGGCCCGGACACTTACCGCCTGAGATACGGCACAAACGTTTGTGTTCAAAAATCATCTGAATCACATGCAAAAATTCAGTTCCTACCGCACAGTCGATTGGAAGGCTGTTCGGAAAGTATCCAGCCATTCTGAATGTATCGAGAACCTGTGGCGTGGCCTTCATGTAACTTAGTATCCAATCAGAAGAGACCTTACTGTGCACCCGTGAACAGTCACTATCCCGTGGGACTAGTCAGTTGGCAGTGAGATACCGTTGACTGAGCTTGTGTACCATGTGACCGTCGCATTCAAAAAATCTCCTCAATTTTAACGGCGTTTTTACCTTTGGGAAAAGCCAGAAGTCGCAGGGAGCAAACTCTGGTCTGTAGGGGGCTGACAGACCTGGGCGATATGATGCTTTGCCAAAAAAAAAAGGCTGCACGAGAGCTGTAGAATGGGCAGGCACACTGATACAGATTCGCTGATCTGCTCGCTCGGTTATTGTGAATGCGACAGTCACACAGTACACAAGCTCATTCAACGGCATCTCACTGCCGACTGACTAGCCCCACGGGAGAGCGACTGTTGTGGTATACACAGTAAGGTCCCGTCTGGCTGGATGCCAAATTACATGAAGGCCACGCGACCGGTTCTAGAGATATTCAAAATGGCTGGATACTTTCCGGACCGTCCTCGTATATTTTTCTATTATTATGTCAATCTTGTTAGTGTTGTTATCAGAATAAATTACTTCAGTTCTGAGTCACCCAAATCACCTAATTACACGCTGTGTAAAGAGAGTGCAGTTCCACTCACGTGGCATAAGGATTATTCATACTATATGCGGAACGAGTCAAATATTGAACGCAATTTCACGACCGGAGATATAAACATACATCATTATGGATTATTTTGTAAAAGATTGGAAAACACGTACAGGTCATATCTGTTTTTCATTTAACTCTAGATATACCTGCTGTTTGATGGATTTTCGTGAAACTTAATAGCAGCTTTTAACATCATATTACAAGAGGCCGATCGACCAACGAATATTTTAATTTACTGTCATCAGTACACCACGCCGCCGGCTATGCGAACGACTGTGGTGGGACTGATACCAGGGCAGTTCGTTGAAGGATGAGGGGTTCCGTGATCATAGCATATGAGTAATGTACTTGCGGTGTTATTATTTTTGTTATTAAAAAATCAGTTAGTACTTTTTTACTCTCTTTACTACACAATGTCGCAATTCTGATTTCTTAAAAGGCGTCAAGTTACAGGCAAGACGCTGCAGCGTCTGTTTGGTTCCCGTCAACACCTCCGTGCAAAATATTAGTTAACACCTCACAACAACCTACCACCAGTTCTTTCTGATTCATCATTTACGATCACCTTACCGTCCGACATCAAACAAACGCATTTCAAAATGCACAATTAACCACTTAAATTACAGTGGTAACCATACATACCACCAGGTTTTACGTTACAAAATCGGCACCCGCCCCCCCCCCCACAGTGTATCAATGTGTTTCGTAAGATTTCTTAACATAACATGTTTGATGTGCGCCGGGATATCTCAGTCGTTTTAGCGACTCACTACGTGCTGGACGGTGGGGGAGAGATTTTCCCCAACCGTCAAAACCGGCCCTGGAGCCCACCCAATCTCCTATACACTGGGCACCGGGTCATTCTATAAGGGAAAGCGACCGGGTTGTTGCGTTCCCAACCACCACCTCCATCTAGCACCGAGGTTCATGGAAGAGTAGATTCATACCTCTACTCCCCTATGGGTTTTCGTGGTAGTTAATTGGTTCAAATGTACCTGTACCTTAACACATTTGTTCTTTGTAATGTTAAGGCCGTGTGTTTTCCTTAAGTTGGTAAGCCAATATTTAATCCTAATATATTACTATGACCCTATCGTGTAGGCAAAAATAAAGTATAATACTTTTACTTAGCCTACTTTCAAAATCATAAATAACACTGCGATTATGCAGGTTGTGTTTAGGGAGCAGTGTGGGCTCTTAATAAGTTCAGAAAGTTGTATGATGTCTGCGGACGCGTGAAATGAGTTCTCGAAATTGATGTGGACGCAGTGGAGCGTCGCGATGCATGCACAACGACACTGAGTTGTCCAGTTGCATCTGCAAGCGACTTCCCTCATCTCGTGTGGTTTCAGGCCAATGATATGGACTGCAATCACACGAGTCGCCGCACCTTATCAACAGGGCTCCACTGCAATGAACACTCAAACGATATTTCGGAGTGATATCGTCGTAGGCGGAGTGCAGCAAGCCCGGAATGCACCGGAGTTTAGAGTGTTGCCTACGACATCAATTGAACTGGATGTTATTTGCTACTGGATCATAATTGTTACACTCACTCACTCACTACATGAAGCAGAGTCCTTCTTGAGAATCTAACCGATTCTCAGCTAGTCAAGATATTCCATGCATTTTATGGAACCAGAAGGTTCATAACCCCGTGCACAAGTGCCTACCAACTCTCCCAATCCTGAGCCAGCTCAATCCAGTCCATGCCCCCACAACCCACTTCCCGAAATTCCATCTTAATATTATCCTCCCATCTACACCTGGGTCTTTCAAGTGCTCTCTTTCCCACAGGTTTTCCCACCGTAACAGTGCACACACCTCTCCTCTCCGTCATAAGTACTACGTGTCCCGCCAATCTCATTCTTCTCGATTTGATCATCGTAATAATAGTGAGTGAGGAGTATAGATCATTAAGTCCCTAATTATTTAATGTTCTCCAATTCTCTTTTGCCTCGTCCCTCTTAGGCCCAAATACCTTCCGCAACACCCTATTCTCAAACACCCTCAGCCTACGTTCCTCCCTCAAAGTGGGCGACCAAGTTTCACACCCGTAAAAAACAACAGGAAAAATTATAATTCTGTATATCTTATATATAGAATGAAATCAAAACGGTTACAACACATAAAAACATTAATGAACAGCCAGATGCCAAAAATAATGCCGAATTGTAGACGAAATGGACGAAGATGGCTTGGAAGACATTTGAAGAGACTATTAGACTAGGCCGGATCAGGTATATTGAGGCCTGACTGGTGACGGATAACGATGATGTTGATGATGGTGATATATATATATATATATATATCATAGCCACGTGTCTGACCGTCCGCAAGGATATTTCATTATGTTCCTCCGAAATGCGAAATTGTAAAAAAAGAAGTAACAAGGCAGAATCTCGTTTTTGTAAAGACAAACCCTACAAAATACAACTTTGATACAACTTCGTAAAGCAGGTACGGGTTTTCCAAAATATATTTCGAGTATCAGGTTTAGGGTGGTGAAAAGTGTCTAAAAATTATCTCAAACCATTACAAAATACAAGAAACAACGATCCGGTAAAATGTGTAGCGCAAAAAAACCTGAACTAGTTCAGTTATTAGGACATGGAGTACAGCCCGCTCGAACAATTCTTAAAATGGGTCCCTAAAATTACAAGCGTAAGTGAGCCAATGTGATGTCAGCTACCATCCGAAGTAGACTTGGGGGGGGGGGGGGGAATTTAAATTAAAGGGGGGAAAGGGCCCCGAACCCCCCAAAGAAAAGGGAACGCCAAAAAAAAAAAGAAACA
>Ga0123357_10011527_pt1 | contig 11344 bp, 7 predicted proteins | sample TergutEmb28metaG_FD_89873 | JGI IMG/M metagenome (GOLD analysis project Ga0123357, IMG submission 89873) | Embiratermes neotenicus P4 segment gut microbial communities from Petit-Saut dam, French Guiana - Emb289 P4 | ecosystem: Host-associated > Arthropoda: Insects > Digestive system > Gut ...
ATAAAGACGTTTTGCGCTATATAGGCGGAGCGGCGGTGATAATCTTCGGACTTCATCTGCTGGGAGTATTCCGCATCGGCTTTCTGGACAGACAGGCATCTGCAAACGGAAAAGTCTCTTCCGCGGCCGGATGGTTCGGTATTTTTCTTGTCGGAGCCGCTTTTGCTCTCGGCTGGACTCCGTGCGTCGGGCCTATACTCTCGTCAATACTTCTTTTGGCTTCAACCCAGGGCAGCGTTGCGGCAGGCTTTTGGCTGCTCGTGTTTTACTCGCTGGGCCTTGCCGTTCCGTTTCTCCTGGCTTCTCTTTTTATCAACCGGTTTCTGAAAGCGTTCGATTCCGTTAAAAAACATTACAGCCTTATAGAAAAAATATCGGGTATTTTCCTGATTGCCGTCGGCATACTTATAGTGACGGGCGGTTTTGCAAAAGTCACCGAATTTGCAATGAAAATTTTAGGTTGACGCATTAAAGATAAAGTTCAAAGTGAAAAGTGCAAAGTTCAAAGAAAGGAATTGTTTTTGTCGTTATTTGAACTTTGAACTCTGAACTTTTCACTTTGTTGTTAAAGAAAGGGGGATTTATGTTCGAAGGACTTGGATTTTCTAAAATTTTATTTCTGCTCATTGTGGTGCTTCTTCTATTCGGCGCGAAAAGACTTCCGGAAATAGCGAGGTCGCTCGGCAAATCCGTGCAGGAGTTTAAAAAAGGCATGGATCCGAACAACAAAGACGAAGAAGAAAAGTCCCAACAGAAAGCTATTGCCGAGAAACCGGAGGAAGAAAAAAAGAGCGGGACGGATACAAAAGCTTAATGAAGATGAGCGTCACGGATCATCTTGAGGAATTGAGAAGAAGGCTTATACGCAGCGCGGTTTACATAATTGCCGCTTCCCTTATAGCGCTTTATTTTGCGGAGAATATTTTATATGCGCTGAAGCTTCCTTCAAAAGGGTTGGTAGAGGGGTTTCTTGTTTTAAAGCCTGCCGAATCCATAGGCATATATATGAAAACGGCGCTTTTTTCAGGATTGGCCGCAGCAGCGCTTCCGGTTTTTTGGGAGTTCTTTTCTTTTGTAAAACCGGCCATAAGGGAAGAAGCGGCGTTTTCCTCAGACGGCTCTGCCGTTGGCCGCGAAAAGTCCGTGCTGAAATGGGTTGCGGCGGCGTTCTCTCTTTTTGCCGTCGGCATTGCGTTCGTATATTTTATAGCGCTGCGGCCCGCATTTTCTTTTCTGATGAAGCTTTCGCAGGGGCTTACGGGAACCGCTCCGCAGATTACGCTGACTTCCTATATTTCATTTGTGTGCGCTTTTCTTTTATGCGGCGGCCTGATTTTCCAGATTCCCATAATCGCTTACATCCTTACGAAAATAGGCGTAATAACTCCGAAAATGATGTCGTCTAAAAGGAAAGAAGCGTACTTTGCGCTTTGCGTGTTTGCTGCTGTATTTGCTCCTACGCCTGACGCGTTCAGCATGGCGCTCTTTGTTGCGCCTATGATACTTCTTTACGAAATCGGCATATTGTTTTCAAAGGCGGTTTACAATAAGAAAATTGTTCCGGGAGGGGAAGTCTATGAAACAAAGTAAATTTGACGAGACTCTCGATGATATTCTCGTTAAAGCGAAAGAGATTTTGTCGCGCGACATTACAAGAAAAAGTTTTTTGAAGATTTTGGCGGCCTTCGGCGCTTTCCTGGCCTTTTCGTCGAATACGGCGAAAAAAGCTTTTGCCCAGAACGCAAAACCGCTCAATCCGAGAAACAGGCGAAGCGTGACTACGGACTTTGATCTGACGGCCGTAACAGGCGATAACATAGACGCCGTAACAAGAAAAGGCGTCGAACTTTTGGGCGGCATGGGAAAGTTTGTCCGCAAAGGCGACGTTGTGGTCGTCAAGCCCAACATCGGCTGGAACCGCACGCCCGAGTACGCCGCAAACACAAATCCCGCCGTCGTGGCTTCCGTAATTAAAATGTGCTTTGAAAGCGGCGCGAAAACCGTGAAAGTTTTTGATAATCCCTGCAACGATCAAAAACTCTGCTATGTAAACTCCGGAATTATGCAAGCAGCAAAAGACGCAGGCGCAACGGTGTTTTATATGGACGACTGGAAATACGCCCCGGCGAAATTTGCCTCTTCCGGGGCTTTAATGAACGAATGGCTGTTTTTTAAAGATGCTGTTGACTGCGACTCGTTTATAAACGTGCCTATAGCAAAGACGCACGGACTCGGCACGCTGACGCTCTCTCTTAAAAACATGATGGGCATAACCGGCGGCAACAGATCTCAGATACACTGGGAAATGGACAAAAAGCTTGCCGAAATATACGATTTTATAAAGCCCGACCTGAATATAATAGACGCTTACAACATTCTCACCGCAAACGGCCCGCGCGGCGGCAATCTTGCCGATGTGGCCAAAAAACTTACCGTCATAGCTTCCGCTGACCCGGTGCTTGCGGACAGCTATGCGTCAAAAACGCTGTTTAATATAAATGCGGCGACTATACCGCACATAAAGAAAGCGGCCGACTACGGCCTCGGCACCATGGACATAGCAAACGCGAGAATAAAGACGTTAAGAATTTAAAAGACAGAGAAATAGAGAATAGATAAAATGAATAAACTCAAAGCCGCAAGAATCGCGGTGCAAATCTCGGCGTTTGTATTTGCCGTCATATCTTTGTTTATCCTAAGTTTTCCTGTCAGATTCATAAGCACAAAAGAGTTCTTTCTGACCTCTCCTTCGCTTTTGCTGTATGCGCAAATCGCCGCGGTATATTTTGCGAAAGGCATGATTGTTTTGGCGCTGTTTGTAATTCTTGCGCTGCTTTTCGGAAGAGTATTTTGCGGCTGGCTCTGCCCGTTCGGAGCGGTTATGGATTTTTTCGCTTTTATAGTAAGTCCTTTTAAAAAGCGGAGCGAAAGCCCCCCGGCAAAAGGGCTTTTAAGTAAATATATCCTGCTGGCTTTTTTCGGCGTGTCGGCAATTTTGGGATTTCAGTTTGTGTGGTTTTTTGAACCCGTAACCGTATTTTCAAGATTTTTCCACCTTGCCTTCTTTCCTTTTGTCAACGCCGTTACGGACAAAGGCTTTCAGTATGCGATTATGAATTATAATGTCGGCGAAAATCTGTATTATCTAATCCGCGACAATCTCTTTTCCGCAAGGCAGATATCGTTTAATTACTCTTTGGTTTTTCTGGTGATGTTCATAGTTCCAGTCTTGATGGTTTTATATAAAAGACGTTTTTGGTGCAGATACATATGTCCGCTCGGCGCGTCGCTCGGCATATTGTCAATAAGGCCCGCCTTTCCTTTGAAGCTTGCAAAATGTAAAATACGCTGCGGCAAATGCGAAAATATGTGCCGCGCAAACGCCATAAGGCGCGACGGAACGTATATCCCGAGCGAATGCGTAATGTGCATGGACTGCGCGGCCTTGGAGTGCCGCAGGCCGGAAACCGCCGGCGTTCCGGCTGTTGAGCCGGCATCTGCCGAACCGGCAGCGGAACCCAAAGACAAAGGTATAACCAGAAAACAGTTTCTGTTCTGGGGCTCAGGCGTTCTTGCCGCAATATATATGATCGGCAGGAAAGCTTACGCTTCGTCGCGCAAAACAGCCGCTTCGCTGATTCGTCCTCCGGGCGCAATGCCTGAAAGGGAGTTTAAACAGGCGTGCGTGCGCTGCGGCAACTGCATGAAAGTATGCGTGACAAACGGACTCCAGCCGTCCATGACCGAAAGCGGAATAGACGGAATATGGACGCCAAAAATGGATAATCTTATCGGCTATTGCGAGTACAACTGCAATGCCTGCGGACAGGTCTGCCCCACACAGGCGATTAAATCTTTGCCGATGGAAAAAAAGACGGAGTTCAGAATGGGGCTTGCGGAAGTCCATCAGGACAGGTGCATTCCGTGGAAAGACGGCATAAGCTGCATAGTCTGCCAGGAACACTGTCCTATACCCGATAAAGCCATAAAGCTGGAATCAAGAGTTATAAAAGGCAACACGGTCGACATTCCCGTAGTTGACATAGAATTGTGCATCGGCTGCGGCATTTGCGAAAACAAGTGCCCGGTAGAAGGAAGAAAACGCGGGATAACTGTGCAGCCGTTATAAACAATTAAAATAATACATCACGAGGATTAAAAACCATGAAAACTGTTTATGCTTTTGCTTTTTCCGCCGTCATTTTATTTTCTCTTGCGTCCGTATCTGCGGGTGCCAAGAAATCTAAAGAGTTTCCTGATATACAAGAGGTCAAGAAAAAGGCTTTCACTGTTATAGGCAAAGAGGGCAGCGGGCCCAGCGCCGATAGTGCAAAATGGACGGATCCGCTTTGGAAAGAGTTCAGAACGGATTATGCTGAAATAAAACAGCTGGTAAAAAAAGATAAATCGGGAACTGCCGGATTTTGGGGCGTAAAGAGCGATATTGACGGAAAGTTTGAAATGTGGGGCGGTGAAGGTATTTATCTTGCCGGGGCTGAAGTTGAAGACAAAGCGGAAGCGCCTGCCGGATGGGTAAAACGGAAAGTGCCCGAGAGGAAGTATCTGGTAGTACAATGTTCGGAGGACGATTACGACGAGGTCTACGAACGCGTGGTTTACGAATATATTCCGAGCCGCTTTTACGAACTCACGGCCGAGGTGCTGGAATACTATCCCCGCAACAGCATGAGAGACGACGTGTATCTGTACTTTCCCGTAAAAAAGAAATAATTGGAACCCTATACCCGGCAGACACCAGCCCGGATGTCACCCTGCGCGAAGGAACTTTGTTCCGAAGTCGCAGTGTCTATAAATTAACGGAATTATCCTATGATAGACTACTGTCTTTTCAGTTGCTTTTGTAGTCATTGCGAGGTGGTTTTATCGCCGAAGCAATCTAGGAATAAGAATGTCGTTTCTGTTAGCTTTCCGGATTGCTTCGTTCCTTCACTGCGTTCTGGACAGGCTATTAATGATTTACATCCTATTAACAACGCTCCTTCTCTCAATGACAAATCAAATAGTCTATAAAGGTATAATTCCGTTAATTAATAGATTCTCCGACTTCGCGCAGAATGACGGCTGCCGGCGCGCAGTTGTGCCGCGCAGAGGTTCTTTTAACGTATGGCGTAGGCGATAAAAGGAAGCGTGATAAAAGAGAGCGCCGTCGTCATGACAATGACAAGCGCCGCAAGCGTATGGTCGAGCTCGTACTGCGAAGCTATCACGAGAATCAAAAGCATCGTAGGCATCGCCGCTTCCATTATTGAAGCTTTAAAAGCCAGGCCTTCCATTCCCAAGACGGAAACTGCGGCAAAAGCTATCAACGGGGCTAGGCAAAGTTTTATTACAATCGCCGGAATGGCTATAAGAGTATGTTTGACTTTCGGCGCGACAAGCGCAAGCCCCACGCTGAACATCATAAGAGGCACTATCGGCATTGAAAGCATATCCAGCGTTTTTATAAGAAAATGCGGCAGTCTGATTCCCGCAAGGTTCGCCGCAAAACCGGCGATAAGCGCCCAAACCGGAGGAAGTTCCGCCAAAATCTTCAAACTTTTCTTCGGAGTAATTTTTTCTCCGCTGCCGTAAAAAGAGGCGATTGACGCGCCTACAAACCACAAAAGCGGCGTAGTGGCCAAAAGGTCGTACAAAAGAACATATCTTGCCGCGGCGTCTCCGTAAAGGCTTGTTAAAATAGGCAGACCGAGAAACGTGACATTCCCCAGAGATGCCGCCAAAATCAGCACGCCCTTTTCTTTTTTCGGAATGCTCATGAATTTTTCCGCCGCGCCGTAAACAGCGTAAGAGAAAAGAAGCGAGATTGATACGGTGATTATCGCCGACAGAGGCAGCAGCAGCGTGTTTTTGTCTATCGGCGCCGTCGCGAGGACTTTAAAACACAAAGCCGGAAGAAAGAAACGTATTGCGACTGTATTTATAACGTGCCTTGCGGTGTCCGGATCTATGTTGCCGGGCCTTTTCCATTTGAAAAATACGCCGCCGGCCATTATAAGGAAAAATGCTATCAGGTTTTCCGCCATATGATTTTTAGTTATTTCAGGAAACGCACTCTGCCTCTGCGCATGTTGTACATTCCGCCGAGAATCATTATCTCTCCGTTCTCTTCCATCTCTCTGAGTATCGGGCTCTTTTTGCGCAGCGTTTCAAGCGAAACTTTTACGTTTGCAAGGCTTACATTCTTTACGAATTTCGGATTTTCCGAGCTGCGGTTTCCTTTAAACTTTGCCGAAGTTTTGAGTACCGCAGGCCTTATTTTCGACAGGAGACCGGTCAGGTGTCCCATCTTATAGTTGTCTATCGAAGCCCTTATGGCTCCGCAGTGCTCATGACCTAAAACAAGAATAAGTTTTGCGGTGGAGACTTTGCACGCGTATTCAAGGCTTCCCAGAATATCGTCGTTTACAATGTTTCCGGCGACTCTGGTAACAAACATTTCTCCTATGCCGCGGTGAAAAATATCTTCCACAGGCAGGCGCGAATCAAGGCAGGAAAGCACTGCCGCTATGGGATTTTGTCCGAGCGCCGCGTCCCTCACGCGCTTTGAGTTATTGCGCACGGTCAGGCGGTCTTCGACAAAATCGCGGTTGCCGCGTTTCAGTATGTTTAAGACGTCTTTAGGAGAAAGCTTCTTCAGTTCTTCCAAAGTCCACTGAGCGCTTTTTAATACGTTGTCTTTGCGTTGTTTCATATTGCGCCTCCGCATAAATTATACAAAAAAAGCGGTTGCGGCAGAATTCTTAGGTGAAAAAATTACCGTGGAATTTGCGTTCACCTGCAAATTCCACGGTAATCGCCGTTACCGTACAGCTATTTCTCTAATCATTCTATTCTACGACGACAACAACTCTTCTGTTCGCCATTTTTCCGGCTTCGTCGCTATTTGAGGCCGCAGGCAAAACCGACGAAAGTCCGATATATTCCATTTTTTCAGCCGGTATTCCGTTGTCGATAAATTCGTCATATATGGCTTTGGCTCTAAGCCTGGACAATCTTTTAGGCGCGTCTTCGCTTGAGTCCGTGTGGCCCTGAATCGATATTTTGGAATACTTGTACTTCTTTATCGCTTCGAGATGTTTTTCAATTTCATTTTTCCAGTGCTGCGACAGATCATACTTGCCGGGCATAAATTTAACTTCAAAAGAATCAAGCACCGGCTTAAGCATATTATCTTCAATTTCTTTCTTTTTCTTTGCGAGATCTTCATCGCTGATTTCGGAAGACATCCTTTTTTTCTTTTCGGCTTCCGCGGTTGCCTGTTCCTGTTTGTTTTTAAGCTCGGCCGCTTTATTTTTTTCATATTCGGCTTTCATTTTGCTCTCTTCTTCTTTCTGTTCGGCGGCGAGCATTACTTCATATGCCATTATCCGCGTATCAGCCGGCTTTTTCACTTCAACATTTTGCTGCGCCGGAACGTTTGCCGCAGGCGCCGCGGGAAGCGCCTTTGAATTCAAAGCTTCTTCTTTCTTTTTCGCCTTCTCGGCTTTCAGCCTTTCTTTTTCTGCTTGTTGCATCTCTTTTCTGGAAGCCTCGATTTCAGCCGCAAGACGTTTATTCTCTTCTTTGAGTTTTAAACTTTCCTCTTTTGCTTTGCGCTCGGCTTCGCGTACAGCTTCTTTTCTTGCCGATTCATCTTTATCGGCATTAAGGCGTTCCGCTTTTAATCTTTCCGTTTCGGCAGCCTTGGCTTCGGCCGCAAAGCGTTTATTATCTTCCTCAGCGGCTTTTGCTCTGCGCTTGGCTTCGCGTAAAGCTTCTTTCCTGGCAGATTCTTCTTTGTCGGCATTGAGGCGTCGTTGCGCTTTTAATCTTTCTTTTTCGGCGCTTGCCAAATCCGCGGCTCTTGCGGCGATGATGTTATCCGGAGAAGTGAAAATCAGCCTTACTCCGATATTGCCGTAAATATTGCTGTACCTTTCCGCGGTGTGGTAAGCGGCATTTGCGAACACTTTTAAATTATCCAAAACGTTTACGGCTATTCCGGCTTTGGCCCCTATGATATTTTTTCCTTCCTGGGAACCTCTTGCGGAAAATAGCTCGTTGGTGTTTTCAAATTTGCTTTCAATTTCCGGAAGATTTCCGTCTATCAAATATTTATATTCTCCGCCTGCATACCACGAATAAGCTCTCTCTTCGTAATTTACCGATACTCCCAGCCTTGCGGCGGTCCTCTGATACGCGCTGCCGGATACGGCTAAATCCAGCGAATCGGCTCCGCTTTCTTTTATTTCGTTATAACTGCTGTTTTGCATTTCGGCGCCGGCATAATATCTCAACCCGGTATTTTCGCCCAAGGACGTTTTCAGCGCGGCTTCGATATCGGCATTAATCGTCATTCCGCCGAAAGACGCCGCCGCCTTTCTGTCTGCGAACTGAATATATCTGTCCGTATCATAGGCGTCAACGCTTCCCGAAAGGAGCCATTTTACATCCCAGGAACTCTTAACGTATCCGCCGTACGCTCCCAAACCCGAATTAAGAACGCTTGCCGTATTTCCGGGCTCCTGTTTTATATCGTGATTGTCCACTCTGCCGAAAAACCCCAAAATAAAATCGGTATCGGCAAAAAAGAAATCGTATCCTACCGTTGCGCCGACAGACGTATCCGTATAATCGTTTAAAGAATTTTCATCGCTGCTGTTTGAAACGGCGTTCGCTTTTCCGTAGACCCATATTCCCCTGTCGTCATACTTTCTGGCTTCGGCGCCCTGCATTCTGTCGTATATCTCGGTGTTTCCCGCGCCAGCGCCTCCGCTCCTTATCACGTTGGCGATAAAATATCCGGACGCCTGCGCAAGAGCCGCGCGCTGTCCTTGTTCCGTAAGCCCCTCTATCTTGGATATTATATAGTCCAAGTCATCGCGGGCGGATTCGGACAGGGCGTCGTACGTTCCGGCCGTCTGTTGCTGGTTGAAAGTAATGCCTTTGAGCTGCGAAAAATGCGTATCGCGATTATCGCCGAAAACCTCAAGAGCTATCCAGTTGCCGTTGCCTAAGGAATAGTCATAACTCAGGGAGTAGCTGGAAGTGGAAATAGCCGCTCCGGTGGAACTAAGAACGGTATAAGAGCCGAAAGTTCCGGTATAAGTCGAATAACCGATTAACGTAAATATTTGTTTTCTGAAATTCATATCGGAGATGTTTGTCTTAAGTACGGCCTGGCTGCCCAAAGTCACCGTGCTTGCGATAATTTTGTCGCCTTCGTCCCCGCCCAGCAAATCCATTTGCAACGTTCCGAAATCGTTAAATTCTTTTACGGTCAGTATATTCTGCTTCCCGTCCTTCATATTTAAAACCGCGCCCGTGCTGATTTCGAAGGTTCCGGCTCCTAAATTTGCTCCGTTATAAAAATTAAAATTTCCGTTTGATAAATAAATATCCGCCTGGTTATTTGAAGAATCCGCATACAAATTGAAATTTCCGGTTGCAGCTCCTTCAATAAATATCTTTCCGTTTGCGCCGCCGCCTATCGAATCATACATTTCTACAGATGAACCGGCTTGGGTGACAAAATGAATTGCGCTGTCAGCCGCGGCATACAAACCGCTTCCGTCCGAGGCCGTGTTGCCTTTAAATGTTGTGCTGCCGCCGTTATTGCTGTAAAAATAAAGTGCCGAATAACTATCCGCGTATACCGCTCCGCCTTTTCCTCCGGCCGAATTGCCCGTAAATAAAGCATTGGTAAATTGTACGGAACTGTCGTAAACGTATACCGCCCCGCCGTCGGCATTCGAGTTATTGCCGGTAAATTCCGTAAACCCGCCGCTAAAAGACGCCGACGAACCGCTTAAATACAATGCTCCGCCGTTGCCTGTTGCAGTATTACTGCTAAATGTTGTTGAACTCCCGGAGAACGCAAGCGTGGTTCCGGCAACCGCATATATTGCGCCGCCGTTAACGGCCGAGTTGCCGGTAAAAGACGTCAACACGCTTCTGAAATTAAATATTGAATTACCGGAGTATACCGCTCCTCCGTTTACGGAAGAAGAATTATTTAAAAATGTAACCGTGGTTCCCGTAAAACTAAAAGCAGAGCCGCCTGCGGCATACGCCGCTCCGCCGCTGCCGGCCGTTGCTTTATTGCCCGTAAAAGACGTAAAACTTCCGCCGAAAGATGCGGACGAACCGCTTACATAGAATCCGCCGCCGTTTGACGCAGAGTTGTAGTTAAACACCTTTGAACTTTCCGAGAATGTAAACGTCGTTCCGGAAACCGCATATACCGCTCCGCCGGAATTAGCCGTATTGCTTGTCATTGTAACGCCGGCATTGAACACGATGCCGCTATTTTCAATATACAAGGCTCCGCCGTTGCCGGCTGTTGCTTTATTTTCGGACATAAGCACATCTTTAAAAGTCATTCCGGTCTTGCCTGAAAGATATAGAAATCCGCCGTTTTGCGCCGTATTGCCTATTGCAGTAAGATATGTATTTGAAAAATTTACGGTTGAATTTCCTCCAAGCCAGATTACTCCGTTGCCGCTTGTTGAATGATTATAATTGATAGTTGTGGAAGAACCGGCAAAAGTTATAGCGGAACCGTTTGCCGCATAAATAGCTCCGCCGTTTTGCGCCGTGTTGCTTATAAGCGAAACCTCTCCGAAAGCGGCGTTTTGGCCTGTTAAATACAAAAATCCGCCGTTTTCTGCCGCGGTATTTCCTGTTGCCCTGACAACAGAACCGCCGAAGTTTATATTTCCGGAGTCCATATATACCGCTCCGCCGGAATTTGCCGTATTGCTTGTAAATGTCACGGAGCTGCCTGCAAAATTTAAAGAAGAGTTGCTGCCGGCAATATAAACAGCGCCTCCGCTGCTCGCCGCATAATTGTAGTTAAATGTCGTTGAGCTTCCTGAAAAGGTGAGCGTTGTTCCCGCAGCCGCATATACCGCTCCGCCGGAATTTGCCGTATTGCTTGTCATTGTAACTCCGCCGAATTTGACACTCCCGGCGCCGGTTGAATATAAGAAACCGCCGAGACCCGAACTGAGGTTTGCTTTATTTCCGATTGCGAGTAAATTTGTACTTGAAAAATTAATGGTTCCGCTCTGTAAATATATTGCTCCGCCGGACATTGCTCCGTTATAATTAAAAGTTGTCAAATTACCGCCGAATGTCAAATTTGAATTGGTTCCGGCATAAATCGCTCCTCCCGAACCGCCGGCCGTATTACTTATAAAAGCGGCGGTTCTGCCAAAAGTGACGGTTTGACCGCCTGCTAAATACAAAAATCCGCCGTTTCCGTTTGTCGCGGTATTTCCTGTTGCCGTAACCGTAGACCCGGCAAAACTTATGCCGCTTCCGCTGTCCATATATACTGCTC
>Ga0123357_10011528_pt1 | contig 11344 bp, 8 predicted proteins | sample TergutEmb28metaG_FD_89873 | JGI IMG/M metagenome (GOLD analysis project Ga0123357, IMG submission 89873) | Embiratermes neotenicus P4 segment gut microbial communities from Petit-Saut dam, French Guiana - Emb289 P4 | ecosystem: Host-associated > Arthropoda: Insects > Digestive system > Gut ...
CGAATGCAGATGGAAAATAATACGGCAAAAAACTGATGTAAATAATAGGTTCTTAAGCTCGACCTGATGATGACCCCCAAGGGTCGAAACATGTTGTAATTTTAAACCTACAATTAAAGTTGTATTGACGGAAATTTCTATGCTATTTATAATAGACTTAATGATTCCACACAACGGGATGAATTCTATTAAAATAATAATAATAAAGACATGACGAAGCTAACAGTCGGTTTACACAATTTGCGAACGGGCCTAAAAACGGTTTATTTCAGATGCGTTATCATTTCGCATATAATCCTTGAATTTCTGCCACGCTGCATAATTCACATAAATGGCAGCCCTTCTACGGGCTCATTATTGTATCTGGCAACTAGTATTTGCTAATTCAATCTCCTATTTCACCGTGCTTGTGAACAGTGATTGAATAGAATGTATTAATACGGAATATTAAACAACAGGAAATGGCAACCAATAGTAGGAACGATATTTTGTCTCAATATTTTCGCTAGGCGCTTCCCATCGCCTCGCTTGTAAAATCCAACAGAATTTTATTCAGCTGAACAATACAGTTTTTACATGCGACACGTGTCTGCGAGAAGAAGGAAAATGTTTTCAGTGCATTTTTTAAAGTGCAGCTAGCTGAAACCTAATGTAAACTGCAACGCATTTAATTTAAATGCGCTGGTCCCGACTCACAGCAAATTGGAATGGCAGTGAACCCCCCGCTACGTGCCGTCATGGGAAACGCTCTGAGTGAAGAGTGGATGTGAGTTGTCATATAATATTATGTCCCTGTATCAGTTAGCTCATTAGTTACTTCAAATGTCACAGAGGGTCAAATGGCAGAAGAAAGAGTAACGCGTGATAATATTAAAGTTACAATATTTTAGTCGCGAAATTTTAAAGTAAACCTTCATCTGGGAAGCCTAAACATACGTAGAAGGAATCACGTTATTAAGTTATCTATTAGAGAAACAAACTAAAATAATCATATTCCCTCTTTGCACACAGAAGTCATTCACCTTCCCAAGAAATCTTCCACAATTTGCAGGTACTGATAGATCATTACAGAGTTCATAAGAGTCGGTCATTTGCACCTGTCTTAAGCCCGATAAATCCAGTCACACGCCCGATTTATTTACTGTCAAAGAATCATGACTTCTTTTAACCCTTTAAAGCGCAGAAGAACATATGCAGGATGTACCGCCTTCTTTAACGTTGAAAGGCATTGAAATCTACACACCTAATATATATATATGTAAATGTGTTTACAAAATTAAGAAAGTGACTATTAACCGTTTGGCGCCGGAATTATTTTTTTACACTTTAGCACACCCTGTAAATAAAATGTGAATAAAACAGGAACCAAATACGTTAGAATTATGAAACAAACTGCATTTTGAAGAGAATGAAACGGAGAGTGTATACCGTGTTTAAAATATTCAGTACCTATATTTGTTCAATAAATATATAAAATGTAACGTTCAGAGGTTAGCCGTGCGGTACGACCCCTATAGGGGTCGTTAGGCGTCAAAGGGTTAACTTCGTCATGTAGCTGTGTCTGTCCGTCCTTTGTCAATCCGTCCGTTCCTCCGTCCGCCACTCAACCCGTCTGTCCGTGTTGCAGAACTCGGCTCCCACTGGACGGATTGTCATTAAATTCGATATTCTAGTATTTTCCAACATCTGCCGAGAAGAATCAAGTTTCGTTCAACTCTGAAAAGAATATCGGTACTTTACATGACGTCGTACGTACATTTATGATATTATCTTGCTCAGTTCTTCTTAGAATAAAACATTTTTCAGACAAAAGTTGTAAAAAAATAAAAAAAGACAGTTTAGTTTCAAAAATTATTTACGAAAATCATGCTCTTTGTGAGATGATGTGGGAAAAATTTGTACAGCCGGACAGGCTAAAGATGACAGTATAATACGGCGCATAGGCTGTGCTTGTTGGATAAATAAGGCTACAGACAGACACTCAGAATTTGTAATACTCATTTCCTTTCCACGGCAAAAATGGTTACGCGAACGCGCTTCAATATTACCGTTATACAGACATTGCCTATCTCGTATTTCGGGTGACTATCGGCGTAAAATTCTGTCATTTTTCCTAAACAATATTATTCGACTAGTCTTAGTAATGGAGACAGTTTTTGTGTGTTGAGATCCAGAAACTGAACTGAACTTCTAGTGACGTGTTCGGTGAAATTCGTGCTTCAAAGACTCGAGTTACTCTCACTATCAAGTCCGTTTGCAACCGTGCAGAACTTTGCTAACTTCGGAATTAAAGTAAGGAAAGGCACAGTTCATCTGCTTGAAGGCCTTTGATTTCTGTGCAGCTCTTATCACTGCAATGTGTGGCACTAGAATTAAATGAAGTGTATATAAAATACCGAAGTCTTTACTGCTGTCTTACAATATTTTTTTCATAATAGTAAGGAGCTTAGTGTAGTAATACATACAGTCAGACACAACTATATTACCTCCATTATTACAGTGAGGGTTCTACAACGACATGTTTCGGCCCTACATGTGGGCCATCTTCAGGTTGTAATTAGACTAGATCGGTTATAAGATGGCCCACATGTAGGGCCGAAACATGTCTTTGTAGAACCCTCATTGTAATAATAGAGGTAATATAGTTATGTTTGACTGTATGTATTACTACACCAAGCTCCTTACCATTGTATAAAACACAACGGGGATGACGCACATCAGAATTTTATTCACAGTTTAAAGTGTCGCAGCTTTGTGAAATTTCTTGCGGAATCTGCAGACAAAAATCTACTAACAATTGAATTTCTAAATTTATTTCCGGGTTTGAAAATTTTTGCAAGCGATTGTCTGTAAGTGTTTCAGGAACTGAAGCACATATGAAAGGGCATCGTGCCTTTCATAACAGGTTGCAGACTTACTACAATCGATAATTTAGACCACCGATCAGGAAACTTCCGACACTCCATATTGTGCCGTATTTCCCTCCAAGCCACTCTACTTTATGCAAACAATGCAAAACGGTTTTAACTAGCGAAGGTAATAACGCGGTTATCAGTACCAATTATCTTGTTAGCAGAATGGTCGGACGACTGGAAAGTTATACAAGGAAAGACGCCAGAGGACGAAGCGTAGAAACTCGAAGGTAGCTTGGCTAAGTTTTGTTGATCCACGGATCTTCTTTCCTCTGCCTCTGGACAATTTTATAAAGCTCACAGACCGGAATCTTGCTTGATTTAGAGGCACACTACACATAACTTCAGCTTACCTCTCTCTTGAGGTAACCCTTCTTGTGCTGGTGAAATAAGCGCTCGATCCAGAGAGAATTAGATCCCTTTCAGCGGTAATCTATCTCTAAGACTCGAACCAACAAAATCCCTAATGTTATAAAGCAACAGAGGACTGAAGGACTAAAAAGAGTGTGAGGTCAAACCCTTACGCTAACTCCTTCTATCAAGAAGCAGAAACCAAACTACTACATAAGAACATTATTGTCTCTTGAGGCTTCGTGCCCAAGAGTTGTCTTACTCAGTATAAACAAGATAAATATAGGAGTCGTAAGAACTGCTTTTCAAAGACGCAGAAAACTTTAAGGTACAGAATTATATCAAATATATATATATATATATATATATATATAATTTCATCGAATGGAGTCCTTGTTGGGAAGTTGATATTCGTCTGTTATGAAGAAACTTACGGTCCCAATGTTGTGTTCAAAATATCCTACAATTTGACGGTAATCCCGAGTGAGAAGAATCGTGTCCAGTCTTCCATCGTACCTATAACAACCACATTACTAGTAACGTACAGTCAAACACTCTCTCATAACCATCTGTCAATGCGCACCGCAAGTGGTTACTCGAGATTTACTGGACATCTGCCAACCTGACTGAGGCCCTTTGTGGTTTTTCTCAGTCTCTGCAGGTACCTGCCACAATAATGCCACAAATCAAGTGCCGAGACTATTTCCGTCCTTGCACATCCATCTATTTCTCACTAGCAGTCCTTCGACAATGTATCGAGCATCGGGGACGATATTTGAACCCTGTTACCTCGACTGTGGAGCAGAAATGACAGGAAGAGGACTGCTGCTTTCGGTACATTGCATATTGGAGTGTTATTTTTTATTTTTTTATTTTTTTTTTGTAAAGGGCATCCCGTTGTGTTTGAAGTACAATGACAAAATAAATTATATATATACTCAGTCGGACACAACAATACATTTATTGCGTTAGTGGCTACCAGTTTCGGCCATAACAGCCATCATCAGACCAATGCTATATAAAACTTAAAAACGCTGGTTACATGTGGTGCAAAACTTGTCAAGTTGTATGGGATCCTCATTACATTTATGTTAATATTTATTAACAGCCGGAAATATTTATATATAAATATTTATTAACAGCCTGAAATATTTATATATAAATATTACATCTAAGTATTAACATAGCTGTAAATGGGATCCCATACAAATTGACAGTTTTTGCGCTACACGTAACCAGCCTTTTTAAGTTTGGTATTGCATTGGCCTAATGATGGCTGTTATAGCCGAAACTGGTAGCCACTAATGCAATAAATATATTGTTGTGTCCGACTGAGTACATATATAATTTATTTCATCATTGTAGTGTTAATTAAGTAATTTGCTTAGGCAAAAGCAGGGGTGCACAATCCCGAGCAACTGGTAATCATGACGCCTAATTTTGTACGCTGGCTCCTAGTAATTGTGGCTTCTCAACACGAAATTTGCTTCATGCACCCAATTCGGGCCTGTAATTTGTAGATAGTTTCTATAAGATGGCTTAGAAAATGCTGAAATTTTTAAATTTTGTTTACATTCGAAGTATTGTTGAAACATGTTTCATATTGCAAGCCCACTGCAGCACCGAAATATACTTAAATTGTTTTTAGTGCACCATATGTTCAATGTGACCACAATTCTGCCTCAAGAGCTCTTCAGGACGAGCGTGCACCTTTGCGAGCACGTTGTGCACCTTTGCGAGCACGTTGTGCACCAAACACTGAAACATTAAACTTTGTTCCGCTTTTATACAAGTATTTTCTATAGAAGTTACACATTGCCCGCCCTCTGTGGCACAGAAGTATGGAGACGTGTACACAGCGCAATATATGTTCGACATCACGACAAACATGCGCTTTTGCGACCACCTTGCGACACAAATATTCTGCAACTTCACGCCTCAGCCTCTTGCTATTGGAGAACAAGTGTGTACACAATGTTTGACACGTTCCATATTCTGTGCCCGTGCGTTAATTACATACATAATATATTAAAATCCCAGCAATTGCACTTTGGCTTATAGATGTAGTTTTATAGCATAGTGGTCATAGACATGTTTTGGCTACTCAGGTGATCATCTTCAAGGTGGTGAGAACAATATGTCTAAATCACTCCACAGTTTATAAATCGTGATTTTTAAGCTTATGGTCCCGTGCACCATAATTCAATGTTAGTAAAAATCCAACTAGATGTAACAGTATGCAGATATTTATTTACTGCAAAGTCACTCTACATGTTTCGGGTGTTCAGCTACTTCCCTCCAACGTGGCCTGATCGAGTCCCGATCAGGCCACGGAGGGAAGTAGCTGTACCAATATTATGACCTGTACCGGAGGCTACGGTTAGAGTTTTTAGTACTCCTGATGATGGGTGCTGTGACACCCGAAACATGTAGAGTGACTTTGCAGTAAATAAATATCTGCATACTGTTGCATCTATTGGATTTTTATTAACATTAAATCATGATTTCTAAACTGTGGAGTTGTTTAGACTTATTTTCTTTGTATTCACCACCCTGAAGAAAGCCACACGTGTGGCCGAAATATGTGACCACTATGCAGTAAAATTACATCCATAAAACCAAAGTTAACTTGTCTGTTTTTTAATGTATTTTGTGCACTCAAAATATTTTGTGCAGAATGGAGGTAGTTCACAATCAGCAGTGTTTTCGATTTCAATCATGACACCGTTGGAGAGTTAATGTGTCTCACCTTATTTCACAGCGCCACGAGTGTGGCCACATCTGGCTGCCTCACAGCCATGATTTAATCCCTGTGAAAGTTTCTTTGAGGCTTCTTGAAACAAGAATCTTCTTCGTGAATAACCCGCCACGTTAACGGAATTTATGACCTTAATCATCAAATTGCACTGCTCAATTTCTGAAGATATTTGTAGCAAAGAATTTTGCTGCCCTAATGGAATTTAAGACCATAATCATCCAGCTGCATCCCTCAGTTTCTGAAGATTTGTCTCGCAAAGAGTTTTGCTCCATTAGTATAACTTAGGGCCTTAATCATCCAACTGTACCGCTCAGTTCTTACAATTTGTGACCGAAGATATTGCAAACTCGCGCGGTTGTCTTGAGGAGGTAATGAGATAGAATGGATGTTACAATAACATAGTGTTCACTATAAAGAATTTGCCCATACTTCTGTGCTACAGTGGTGTTTAATGCATAACACTTTTCCACAAAACATAGAAAGTAAACAAAATTTATATTGTTCTACACATCGTGCGCCATTCTGTAGAGTTCTGGAAAATTTGTGTAATTTAGACTAGAGACTGGATGTGCTTACGGCTATGACTATGAATAATATTCTATTCTGATATGCAAAACCGTGTAATCTTGCAGAAATTTGCCAAAATTTCGAAAGAAACTGCTGCCTCATTTTTCTATCATAACATTGCAAGTCCTGGCTCTCCCGGGGCTCCGGATTATTCTACCAGACTGTACCGGCGTCGCATCCCGGAAGAGAGTAATGCTCATTGTACGGCTGTGATTGGACCCGATCTTATCTCACCGTTCGGTGAAAGCAATGAAACGAAGATTACTTTCTTCTGTCATGTGGTCCGGTATATTCAATTAGAAAAGTAATCAAGTTATGAAATTTTGAAACAAGACACACTTGGGGTTGCATTTCCCACAGTAAGCTGTTTTATTTTAAACTAACAAGGAGTTGGTACTGCAATCCTGCCTGGTGATTCACGTGATTTTACTCCACAGAATAGATGTTGGTCTGCTGTAAAACATCCTTTTTATAGTTGATGCATCTACAGTTTATGATGCCCAGCGTTACACATTTCAGTCACCACTGCTTACATTTCTTCCACTGCCGCTCCCTTTGCACTAGCTGGGCACTTGGATTTACAAAGCTTGCACATTCAAATCGTTTCCAAGAACTGTCCTTTCTATCTGTTCCTGGAAGAACCTCTGCTCCTTTCGCCCCGTGATTTATGCAACGTTGCTAAACACGCTATCTGCTCCTCTGCAAACCTTCTGCCTTTCTACGTCCTCTTTCCTCACTGCCATATCTCTGACATCACTGTTTGGATAATTTTCTAAATAGCGGCGGCACAGTTGGTTGAGGCACTGCGTTAAAATCCAGAAAGTCGCTTGTTCGATTCCTGAGCGTGTCATGGGAATTTTTCATTGACTTAATCCATCCGACTGCAATATGGCCCTCGGGTCCACTAAGTCTCTAAGAGAAATGAGTACCAGGAATACTTCCTAGGGATAAAGGTGGTCGGTGCTTAGGACTGACAACCTTACCACCTTCATGTGTCAACTGTCTTGAAATCTGGCAGCCTGAACATACTGGGAACCCTCACGGCCTGAATAGGGATTCGAAACAGAAGTCCGTGTTGCGTCATAACTAGAATTTTACCGACTTTTCAGACTATCCCCCCCCCCATATCTAATGTGACTAGAAGAGCAGGATACACCGAAACAGCGGGACATTTTCTCTGCCAGACTATACAGTGTAATATTCCATAAGACAAATATTTATAATTCGCCGTGAGAATCTTAAACCTCCTTAATAGCGTAGATATCGTATTGCAGTTAAGAAACTTTAAGTCAAAAGTTCTTTTGTAATAAATTGCTACGTATTTCTGGGATAAATTGAAAACTTGGTGTACTCCGAATGCAAACAAATAGCTTGCCAGTTGCCAGTGTTGAGAGGGACTGAAAATTTACTTCTTGCACCCTCCTTCTTTATTTATTTTGTCGTTTCAAGGGGTTCCTTGAAACACAAAATATATGTGACAGACTGTGGTTAACCAGCAGATCTTCTAGTGATCACTGAAATACAGAATGTCTCCGAAAGTTGGATTTCAGTTCCGAAATAACGCAGCTGATGGACGAGAAATATTTTAACCCTATGAGTCACTGTGAATACTTAAACTCGCAAACTTGTTTCCTCAAACTACGGAAATTCATAGTACAGTTTAGGCCTGATTTTCCTACAGACTGAATGCAGAATATGAGTCTTAAAGGCCACTCAAAGAGAAGTGTAATCTCTCACGTCATGGATGTTTGATCCGTTTATTTGCAGACTTCAGTAGATAAAAGAAGGGAGATACAGTGTGCTTGACATCCTTATTACACCGACAGAATATGAAGAGGGAGAATTAGGAAGCACGTGAAAGGAATTAGATGGGAAGCAAAAGATAAAATAACTGTCTCTGCGGGTCTCATATTCGTCCTAGCTTCTCGTGTTGATGCGTTTAGAAATGTAGAAATGTAGAAATTCCCTTCAAGAACAAAAGTTTCTCCTGGTTTCTTTAGTTTTAAAATTGCAATAATGGAAGAAAGCCCATTAAAACTTCACAAAGTACGCTGAATAAAGAGAAATGACACATTTCAACTTGTATTCACATTCAATTTCTTCTACTTTTTATTATTTCTCTAGTTGTCTCATTCAGAAACTTTAGAGCCATGCATAATGTTATACTTTCGGTTGAGCAAATAGCGTGGAATACAACGCATTATAAATTTCGTTCAGACACAATAATCTTTTATATTTATTTAATAATGTAACCTGTTCCTTTATGTTTATTTAATAATGTGTGCTATTCGTTTATATTTATTTACTAATACAAGTTACATTTTCCGGCCATACTTTTACCACTTGCCTTGGGCACGATAAACAAGGCGATATGGGAAACAACAACAAAAAAGAAAACACTCGATAATTATAAGAAGTTACCAAATAAAAATCACATTTCACTGTAGCTGTAGTCACCTCCTACAATGACAAAAAAACATCACGCAATAACTGTAGGTGGAGTTGAATGTTAAATGTTTGTATGCCGCTGCGAATCCTACAACGATATTCCAACTAAACAGACTTTCATCCAGCATACAAACTTTTATTGTGATTACTGCATCTGACATCACATAAACATTGATACTGTATCAGTATTATAAACATTATTACGGCAATTATATCATTTTTTGACACGTTTTAAATAGCTTGTTTTTCTTTATAGTCCCCAATGCTGATTATGCTTATTTAGATGATGATGATGATGATGATGATGACGATGATTGTGATGATGATGGTGATAATGATTATGATTATGTAAACGCCGAAATGGAATTTGTAACGTTGTGTGCATGGAGTGTACTAATGTTAGTTGTGTAAATAAATTACCAAGAAATAAAGCGGACTCTTCTGCAAAAAGCGATGCACATTTGCTGAGGGTAAGTTCTAATGGCATCCGACACCTCTTTTATAGGCGTCCAGAATGTCACTGCTGCACGTCATTTTGAAAAATTATTACATGCGTAGCCCTAGTTCACGTCTACTAATTAAGTATTTGCCTTTGTGATGAAGCAGGGCTCAACTCATATTTGTAGCGTATTAACAGAACGCACGGTTTCACGTACATCCAATATCGCAAGACACCTCGGAGTTGCCAGATTAACCTTAATACAGTTAAACCAGATATTTACGAGATCAATTGTTGCATACCTATTTTGGGTGGTTTTTAATTATTGTGTTTCTTTGATTGTTGAATATCATTAATTTGTTCCGCACAATTTTTGTTTTGGTTCATTTTGTAACTTTGAGTCGCAAATAATATATTTTAGTGACAATATTTAGGCTTAGGATGACCCGGCTAATGCGATTACAGTCTGGAATCCAGCTAGGAGCATGGAAATCTGTCTCTTGTGAGAGTTGTGTTCTGTCAGGTAGAGGTCTATGCGTCAGGCCGATCACTCTTCTAGAGGATTCCTACTGAATGTGGTGTATCTGAGTATGATCGTGAAGCCTTGATAATAAGGATGTTGTGTCCCACTAGAAGCTGTTGCGCCATGGACAAATAAGACAGGCACATCTTGGAAGTTATGATATTCTCCGCAAATTCTGCCTCACTTACAAAATGTATTCTAGAGCGAAATTACTGGGTTTTAGTCTCCGACTACTACGGGGTGGGAAACCATACTTAATCGCGGGCAACAAGAGGTTTTAAATATCTCAGTCTTAAGGGGCTGACTGTAAGTTTTAATTTCATCTTACAAGATAAAATTATTATGTGTGGTTCGTCAGTCTGAAATTCTGTTCATGTGGATCATAACGTTGAAGACGTCGAATGCTCTGCGTTGTCATAGCAGCGCTCAGTGGTTGGGCGGGATTCATGAAAAATGCATACCCTGCTAATACCGATGCCTGTGACCCATAAAGAGGATGGAAAGATTTTAATTGAATTTTAAAAGAAATTTAGAAATGAAATATGGAAATAATGATATTTATATTTAAAACAGAACTACAAGGACTTTATCATAGGAATTTCTCTCATTTTTAAAAGAGAGAACCGGGATTTCATTTACCAGATAGTATTTCTCCCTTATGCCTCTCCCAGACGTGAAACGACACAAAATGGCCTTCTATTGCCAGCACTGGGCGGGAGATCGGCGAAGTTGTCACAACCCCCGATAGCGCGTAGCCTTTATCACCTCTCAGACTGCGCTTAACCGATAGCAGTAAAATGACCCTCTACTCTCCCACCCAGCCCATTTTCTAGTCCCTACGGCTGCATCCCTATCCCAGCAAGGCATTAGCCTCTCAATGAGAATGAGATAGGATGTATGTGTGTGTAAGGGTGGGGGAAGTCTACTAGTGGCCTTGTTAGCGTTTTAACGATAATCGTTAAAACATTACGAGTGTTGGGTGCAAAATAGTCATAAGTGAGGGCTAATGGTCCAACACAAAATAAAACACAGTTGGTCTACGCAGCGAGGACCGCAGAATTCTCTTTCTGACTGCGAGACTAATTGTTACAGAATTACCCTATCGCTTTTCCCACTTAATTGCACATACATACATACATACATACATAAATACATGTATGCATACATACATACATACATACATACATACATACATACACACACATACATACATACATACACACACACACATACATACATACATACACACACACATACATACATACATACATACATACATACATACATACATACATACATACATACATACATACATACATACATACATACATACATACATACATACA
>Ga0123357_10011529_pt1 | contig 11344 bp, 7 predicted proteins | sample TergutEmb28metaG_FD_89873 | JGI IMG/M metagenome (GOLD analysis project Ga0123357, IMG submission 89873) | Embiratermes neotenicus P4 segment gut microbial communities from Petit-Saut dam, French Guiana - Emb289 P4 | ecosystem: Host-associated > Arthropoda: Insects > Digestive system > Gut ...
AAGCGGCACGGATGAAATGTTGTTGGGGTTTAATAACAACTCTGCTAACAGCGCCGGTTATGCAAGTATGCGATGGAACGCTAATTCGGCTGGTTTTACATCCTATTGGACTACTACAGGTCGTGCGTTTACACCAACTCCAAATGCGAACCAGTATGGCATCACGACGCTGAATGTTGCGAATATGAACAATGGCGCTCTTAATATGTATTTGAATGGACAAAGGTGGGGAACTGCTATCGCTGCAGTAGCGAACACAACCGGACCGGCTTCATTCACTACCGGGCGTATATTGATTGGAAATGGAAGCAATACAGCAACGAATGCGACTGGGTTTAACGGTTCGATACAGGAAATTATCGTTCTCAGAAAAAATTCTTTAGCTAACGCTACAGATGTAATGGCAAATGCAGATATTGTAAAAATTCATTCCTACTTAGCCGTCAAATACGGCATCACGTTGACTGCCGGCAATTATGTCAGTGCAGGAGGAACTGTTGTTTGGGACAGCATTGCGAATGCCGGTTATGCTAAAAACATTTTCGGTATCGGACGCGACGACGATAGCGGATTGAATCAGGTACAAAGCCGCAGTGCGGATAACGATATGCTTACTGTATTTAAAGGTACGCTTAACGAGTTGAACAACCACAACAGTAATGAACTCGCCGATAAAGAATACCTGATGCTTGGTTCCAACGGTTTATTCGGAAATGTTAACTATGCCTATTCGGCAGACCAATTATTCGGGAACGGACCTATTTCCAGTAAAATCAATTACCGCAGCAACATGGTTTATAAGGCGCAAATTACCAACGGCGGTTTGTCCGAAGAAACGGTTAACATAAAAGTGAATTATACTTTTGCCCAGGATGTGATTGTTTCCAACAACCCTGCATTTCCTCCGGAAAGCACGAATGTTTATTCCATTATAGGAGGAATAGCTACCGGCGTAGTTATCACCGATGAATACAAATACATTGCCGTTGCCGGTTATGAGGCAAAACCGGGGGGAATAGATTTGACCGGATCGGGATATTCGTTGGATTTATGGGTTGATGGAAACAATTCTACTGATACGTCGTGGAAAAACCTTATCCCTGCAAACAACTCATTGGTAAAGTCTTCGGACAATGCGCCCATTATCCGAAATTCAAGATTTAATTTCAATAAAGAAATCTATTTCGGCAACACTATTAGCAGTAAATTATTCTCCTCATCAAGTTACAACCTCTTAAGAGGAGACGCTTATCAAATTTTTGTGGTGTCAGACGCTGTTGGTGCAGGTACTGCCGATATGGTACTGTGCACTTTCAACAACGCCATTGGCAATACGAGTTTGCGCTGGAACAATTCTTCCACCGACAATATTTTAGTTTCGTATTGGACTACAACTGTGCGTCCGACAGCTCCTGGTTTTACAGCTGCGAATTTTCCACGATACGGCATCGCAACATTGAACATTGTGAATACAAACGGCCGTCCGTTTGATATATACTTAAACGGGGTGAAAAATTCCTCTACCCTGGGTGTAACTAACAACACAAACGGATCTGCACAATACAATGTACCATTATTGATTGGAAATGCAAGCAATACCGCAACAGGAAATACCAATGGGTTTAACGGCGGCATACAGGAAATGATTTTTATAAGGAAGAGTTCGTCAACCAACTTGATGCCGGAAAGTATGATTGCAAAAATTCATTCCTACTTAGCCATCAAATATGGTATAACGCTGGCTACCAGCGATTATGTCAGTTCCAATGGAAATACCGTATGGAGCAGCGCCAACAATTCGGATTATGGCAGCAATATCTTTGGTCTCGGACGTGATGATGATTCCGGACTGTACCAGAAACAGTCGCACAGTGTGAATGACTCTACGCTGATCGTTTTTCTGGGTGATTCTATAACGGCGCTTAACAGTGAAAATACAGGTACGCTCGAAGACAAACAATTCATGATGATCGGTCGTAACATCAATGAAACAGCCTCTGTGATGGCGCTTGCAAACGTCAATATTATAAACAATGGAGATGCTTTCGCAAACGGCCCGCTCAACACCATCATTTCAAATCTTCAAAGCCCAAGATACAAAGTACAGTTCACGGGCGAAACACCGGAGATAGTGAAGTTGACGTCTTCTTTCGATTACTTTACGCATGTGATTGTTTCTCAAAATGATGCGTTTAATGATAAATCCATCATGAAAGTTTATGAAATGAAGGATGGCGTTGCGGAAGTAGCATTTGACAATAATGACAAATATTTTAAATTTATCGGTTCCAGAGAGGGACCTGGCGGAGTGAGTCTCGGCTTGTTATTATGGTTGCAGGCTGATATTCCCGCTTCGTTAGTTACCACCAACCGTCCATCTACCGATCCTGGCCTTGCAGGCTTTGACCCCGATTTTATCAAAGACGCTTCTGCAATACCGACTGTTGATTCATGGAAAGATATGGAACGGGGACACACATGGACTTACGCTGCTGGTGGAAATCAAGCTCCCCGCCGCAGACCGGTAATGGAATTCTCTGTTCGAGAAATGAATTATCATCCGGCTATTCGTTTCTGGGGTGATGGCGCCACTACTACCTATTTGTCGAATCCTTCAGGTATTATTTCGGATAAACCGTCAACTCATACCGCTTTCTTTATTATGAACAATAATTTTAGTACAAGCGCCAGGGTATATCAAATGAATTTCGCCACCAATATAACTATCATTGGTACCGGTACGACCGGTAATATGTATGGAATTGAGAAAGGAACAGGAACAAACCTCGGTTTTGGACAGGGACGTTACAGGGGAACTGCCATGTCAACCGGAAACAGAAACCTGTTTACTGTCGGGAGTACTACTATTGCAAGTTATTACATTGATGATAGAACGAATATGGGAGCAAGATTCCGTTTTAACGGTATAGAGAATATCGGCAACACTTTTACTAGCGACGGAGGAAGTTTGACGCTGGGATCTACGATTGGAAAAGGGTATAGCGCTGACAGAACCGTACAAGGATTTGTAAGTGAAGTGATTATATATAAAGGACTAATAGACGAAAGCAACACGGGCATTGCAGACCGTGATAAAATAGAGTCCTATCTGGCGCTTAAATATGGCGTTACATTGCGTCCTTCACCTAATGAATTCACTAAAAACAGGTTTGATTACGCATTTTCTTCCGGCGGATATATCTGGCAAGGACAAACAGGCGATACTAAATTTGCTACATTTTATAACCGTGTTGCAGCTGTGATTCGCGACGATATAGCCTCATTGGATAACAAACACTCCCTTTCGACCGATGTGGGCTCGTTCTTGCATCTTGGCGCGGCAGGCGCTGTGTTGGATGCTAATGGCGACGGGTCGGTAGGCAATTTGAACAACCTGGAAGCCATTGCTTTTGGAGACAATAACGCTACCGGTTATACCGATGTTCAAAATTATGATGCGTGCGGTGGTTTCGACTCCAGATTCAATAGAATATGGCTTATACATAAGAAAAGCGAAAACGATCGTCCGGTTAAAATGATTGTAGGCGCACAAAATAATTCAGATTCTCCAATTGGTAATGATACCGGCACAACTGATTACTATATGAAACTTACCGGAGCGTATGACGTATCGCTGATTGTTGCCGATTCGCCGGAAGATATTCAAAATGATATATACAGGCAAGTAATCCCCATGACGTATATAAACGAAGTATGGCAATGTACATACGAGTTTTCGAACGAAGATACTTATATTACTTTCGGTACCAAGCTGAGCAAGTCGGGTTGTATTCCCGATGAAGATGCTATATTTGCTGGAACGAAAACATTCAATTGGACGCAATGGACATCAAGAACAAATCGTAACCCTTCAACCACAACCGGATTTACAGTTTCTACGCCACCCGTTGATCTCGGCGACAATATTCAGGTATTGAAAACGGAGGTATCGTATCCTGTTGATGTAAGGGCGACTATCGGGTATCCACGTTCGGGAAACATGCCGGCCAGGGGAGGTTTGGAAGTTCGCCGTAGCCGTGGCGATGTGAATCAGGATGTGGTTGTTACAATCACGTTTAATCATCCGATTATTCCTGAATTTTCAATTTCCGGACTCGACTGTTATAGCAACTATGCTTTTGAAGAAGTCGAAATTACTGGGGGATGTTCAGGCAGTGACGACCTCACACCCAAGCTTAACTATGCCGTTCCTCGACACACAAATGCCTCATACAGAATAATCGGCAATAAAGCTACGGTAACGAAAAGAGGCAATATGGCGGGAACAAATAAAAACGGGACGGTGAATGTAAAATTCACAGGCAGCGTATCAACGGTAACAATTAAGTACCGGATAACAGGCAAGGTGCCGACAACTGCTATGCAACGGATCTATATCTCGCCGATTACTATCAAATCAGTTCCGCCTCCGCCTCCGGTGAATGAAGATGGTCTGTCGTTTGTGAAAGATGTGAAAGAATACGATATTTCTACTTGTGAACCTGCGGAATATTCATTCTATATTCAGAATACAAACTGTGATATTAAAACTGTATGTTTCATTGATACATTACCTGCAAAAATGAAATGGGATATAAACTCGTTCGCATTGGATACCCTCAGTAATAATATCAATCAAACGGTTGTATATAAGGTGGATCCTCCTGCAAATTCAAGTCATGGCGAAATATTGCAAATTGACGGACTGCAACTTCCGGCATCGGCTACTTTGATTTTGACGGCATCGGCTCTGCTTGATGAAGATGCGCCGAGTGGGAAGTATGATAATCATGCAACTATCACATACGATCTGATTACAGAAGATAGGCCTGATTCACAGATACTTGAGAGTTTGGACAGGTACACGCTTGAACCGAATACTACTTTTACGGCAACCTGGCAACAGCGTCAGGAAGAAGTTAAGATAAGCGGAAAATACAGCCAGTTGAAATACAGGGAAGATGATGAAATTGAAGTTACTTATACGATTAACAATCCGAATCTGAATCCTGTTACGGATATGTTTCTGGATGTGGACTTCAATGAGGAATTTACTTATGTGAACGGAAGTTTTTCGGTATCGCAGAAAGGAGGAGATGGAACTTTTGTTCCGATTCTTACACTCGATCCTGACAATCCCTCAACGTTGAGTATTACCGGCAGTCTTGACGGCGATGACGGGTTTACCCTGCCGACAGATACGACAGTAATAACGTTCAAATTGAAAGCTCCCGATGTAAATCATCTGCAGTATGAGTTGGACGACGCAGGGCAACCGACCGATAAGAAAGTGGATTTGGATATTATATACAACTTATCTTCAACGATGGATGATCCTTGTGCAATAGAAGCGATTGAAGAACTGTCAGGAGATAAATTGATTCCATATTCAGTAGGGTTAAATCATGTCATATCTAACAAAAATGTGACATCGAAAATAAAATAATCCAATAATTAATGTTTGTAGAGACGTTGCATATTGCATGCAACGTCTCTGCATTTTTATCAGGAAAAACGGTATTCCAATTCATCTTGCAAAAAAAAGTTATACCATAGTCTAATGTCTTATAAATTTTTTTGTACTTTTGTCTTGTTATTAAAAAATATGGCTATGACAGTAATAAGCAGTAATGAATTTAAGACTAATCAAGAAAAATATTTTGACTTGGCTTTGAATGAACGGATATTTATCAAACGAGGGGGATATATGTTTATTGTAGCAAGGGTAACTGATAAAAAAATAGAATATAAAAAGAACAATGGCGCTACCTTGCAGGATACCTCAAAATTATCAGATAAATTCAGAGGCGTTTTTTCAAAAGAAGTTGGAAAGGACTTCATAAAACATACTAAAATCATGCGTGAAGAATGGGACAGTATTTGATAGATAATAATGTTATCTCGGATTATTTTTCTGAATCCTTTTCCGAAAAAGTAATGCATTTCATTTCCGACGTTATTGACCAAATACCCAATGTATCAGTTATTACAGAAATTGAAGCGCTATCTTGGCATGCTCCCGATAAAATCTATGAAACAATTATTAAAGAGTTCATTGAAAATGCCAATGTTTTACCTCTTTCTAAAGAAGTAGTAGCAGAGTGTGTACAAATACGGCGAAACAAGAAAATTAAAACCCCCGACGCCATTATTGCAGCTACAGCAATTGTACATAATCTTACGCTTATTACAAGCGATCTTGACTTTAAAAATATCCGGCATTTGCAGATACTAAATCCTGTTGATGTATAATAGGTTGCTTTCATTAAGTCCATTTCTCGGAACGTTGCTTTTCACCTCACCATTTCCTTCACCGCCTCTACTTTTTCCTCCAACGGCATCTCCGCTTTCAACCAATGAATTGTGATGCCTCGCCGCTCCATCCCGCGAAACCATGTCATTTGTCGCTTGGCAAATTGATGAATCGCTATTTCCAATTGGTCGTACATTTCCTGATAAGATATTTTTCCGGTGACATATAGTGTAAGGTATTTATATTCAAGTCCATAATAAATCAAATCTTCGGCGGAAATTCCTGCTTCCAGCAATCCTTTCACTTCCTCCGCCATGCCTTCTTCAAGACGGGATTTTAAGCGGCGGCTGATTTTTCCCCGCCGTAAATCACGGTCAATATCCACTCCGATAATCAAGCTGTTGATGGGTTCATAATCCCTTTGCTCAGGGTTTTGTTTCAAGTAGAAGTCTTCAATTTCAATTGCACGAATTGCCCGCTGGGCGGAATCGACTTCGGTTTTATTATGAAGTTTTTTATACGACCGGAGAATTTGTTCCAATTCATTGAGCGGTTTATCTTTTAATTCTTCCCTTAATTCCTTATTTTCGGGAACATCCAATAATTTATATCCCTTCAGTACCGATTCGATGTAAAGCCCGCTGCCTCCGCAAAGGACAGGAAGTTTTCCTTTCTTTTTCAGCGATTCAAACACCGTATGAAAATCGCGTTGAAACTCAAAGATATTGTATTTTTCTCCCGGATCGCAAATGTCAATCAAATGATACGGAATCAACTTGCCCTCAACCACATACTCTCCCAAGTCTTTTCCGGTACCCAAAGTCATCCCGCGATAAACCTGCCGCGAATCGGCGCTGATAATTTCAGCATCTAATTCGTTAGCCAAAGCAACGGCTAAAGCGGTCTTTCCGCAAGCCGTAGGCCCTAATAATGTAATCAATTCGCAGGTCATTCAACAAAGATAGATATAATTGTTTGTAAATTGCTTTTTTTAATGTACATTTGTAGTCGAAAATTTATTTTTGTATTTATTAATTGTATAATATAGAATATTTTATGTATTGGCTATTAAATTCTTCTATCGGCAGGAAATTTATCATGAGTATTTCTGGTATTTTTCTTGTTTTGTTTTTATTATTTCACTTGTCAATGAACCTGACGCTGTTATTTTCAACAGATGCTTATGATTTGATATGCGAATTTTTAGGGGCGAACTGGTATGCTATTGTTGGAACTTTGGTTTTAGCGGCAGGAGTTGTAATCCACATCGTATATGGGACTTGGATTACGCTCATCAACAGAAAGGCGAGAGGCGTCGAAAGGTATGCATCTTCAAGCAAGACAAAAACAGAATGGGCTTCACAAAACATGTGGATACTGGGAGCTATCATCTTTTTAGGATTAGTCATCCATTTTTGGAATTTCTGGTATCAGATGCAGTATGCCGAACTTATTCAGTCGCCAGATGCTGTTACTGAGGGTTCAGGGTTGGTAATCGGACTTTTCTCAAAACCGGCTTTTGTGGTTATTTATTTGCTATGGTTGCTGGCTCTGTGGTTTCATTTGACACATGGCGTATGGAGCGCTTTTCAGACTTTGGGATGGAACGGTAAACTTTGGTTTTCCCGTTTGCAAGTTATTGCGAACATCGTTGCAACTGTCGTTATGATTGGTTTTGCTGCTGTTCCGGTTTATTTTTTAGCGATCAGCATGATTAAATGAATAAATAAGTAAGTAATATGATAAAGTTAGAAGCAAAAATTCCAAAAGGTCCCTTAGCGGATAAATGGACAAATTATAAAGATAACCAGAAATTAGTTAATCCGGCAAACAAGCGCCGGTTAGATGTTATTGTGGTTGGGACCGGATTAGCGGGCGCTTCGGCTGCCGCCTCTCTGGGCGAATTAGGGTTCAATGTTTTGAATTTCTGTATTCAGGATTCTCCTCGCAGGGCGCATTCCATTGCAGCTCAAGGAGGTATCAACGCCGCAAAAAATTATCAAAACGATGGCGATTCGGTGTATCGTTTATTTTACGATACCATCAAAGGGGGCGATTATCGTTCCCGTGAAGCCAATGTTTACCGGTTGGCGGAAGTTTCCAACAGTATTATCGACCAGTGCGTGGCTCAAGGCGTTCCTTTTGCCCGCGAATACGGAGGTTTGTTAGATAACCGCTCGTTTGGCGGCGCTCAGGTTTCCCGTACATTCTATGCAAAAGGTCAGACCGGACAGCAATTGTTGTTAGGCGCTTATTCGTCGTTGAGCCGGCAGATTCATAGCGGTAACGTGAAAATGTTTACCCGTCGCGAGATGCTGGATATTGTCATTATCGATGGCAGGGCGCATGGCATTATTGTCCGGAATCTGATAACAGGGGAAATCGAACGTTATGCCGCACACGCCGTAGTGATTGCTTCGGGCGGATATGGAAACGCTTTCTTTTTATCGACCAATGCAATGAATTCCAACGGTTCGGCGATTATGCAGATTTACCGGAAGGGCGCTGTGTTTGCCAATCCTGCTTTTGCTCAAATTCACCCGACTTGTATTCCCGTTCACGGCGATTATCAATCCAAATTGACGCTTATGTCGGAATCGCTTCGTAACGACGGTCGCATTTGGGTTCCTAAAAAATTGGAAGACGCGCAGGCAATCCGCGAAGGCAGGTTAAAACCCACGCAGATAGCGGAAGAAGATCGCGACTATTACCTGGAACGCCGCTATCCGGCTTTCGGAAATCTGGTTCCGCGCGATGTGGCTTCGAGGGCTGCCAAAGAACGTTGCGATGCGGGCTATGGCGTTGCAAATACCGGCTTAGCCGTATATCTTGATTTTTCCGATGCGATTAACCGCTTGGGTAAAAAAACGGTAGAGGAACGCTATGGAAACCTGTTCCAGATGTACGAAAAAATAGTGGACGATAATCCTTACGAAACGCCGATGATGATTTATCCGGCTATTCATTATACGATGGGTGGTATTTGGGTGGACTACGAATTGATGACTACTATTCAGGGATGTTTCGCTATTGGCGAAGCTAATTTTTCCGATCACGGGGCAAACCGTTTGGGCGCTTCTGCTTTGATGCAGGGCTTGGCCGACGGTTATTTCGTTCTTCCTTATACGATTCAGAACTATTTGGCCGACCAGATTCAAATTCCTCACTTTAGCACCGATTCGCCGGAATTTGCCGAAGCGGAAAAAGCTGTTGTTGAAAAAATTAACCAATTGATGAGTATTCAGGGAAACCGTTCGGTTGATTCGCTCCACAAAGAACTGGGACATATCATGTGGGAATATGTTGGTATGGGCAGAACAAAAGCGTCGTTGGAAACGGCATTGACCAAACTCAAGGAAATGAAGAAAGTATTTTGGAGCAGCGTTCATATTCCGGGCGAAGCCGGTTCGTTGAATACCGAATTGGAAAAGGCGCTTCGTGTAGCCGATTTCATTGATATCGGTTATTTGATGGCGCTCGATGGATTAAACAGGAACGAATCTTGCGGCGGTCATTTCCGCGAAGAATATCAAACTCCGGATGGGGAGGCGCTTCGAGACGACAATCGCTATTCTTATGCCGCCTGCTGGGAATATAAAGGGGAAGACAAAGAACCTGCGCTTAATAAGGAATTGCTTGATTACGAATTTGTTCATAGACAACAAAGAAATTATAAGTCATAAAAATACAATGGAAAAAATAATTAATATTACACTGAAAGTTTGGCGTCAGAGAGGGCCGAAAGAAAAAGGCGGCTTTGAATCCCACAGGTTGGAAAACATTTCCGGCGATACTTCATTTCTGGAAATGCTTGATATACTGAATGAACAGTTGATTACCGAAGGAAAAGAACCAATTGTTTTTGATAACGATTGCAGGGAAGGAATTTGTGGAATGTGTTCGTTGTACATCAATGGACATCCGCACGGTCCCGACGATTTGATTACGACTTGCCAGTTACACATGCGTCATTTCAATGATGGCGATACGATTACCGTTGAACCGTGGCGTTCGGCTGCTTTCCCTGTGGTCAGGGATTTGATGGTCGACCGGCAAGCTTTTGATAAAATCATTCAGGCAGGCGGTTATGTTTCGGTCAACACGGGCGGCGCTCAGGATGCCAATGCCATTCTGATTCCCAAAGCCGATGCCGACGAAGCAATGGATGCAGCCTCCTGTATTGGTTGTGGAGCTTGTGTTGCGGCTTGTAAAAACGGCTCTGCCATGTTGTTTGTATCGGCAAAAGTAAGTCAATTGGCTTTATTGCCTCAAGGAAGAATAGAAGCCAAAGCGCGGGCTAAAGCCATGATTGCCAAAATGGACGAATTGGGATTCGGTAGTTGCACCAACACCCGCGCTTGCGAATTGGAATGTCCGAAAGGTGTATCAATCAGTAATATTGCTCGGTTGAACAGGGAGTTTTTATCGGCGAGATTCAGCGATTAAAGCCGGATTTTAGATAAAAGACGAAAGACAAAAGGAAGACAGATAATAGGTTAGAAAGTTTGGGATTTTGATCTATTATCGGTCTTTTTTTATTTGCTTACTAAAACTTTTTGTCGTATCTTTGACATTGATTTATTTGAAAAGAAATATGAATACGTATAATGAAAAAATGGAATTAATACATTGGATTGCTGAATTGCAAGATGTTTCCATATTAGCTAAGATACGGTCGATTAAAGAAGATATACCTGTTCTGACTGACGCTGAAAGTATGTCTATAGAAAAAGGATTAAAAGATTTCCAACAAGGTAAAGTTTATCCTCATTTACAAGTGAAGAAACGTTATGAAAAATGGCTTTAATATTGAATGGACTTTTGAAGCAGAACGAAACCTTAACGCGATTTTCGATTATTTGGAAGCAGTTTGGACGGAACGGGAGATTGCCGCTTTTGCAAAAATATTAGAAGCCAATTTGCAAAATATTTCGAGATTTCCTGCTATGTTTCCGTTTTACAATAAAGAAAAAAGCGTAAGGCGCTGTGTCTTATCTCCTCAAACAACCATTTATTATAGAGATGTTCCAGCAGAAAATAAAATTATTATTATTACTCTGTTTGATAACCGGCGTAATCCGGAATCATTAA
>Ga0123357_10011530_pt1 | contig 11344 bp, 8 predicted proteins | sample TergutEmb28metaG_FD_89873 | JGI IMG/M metagenome (GOLD analysis project Ga0123357, IMG submission 89873) | Embiratermes neotenicus P4 segment gut microbial communities from Petit-Saut dam, French Guiana - Emb289 P4 | ecosystem: Host-associated > Arthropoda: Insects > Digestive system > Gut ...
GGTCTATAATTCGTGACTAATGATCGATCGCCCCCCTTGTGAATAGGAATCACCGTGGCTGTCTTCCAGTCACCTGGCAGTGTACCATTATTCATTGTTATGTCTAGTAGTCGTGCAAGGTACAGTAGTCGTGCAAGGTACATACACATACATGTACCCATCAGGAAGAATATTCTGTCAGTTTTGTATCTATGTATTGTTGAGTACTATGGTGTTCACTTGAGGGCAGACCAGAAATTTCAAGTACCTGGAAAAGAAGTTTTCAGGAAGCCAATTGGATTGAAGATGAAGTCGGTAATTTAGTATATTACCTGTTGATGCATACCAGTCACCTTGCATTAGACAGCAGTAAAATGCAGTTGATTACAACATAGTGGAAGCCTATCTTAGATGGGAGACAAGGAATGGTTACATAATACTGATACAGAAACTTGCTGGAAAGCATTTGCATTAAAGATCAAGATTTAATTAAACAGTAAAATAGATCACATACAGTCAGGACAAGAAAATGTGGGAGACTGGTGAAACTCACCCAGGACTGTCCAACAGGAAGCTTTGGAACTAACCATGATAAACTTCAGCACATAACCTCAGCAACTGATGCACGTTACGTGTGACAGAAATAGGGCAATTCATGCAATGTACTATATGTATCATATGATTACCAGACAGTTTGGCTTGTTCCAGAATGTACTGCTGAAGAGGCAGGAGATGTGCGTGGACCTCAGGACCCAAAATGTATGGTGGATAGTCTCCCAGATTACTGTACAAAGGACCTCCACCAACTGGACCTCCACTGCACCCCAGTACTTTGGTGTTATCCAAGTTACCATGAGAAAATTTGCCCACTGCTGGATTACCATTGTTGTAACTAGAATTCTGCATTAAAAAAGGCAAGTTACCATCACAAAATAACATTTTTTAAAATGCATTCATCTATATGAACAAAACCTTAAAAAAGTCCTTTTATTGTTACGATTAATGCTTGTTTACTTACACTGTAGCATTAGACGCTTAAGCTATTCATAACGATCTTAAGTTTAAAAATTTACTGGCCTTGTACAAGTACATGGCTTAATCAGTAATGTGTGACTACACTAAAATTCCTTATATCACATATAACTGAAACCAAGTCTACATGTGTCTGCAAATTTTTGACAGCTTTAACAGGTGTAATGGAGAGGCAGTCATCCTAAAATGGGTGAATATTATAAAATATAAGGACAAGCAATTTTCTTGTGGATGAAACAATTTGACAAAAGGTGTGTTTGTAACCCACCTGTCTAATAATGTGGGAATCTCAGTTTGATGAATTGTGTGGGTTATGAAAAGCAGCCATTTCAAGAGCGATATATAAGAACTCTTTCCTGCTACAAATACAGGGTCATCGAAAAAGATGGACGGGATATGAAACCACTATAACTTAAAAAGTACTAGACGGATTGGTCGGCCAGTAGATTTTTGCTTTTCAACAGTACCTGTTTCTTTAAACTGATTCATCCACCAATTCAAAGCCTTGTCCGTTGGAGGTTTTTCTCCTGGATGTAAACTTCGCCACTTAAGCTGCACTGTGACAACCAATTTCAGTTCTGCATACCAGAACACAAATTGAGCCTTCTAGTGAACCGTCCACATCCTGCCACGCACTGATTAAAACTGAAAGACAATGACACAACTGTTCCAAAGTCACCCCCTCCCCAGCACGTGCACATGACTCACAACCGGCGTGAACATCGCCCCAGCGTCTCAAGGTCACCCACTTGTGGTTCCCGTGTCAACGACGAGCGCCTCCACTGTTTAAATGAAGTTTAATTTTAAAGTTAATTTTAAATAATTAATTTACATAAGTCTAAAACTTTAAACTTTTCTGAACATTTTAAGATGACAAACGTGTAAATCCGTCTAGTACTTTTTAAGTTATAGCGGTTTCAAATCCCGTCCATCTTTTTCGATAACCCTGTACAGTGCAAGTGTAGTATCAAACAAAAATAGAAACTATATATTTGTTTACAGAGGAACAGTATGTTATGTTAAAATATATAATAAAACATTTAACAAGTTATACAGTAGTGTACATACAAAAAGTGTAATCCCGAATCTTACAAAATTACACATTTTTATGTACTAAATACCATACCTTCCACGACATTGTTAAATACACAGAGAACAGGAGAAAGACATGTGGACCTAACTTCCACATTATGTTTTCACAGTGTGCACAAAATGTATGGCTACCTTAGCAGAAGAGTTCTCCCTTGCAGACTGTAGAGTAGGCTGTGACTGCTTGTTGAGGTGCTCTGGTTGGCCAGTGGAAACAGAGATCAAATCATCATATGAAGCCAGTCCCTTTCCACTATTCAAGACCACGTCAACATCTGAACTTCCTGGTAATGTGGTACAACGGTGTCTTGACACTGGTGGAGGTTCAATGGATGCAAAAGGGTTTGGATGTATTGATTTCTTGACACCACGAATGGCTGCAGGACTAGATGGAGATGTGGTTGCTGGAGATATTGGGGAAGGACTTGAAGTAGGATCTTCACTTGATGAATTATCATCATCATCATCATTACTATGAGTCTTACTAGATGTTGCTGATGCCACAATACGATCACCAAGTGCATTGTACTTATGTGACTGTTTCTTTTGGGGCTGTTGTAGTAACTGTTCTCGATACCTGTAACAGGTCCCAATGGAGACTGTCAAAAAGGCTGTACAATGTGGCTCATACTGCAAATCTTGATTAACTGAATAAATGGGAAACTTCTAGACATAATGGATCTGCTAACACAGCAACAGTCTGTTTAAAAGCACTTAGTTTGATTTTATAAAGTCTGAATATATAACTCACATGAATTATACATCCTATTTAAGCTGAGTTTACTTAATACTACCACACTCAAAGTTTTTCTCATACCAAGTTCACAAACTTCATCAATGCAATTCACGCACATGTTCTTGAAAATTATTGCCGTCTTGGATATGATGCCACGTGGTCTTTTAAATAAGTACTTATCTACCAGCCTATATGGTCTCACATTTCAGAACACAGCTATCTTCAATGTCACTGCCATGAGAACCACTAATCTAACACAAATGTTCTTCCCACCTCCCGAGTGGTACCATAAATATCACTTACTTGTATGAGCAGCACACACTAATTCTTGTAGTCCCTTGGTACAAAATATGTCTCCTGATTTTTCATGTACTTGTATGTTCATATCCATTAGCTTCCTGCCTAGATATTCTGTAATATTTGACATTATACAAGGGCAAAAAGACTTTTTACATTAAGGACTGTTCCTTACTCACTGGAAATACTAAGACGTCCTGAGTTTGGGACCAGATGCTATCCTATTTTAATGAACTGATGAATGCCCAATAATTAAATTCGTACACATGAACTTTATATTACATGTCAGTCACATGTCTGACCAGCTGGCAGTTCAAGAACAGATGTCTCTTAAGTTTTATTAAATTTAATAGTTAACAGGCTCTGTTACACAACCCACTTATTGTGCTATATCCAAGTAACATTTAGCACAGCAATTTAATATACCTGGGCTCTGATTTTGTTTTCCGATGCATAAGAGGCGTTGATATATTGACAAGGTCATCTTTTACTGAATGATCCCCTGCATCCTTTGATATTTTTCCTACACCTGAAGCTACTGCAACAGAATTAGCTGTTATTCTTGGGTAACAAGGTGCTGCAGTTGTTCCAAAGTTGATATATTCTCCACCAGTATTCCCTCCTGTCACACCAGGTTGCCTTGTACTCCCTCCACCATACTTCCTTCGCGCTTGAGGTGTTGACTCTACTGAACGCATTCCTGCACCAGATGAGCCACCACCTACAAAATTTAATATTAAACACGATTTCATTATAGTTAAAAAGTTAACCCACCAAGAACTTCAGTCTCCTCCATTCTTAGCCTGGCCATGTGTTCACAGTGATGTGAGTGAACACATCTTGGCAAGGAGGAATTAGCAGTGGCTCTGTCAACATGACACTGTCCTCCTCATCTGTACCAAATGAGTTTTCCTCAGTCACCTCAAATTTGTGGCATACTATTCATTCAATCTCATCTTTGTGGAATTGCTGCCTTTCGTAATTTATGCTTGAAGATGCCATGTCTTAAGTTGTCTTTGTACTAACATCTTTCAACAAAAGAAACCCAAACTACATCTTGTACTGCTTGCATCTGAACTTTTGTGAGGTAAATATTGATTCCTCTCTATGAGAACTCTCAGTGGAACATTTCTTGAGGAAAATCAATCATAAACCTGCCTTCAGTGTCTATTCTTATAACTGGGATTTAATGCCATGCAGTCTGGTAGATGCATACTAATATTTCACAAGATTCTGCTGCTCTCCTGATAATGAAGGCAGTAAAATTCTCTGAAATGTTAGTATACTTGTACCACAATGCACAGTGTCACATTCCAAATTCATCAACTCCAGTCACCTTCATGAGTGCTTCAAGTGTCACCAAAAAAACACTCGAATTTGAAAGACGAATATGTTTTTCTTGAAGAAAGACTGTCAACAACGGAAATGGTGGTCACAAGTTACAACCTAGTTCAAAGAAGTACTACGGGAAAGTCGCCTATTATGGAAAGGTTTACTAATACGGGGAGGTGCATTATTTCAAAACCATGAGGTGCTACGCTCTGTGCTTAAGAATGTAAATCATTAAGCAGATGAGGTTATTAATTGTAATCACGTTACAACTGGTCGGTTGTCCAAGACTTCGGTACTGAGTGGGTGTCTTTGTTTTGGTGCGATGTGAAATTTTTGCTTATCACTAAACTGCGCCTCATGAGCAGTTACAGGTAAGCTATTTTTCTGAATTAGTTTAGTGCTCAATTCTCTGTTAAGTGTAATCTTAAACCCTTGCTTTGTTTCATAGGTACAAATTTAGGTCCTTCGGTTTTATTCATCTATTTTCTTGAGCACCTGTTTTCATCTATTATGGGGAGGTCTGAAGAGCCTAATATGGGGCTCCCCATATTAGGAAGCCAGTACCTTGTGAATTATTCCTTCTGGGTTATATAATATTATAGATGACTCGGAGGAGAAAATGGGACCCCGAAAGGATGAAGGCAGCTATTGAGGCTATGAGGAACAAGGAAATGGGCAGCTACAAAGCGTCCAGTGTTCTGAGCACTGTCTTTTGATGGAAAGAAAGTTTTGAGCTTGATAATAGCCGATGTCATGTGTCTTGCTTACCAACTTGTTGTAAGAAATGGAATTAAAAACCAGTTTTGCATGAGAAATGAAAAGACTGGACGGAAGTGGTTGAAAAATTTCCTACGTCGTCATCAAAAAATATCAGTGACAACCGCTGAAGTTCTTCAGTCTCAAAAGCGAGGGGGTTTCACTCCTGAATCAGCAGCTCATTATTATTAAATCTAGCACAAACACACAAAAATATTAGGACTGAAAGGCAAGCATGAGATATCTTCTGTTTAATCCGCAGAAGGGGGATCTCTTGTGACAGTCATCAACTGTATGAGTCCAAATGGACAATTCATTCTTCCATTACTTGTATTTCCAAGAAAATATATGAAATGAGAACTGATGAATGGCACACTACTTGGATCACTCCACGCGTGCCATCCCTCGGGGTGGATACAGAGCGAGATTTACACCCAGCGGTTTCTTCAATTCATTGAACCTACAAAACCGACAAAAAAAGATCCTGTTATCTAGGTACCAGATGGGCACTATTCACACACAATGAACCTGGAGGTCATTACTTTAGCTTGAGTGAATCATGTTGGAATCATTTGCCTCCCACCTCATAACAGTCACAGAATGTACCCTTCGATAAAGCTTTCATGGAGCCCCTGAAAATATTCTACCCCTAAGAAAGTGAAATATAGCTCTGTTCAAACCTACGGTGAGCAAGTCATCACTGTCTACCAAACTGGTGAACAGTTCGGCAATGCATACAAGTGAGCTGCAACAGGTGAGACAGTGGCTGAAGGCTTTCGGGTGACAGGCCTCTTTCTTTGTGACAAGAACATCTTCAGACCACACGATTTCCCTCTAGCCTCAGAGGACACAGAAACTGCTACTGTGAACATCCTGCTTTGGTGAAGACCAGTGATCAGCCATCATTCAGTTCTGCTAATTTTTTCACCGTTCACTTCTGTTGAGGCTCTCTGAGCATCAGATATCAGCCCTGCGAAAAGCCTGACCCTACAGCCAAATCCTCGTGGTGGAACAGTAAAGAAAATAAGAAGTTCAACTTACAAAAACTGTGTTGGGACAACTCAGAAAAAGAAAATCAAACAGGCTACTAAATCCAAAACCAATCAGTTTGCGTCGAATGCTCTTCTTGGTTCTTCAAAAAGACGGAATAGAGCGGTTTGCTGGGATCCAACTCCGTCTGACACTCCATCAGATTCGGACTCTGACGTAACTGTTCCTTTCACTGCCGATTCGACAGAAGAAGAGGAACAAGATGCTGATTGTGTGTTCTCTACTTGTCGTTTCTCTGAAGACCACAAGGTAGAAGAGTGGAAACGAAGTGCGAAATATTTCAGATGGGCACACACACTTTGTGTTGGTATGGAGGAAGATTTTGTTTGTGAGCCTTGTCAGGGATAAACACTGTTGTTTTGTACCTTTGTGTTTGTAATTTTTTTAATTCTGTAACTATTCTTTGTGCTTTCTGGGCATATTTATCTCCCCAAATTAGGAACATACGTGCTCCTAATTAAGGGACATGAAGCTTTTAAGGAAATGAATTTTGAACACTTTTTCGTTTCATAATTTATGATGTTTATGTAGCAACAACTGGATTGGTCACATTTTGTGTAGAAACTGCCTTCTACAACGGGTTATTGAAGGAAAGATAGAAGGAGGTATATAAGTGACAGGAAGACGAGGAAGAAAACGTAGGAAGCTAGTGGATGACCTTAAGGAAAGGAGAGGATACTCACATTTGAAGGAGGAAGCTCTAGATCGCACTATGTGGAGAGCTTGATTTGGAAGAGGGTTTGAACCTGTCGTAAGACAGACTACTAAATGTAATGAATGTAGCAACTGTCTCTACATTAATCAAATAAAGTTATGTTTGTGTTTTGAAAAGTGTTACAACTTTTACTTAAGTTTAATAGCAGTTTTTTTTTTTTAAAAAACCTCCCCATAATAGGTGACTTTCCCCTACATACAGTTTTAAAAAAACTTCACTGCAATTTTACAAGATAAATCTGAAATCATTTTCTTCTACTGAAGAAAAACTCCTTGATATGTCCAAATATGGTAAAAATAAATATAAAATAATGTGAACTATGCTGTGCATTAAGACTGGTTACTTAAAATGTAAATGGATTCATTCTTAACCACAATATTTTTGAGTTTCTAGTTTAAAAATAAAATAAATACAGTTAATTTTTTGAAACTCTGCACACCAAGATACTTATAAGAAGACGAACTGTCTGGCACCTAACATAAAGTATATCCGGTAAGCAATGTAATGCTCAAAACAGCAAACATCAGGTTAAGGTGAGAGCAGATCTCATTCAAATTCCAGCTGTCTGCAGCTCCCACCATGCCAATAATTCTGACACCAATGGGTTAAAAAGTGGGCCACCAGCATGCATGCAGAATTGAAGTGCAGGAGTGAAATGTCATACATTATAAAGACACATTCTTAAATAAAAGTGTAGTGTTGAATACATACTTGAGGATAAATACAATTACTGTTACCCTCACACACAACAATACAGCACATCTAACAAAAAGTCTGTAACAGAACTTTCAAATGACTGAAGACCAAACAGAGTTTGTCTTAAAGGCACTATCCACAAATTTAAGATCAAGTTACAGAAGTTTAAAAAAGTAATTTTCAATAGGAAGATCAAACTTACTAATAATTTTTAGCTACAACAGTTTACACTATTGTACTCTGAACACAACAAGATGCACAACATCAAATCCTATACAAGAGCTACTGATGAACAGAAAGCCAATTACAAGCCAAGCTACACATGTGTCGAGAAAATTAATTTCAGCAGTAGTGAAGTGGTAACAAAAATGATCTTGCTTGTCAGAACAACATCTGCTTTCTTTATCCCAACAGATTATTACAAGTCCACACAAACGTGAAAATAGTTCTTCAGATTTGAGGCAGTCTAGCTGCTATCAATATTCTGCATTTTCTTCTCACATGTTCCAAATAAAGTTCATGAAAGGATAATTCAAAGAGGCTGCGAAATATATAATGAATACTACAAATATATACATTGAAATTTTGTATATACTTTATAGACTGCCAGAGTGCAGGACCAATTTACTCTCCTCAGTTTGAAAGCCTCCCTCGCATAGACTTCATGGCCTATGTCTCTGACCTAATTATCTTTTTAAAAGTTGCCCACTTCAAAGCTTTCTTTGTTACAATAACATATGCTGTAAACTGGACTCGAGCAGCTTAGAACACAGCACTATACAGCTGATGGCAAATGAACCTTCAGCAACACCATGAAAAAAGATGGAATACAATAATATTGCATACATCTAATGTCTTCCAACAAGGCTTATTCTTACCTACACCAATACCACCTCCACTGCTACAGCCTCCTCCACCACTACCACTGCCACCAACACCACTGCTAGGAGTTCGTAGAAAGTATTTTTCATGCATGGAATCATCTTCATCCTGGTACTGGTGATATTTTTCACGTCGCTGCATAAAACTGTAACTACGTGCTAGAGGTGTTGGTAATGGCTGTTGACTTTGGCTTTTCTGACGTGATGTGGGGTGGTTCTCATGCCCACTGAAACCATACGTTCCTCCTTCTCTGTTCTCTGCCACATCAAAACTTCGTTGTTTTGCAAGTAATGCACTGCTACTACCACCCGCATCACTGACTTGGTCTCGACACTGACTTGCAGGTAATGGTACAGACAGTAACCCATATTTGTCAAGACTACTTCTTTGTTGTTGGGTTAAATGTTGTACCTACAAACACAAGTACATATATGAATGCTTCAATAAGAAGTCTCTCAATAAACTGAGCTCTTCTGTTTTGACATAACCATTAACATTACTGTCTTCAGGGATGCAAAGCAGTCTTCAATAAATTCCCCTCAACTACAAATTTCTATCAGACTACATGACATCACATCACAGAAGACTGTAAATCTCCAAAATCCCTGACAAGGAAACCTCAACCCCTGAATATATATCACATTTACCCAAATATAAGATCACCCCACAAATATCAGATGACCCTTCTTGGCAATAAGTTTCTGGAAAATACCTTAGTCACAACAGCCAGGTGTTTAGCTCCATGTCAGCATGATAAATATTCTGATATTATGTAATCCCAAAATATTAAGAGTATTATTGTAGTAAAAAAAATTACAAACACATAGCTAATTTAACTATTCACTGCCAACAGTTTCATCACTAGAAGGAAGAATTCTCTGTATGATCTCCTTCCCATAGGACATGGTCTTCTCTTTCACTCATATCATTTGACCCACAGCACTTTCTAAAACCCATAACAATGAATACTAGTGAAATGCCATTTCAAGCAGTCTTAATCCACTGCCAGGTGGTCTTCTTATGTTAGTCAGCAGATTCCAGATAGCACCCACTCCTCTTCCAGCTGATGTGGTCAATATCTCAATGGTCTGCTAACTATATAAAACAACTAACTGGAAAGTCATGCCTTCTGGTATGATCACTAGAGCTGTGTTTAGATTAGAAGTTTGTTTTAACTTTCTCTGTTAAGTGACCCTGAAAGCATCTGGAAGTAGCACTACTATTTTCTTAGAAGAGCACTTGGCATCCTTTTTTTTTAATGTTTGCCATCCCGAAGTGTTTAACACATATATAAATATACACTGATGTATCAGTCAAACACAACAAAACTTTATTATTTTTATTATTGTATTAGGGCAACATGTTTCGATTCTTATAGAATCATCTTCAGGCCCTTCTAAGATAAAGATCCTTACTTAGCAATGTTTCTTTTTTAAGAAGGCATTATTTACTAAAATAGATGCTTGCACAACATTTTAGTAGCTTGGATCTAGTATTCTTATAGAGATTGATGGTTTTAGCTTGACTAGCTATAAATTTAATGTTTGCCATCCTGAAGTCTTTAACACATATATAAATATACAATGATGTATCAGTCAAACACAACAAAACTTTATTATGTTTATTATTGTATTACGGTAACACGTTTTGATTCTTATAGAATCTTCTTCAGGCCCTTCCATACAGTAATAAACATAATAAAGTTTTGTTGTGATTGATAAATCATTGTATATTTATACTTGGTATCCTGTCCCAGACTTCTCTCAACTGTACAACCACTAGTTCTTCTATCATCCACAGCTGCCCACTATAATTAAATATAATTCCACTACGAAGTTTTCTTTCTTGAAGATTCTATTCAGAAAAGAAAATGTGTCAGTTTTCTCCAATCAGCCAGAACTGAAAGCATCACCAGTTATTTTTCATGTCCTGTTTTTTCAACAACTACCGACTTTGATGCTATGGCATCAATTGCAGCATTCGTAGGCACATAACAAAGACTGGGATTTCATCTGAATTACCCGTTTGTACTAACCACTAATCATGATGCCTGGACAGCTATTAATCTTTCAAGATAGTCTACGGGAAGCTTTTGCAATGCTTAATTCTCCAATAAAGCACTAAACTTTTACAATGCATAAATCTTACTCCAAAAACAGTGATGACTTTGTAGCCGAATATTTGTAACTGTAGCAACTTCCAGTGCCTTCTTTCGTATTGTCTCCCTGGTATCAAGAAGGCCATTCTAACATTCCATGAGCACAAACTAAGGAACCATTTCATCACTGGCATTGAAATTCCTGTTCTTGGCTTAATAAAATACTATGTGTTGAATTTGCTACCTTTAATAACAACTCTTCTTGTTGACTCCAGCACTGTGCATTCTGTTCTGTGCCATACAGGAACTGGTGGTTTCTCCGACATGTCTAAGTAATATTTAATTAAAAGTAGAATTGTAACTATAGTGCACTAATTTTGGTAATATTAATATTTTTGTACTTTGTTTTTTAACATAATCATCCATGATTTTTACAGAATAGTTGAACAAATTCTCACTTCAATAATCTGATTTCAAAAAAGCTGTCAGCATACCACTAACGATATCAGACACAGAAGATAATGTGTACAATCCTTGTTGTGGCTGTGTAAGTTTCCTTATTCAACTAGTTGCACCACGTTAGTTAAAAAAAAAAAAAAAAACTGAATTATTCAAAAAATGTGTTTAACTTTGTGCACAATTAAAAAATTAAAATAAATTTTTTAAAAAAAAAATAAAAAAA
>Ga0123357_10011531_pt1 | contig 11343 bp, 10 predicted proteins | sample TergutEmb28metaG_FD_89873 | JGI IMG/M metagenome (GOLD analysis project Ga0123357, IMG submission 89873) | Embiratermes neotenicus P4 segment gut microbial communities from Petit-Saut dam, French Guiana - Emb289 P4 | ecosystem: Host-associated > Arthropoda: Insects > Digestive system > Gut ...
AGTCCCAACTCTCCGCGAACGGTATTGTTGGCGCGGGGGATCGGGTTGCCATCCTTGTCCCGGCGGTCCAATCCTGCAAGACGCTCGTCGCGGAACTTGGCAATAATCTCTGGCGTCAATGCTGACAGCCAATACTTGCCTAGATGTTTGGATAGAACGACTGCATGTTGACGATCTCCAAGTTGAGACTGAGGCCGCTTGGTCGGCGTAACTTCGGCAATGTATCGCTTCAAAGCCTCGTCAATCGTAAGGCGTTGAGACCGAGCGCGGTCGATAAAGACGCCACGTACCATCTCGTCCTCTACATGTCGTGCCCAGTCTTCAGCGTCGCGTTTGGTGCGAAACGTTTTAATTGTGGTCGGCCATCCGATTTTTCGGATGACTGCTTTCCAAGTCTTAGAAGGCGTGTTTACGATGGTTGCCATAATAGCTCCGGTAATGAAAGTAAGCGGTTCAATGTTGTATCGAATTGGTTTAGGCGCAAATGCCTAGACCACAACGAAAACTACGATCCGCCGCTAACTCATAATGGGCTTCGTGGCTTTTTCAACAGATGCACAGAGTTCACAGAGCCTTCTCCTGCTAGTTATGTTTCTTTTGTTCTCCTGTTCTTAATTAAGCGGACCGGAGGTACGGTAATTTCGGACCGGAAGTACGGTAAATCACGGACCGGAGGTACGGGTTTCGCGGACCGGAAGTACGGTAGTCCATCATCATTTACACAGTCCTTCTGTGGAAATAACACAACCCTAACGTCCGAGAGTAGCGGCCCAGAGGTACGGTAGTTTGTGGCTCGGATGTGTGGAAGCGGCTATTTGCGGCTTACACGGCCCCTGGAAGGGTCGTCGGGCAAGAATGGACTGGTAGCCTTGGCGAACACTACGCCGTCGTCTGTGACCGTCATGCTGGCTCCTAGCCACAGCGCATGTAACAGCGCCGCTGTCTGCTCCATAGCTTGCTTGATCTTCCACGGACTCGACTCGCCGTACCAGAACTGCTCACTCAGCACGTCCCATCGAATCAGACTTGGTACGCTGGCGGCATAGGCTCGGACAAAAGCCCACAGTAGGAGTGCCCCTTTGCGCGGATTCTTTTTGGTAAGCCGCCAGAGCGGGCGGGGAATGGCAACGAGGTACTTCATCGCTTCTTGGAATAGAGGTTCGCTGATAGTGAAGCCATAGCGTTTGACAGCTAACGCCCGCTGGACTCCTAGCCTTTCAGAATCAACTGACTGGGGAAGATGCCAACTCTCAAGAAACGGAATGATCTTTCCGCGCTCGACGGTGACAGTCCCGCATTCAATCGTGATCGCCAGTCCAGACAGACGCTGGAAGCTCTCGCGCACCTTGCGGTAATTCTTTACTCCGTCGCTGGCCCCGACATCTCGAAGGTATTCGTAGATTGAGTTCCACGCTACTGTACGACTCGGTTCTTTGCCTGCCGCGATAGCACGGCGGCCCTCTTGCACGGCGCGGTCGATCAGCCAGTGCATGAATCGCATGTCCGCGCCGTAGGGCATGTCCGCATCCGGTCTGGCGCACGTATAAGTGACCCTCACCCATGCGTCCCCGAAGCGGGTCCGCTTCGTGATCTGTCGCTTTTCAGTCGGCCTGTACGGAAGCGGACAGTCTGCAAGTGCTCGCGCAATCAAAATCCACGCGGTATCGGTGCGCCCGTTGGCGTAGACGCTGGCGTTCTCCGCAATGGACGCAACGCGGTCAACGTAGCGCATTGCGCCAGTCTGTTTCTCGGCTCTGTGATTCCGGCCTGGTGGTGGTAACAGGCTGCGGATGGAGATTGGAAGTTCAATCTCCCCGATTCGGGTGAGCATACCGCAACAGCTAAAGGTTGTTCTTTGGCTGTAGTGGCAGGCGCGATAGTGCTATGCGTGACTCAACCCACTGGCTAATTTCAGAGTCGATCCATCCCACAGAACGCGCAGAGATGCGCACGGGGCTAGGAAATGTACCGCTTTTGATGTAGCAGTAAATCCGATGGGTAATCCCCCGGCTCTGCCGGGGAGACAGTCAGAGTTTGACAGATACGGGAGTCCACCTCGAAACTCCTTGACGTGAGCCGCCAAGCGCACGCACAAGGAGAATCGGATGGACGAATTCGAGAGTTTGAACCACTCGAAGTGGGAGTGCAAGTACCACGTAGTATTTATACCGAAGAACCGCAGGAAAGTTCTATATGGAAACCTGCGCAAGCACCTGGGAGAGTTATTTCACCATCTTGCGGGGCAGAAGGAATGCCGAATCGAGGAGGGGCATCTGTTGGCGGACCATGTGCATATGCTGATATCGATTCCGCCGAAGTACGCGGTAGCTCAGGTGGTGGGGTTCATCAAGGGGAAGAGCGCCATCCATTTGGCACGGGTGTATGGTGAGCGGAAACAGAACTATACGGGGCAACACTTCTGGGCACGGGGATATTTTGTATCGACGGTAGGCCGAGATGAAAAAGTCATACAGGAGTACATCCGCAACCAGGCAGAGGAAGATCACCGTCTGGATCAGATGAACCTGTGGAAGTGATCTGCCACCTTCAGGTGGCACAAACCAACTGGGGCCGCGTTAGCGCCCCCACATAGCCGCTTTGAGCGGCTCACACAGTAAAGCCCCCGGCTCTGCCGGGGGATATTTACTAGCGCTTCTCGATAAGCCGGTGCGGGCCTGTACCGATGGAAGACGGAGAATTTGTACGGACGACATGATCGTCTCCTTCATGCAAGAAGAGGAATGCGCAACGCGATATGCGCGGCGTTATGTCCGGGGCATTTCGGGGGTGGATCAAATCGGACGCCGGACGGCGTGAGGCGTACAAAGGAGGGACAGCGAACAATCTGAATCGGGTACGCCTATGGGAGTAAAGCTACTACATCAAATCCCAACTTGTCCATAAGCCTCTATCACAGTTTTATGGGTGAGCGGCATCTGAGTGCTAATACTAAGCACCTTGGCTCCGCGCTGGGCCTGTTCCAGATAGTCGGCCCAGTCCTGCATCAGCTTTGTGCGCTGTTCCAGATACTTCGCGTGATTGTATGCCGCGCTAACCGCATCCCGTGGCCCGTGAGCAAGCTGTACTTCGATGTGGTCGTGGTTATAGCCCTTCTCGTGAAGGATTGTAGATGCGATGCCACGAAAACCGTGTCCGGTCATACGGCCCTTGTAGCCCATCCGTTCCAGAGCCTTCAGGATCGTATTGTTGCTCATCGGCTTCTCCGGCTTACGGTCGCCGGGGAAGAGTAGTTCGTACTCGCCAGTAAGGTCGTGAAGCATCTCCAACACCTCTACAGCCTGCCTCGCCAACGGAACGATATGCGGCGCTCCCATCTTCATCCTCTCGGCGGGAATGTCCCATCGACGTTCCTCGAAATTGATCTCGCTCCAACGCGCCTGAATCAGTTCACTCGTGCGAACAAACGTCATTGCAATCAGTTTCAGCGCAAAACGGGTAACTGGGGTTCCACGATCAACCTCGATGGCGCGTAGAAGTTGCGGCAACTCACGAGCATCTACACGGGCATAATTCACATGACGGACAGACGGAAGAATATCGCTGGGTTTGATATCTGCAACTGGATTGCGTTTGGCGTATCCGTGGGCAACGGCATAGCGGAAGATTTGCCCGGTCATCCCAAGCATACGTTTCGGCATCTCCCGTTTATTGCCGCGTATCTGAATGGCTCTCGTCATCGCTACGATATCGGGCGCTTCGATCTCCATAATTGGCCGCGCTCCAAGAGTGGGCAAAATGTTAGCCTCCAGACGCCTCACGACATAACCGGCTGTGCGTTCGGTTTTGCCTTCCCGCCAGTGCTCCAGCCAGAGCCGGGCCACACTCTCAAATAAACCTTCCGTCTCAACCTGTTTAGCGGTCTTGTCTGCTTTGCGTTGGGCCATCGGATCGGTGCCAGAGGCCAGCAGTCGCCTCGCTGCAATATGCAACTCTCGCGCCTGTACCAGTGTGACAGCCGGATATGCTCCAAACGACATCAGCCTGGGCGCTCCCTGAAAACGATATTTCCAGCGCCAGAGTTTCCCGCCGGTGGGCTGAATCTGTAAATGCAGACCGTGACCATCGAATAGGGTATAGGGCTTGTCTTGTATTTTCGCCGTGCGCACTTTGGTATCAGTAAGGCCGTCCATCTAGTCCTCCGAGAGTGGTCTTTAGAGAATATACCCAAATCGAAAAATGCAATATACCCAAAGTATACCCATTTGAGGCTGGCTTACCTTGTTTTTCACTGGACACTCTTGGACGATAAAAACAATAAAACCCGCGTATTTAGCGGGTTATTGTGGACTTTATTGGATTGTGCTGGATGTCCTTGGATGAATCTTTGGCGTCCCCGAGGGGATTCGAACCCCTGTTATCGCCGTGAAAGGGCGGTGTCCTGGGCCGGGCTAGACGACGGGGACGCTTGCTCTGCGCGGCTGTGTGCTTACGCTCGCACCTTCCGCTTTCTAATCATCATCATAACTGGCGGCCCGGTTTCCTGCACCTGCGATACTGCTTGCCGCCGGTGCTTCAAACCCCTTAATCCGGCCCTGGTTCGCCGAGCGCTATCCTCGGTCCGGCAAGCAGGTTCTGCCGCCGATGAACTATGTGCGGCGTTATCAGCAATACCAACTCGCTGGTGTCCTTCGTGCCCGTCTTGCCCGCGGTTGCCGTCTGAAAGCCCGGCAGCTCGCCCAGTCCCGGAACTCCATTCACCGCCGCCGTCTCCGACTCGCTCAACGAGCTGGCCAGCATCGTCGTCTCGCCATCGTGAACCGTGATGCCCGATACAAACTCATGGTTGTTCAGAATCGGAATCCCGTTGATTCCCGTCCCGCCAATCGCCGTAATCTTCATATCGAGCTTCAGCACGATCCTTCCATCGGCATGCACTGCGGGCTTGGCCTTCAAGACCAGTCCCAGATCCTGATACTGAAACTGCGGTATCGAATAACTCGATTGCGCCATCAGGCTTGCCGCGCTGACCCCGTTGATCGTGTTGCCGCCCAGCAGCGACGCCAGTTGCGACGACTGCGCCGACGAAATTCCGTTTGAATAGCTGCCGGTCGTGATCGGATACTTCGTCCCTGCTTTGAAGGTCGCCTCCTGGCCGTCGCTGACGCGCAACTGAATATGGTCCAGCGCCCGCGTGTTGCCGGAGTTGAGCGAAAGCGTGAAGCTCGGAAATGGACTGGCCGTCAATCCGGCCATCGTAAGCCCGCCTCCTAAAAGACCAATTGTGCTGCTCAAAAGCGAGCTCGAGCTCTGCAACAAAGCGGCCGTAGCCGAGTTCGAGAGCATCGCTATAACAATCGCAATATCGCTCAAACCTGGAGGAATCAATCCTTGGGATATGGCCTGATTAATCGCAGCCTGATTGGCCTGCACAATCTGCCGTGCCTCATTGGCTACGCTGTAGATGCCTGTCTGCTGCGGAAGCTGTGCGCCTATGTCGCGCGTCCGCGTCCGGTCTACGGAGTAGAGCTTCAGATCCAGCAGAATCTCGTTGCCGTCATCCACCATGTCGGCCAGAGTCCGGTTGATGGCGTGCAGGGTCGGCTCGGGAGCCACGAAGACCAGCTCTCCGGCGCCGCCATACACAGCAACTTTCTTAATATCAAAGACGTTGTTGACGACATTTTTCAGATCGTTCAACTGCTCGGTGGTCAACTGCGGCGCGTAGATGGTCTCCTGCAGCAGCCGCTCAAAACGCTTGCGATTGTCGGCGGTATCCTGAACCACCAGAATGTGGGTGATGTCGATCGGAACGGCGAACAGACGCGCTATGCCTAACACAGCGGCAGAGGCCTGATTATAGGTAACGTCGTTTAACTCCAGAGTGATCTGCGTCGACTTCACCGAAGCATCGAAGACCGGCTTAATTCCATACGCAGAGACTACCCTGGACAAAACATCCCGCGCGTTTCCGCGATCGTGGAAGCTGTGCATCCCCGCGGTGGGAGTCAGTTTGATAGGACCGGCAATCATGGGGCTGGCGTCGAGTCCGGAGCTCTCCGTGCTCGCCGGCCCGATCTCGGATTGAAACGCCGGGGGTGTTGCTGCCTCCGCCGCCATGTGCTGCGCCACGAAGCTGTTCTCGGGGTCGAGCGCGTGGGCTTCCTTCAGCAGCTTATCCGCCTTGTCTGTCTGGCCCATCAGCCGCGCCTTGCCCGCCTCGTGGATCAGATCGCTGACGCGATGCTCGCGCGCCAGCGCCGCCGCCATGGCGTAATCGTTGTTGGTGGGGTCCAGCTCGGCGGCCTTCTCGAACGCTGCCTGCGCCTTGGCCAGTTCCCTGTGGTCCAGATACTTCGCTCCGGCCAGATAGCGCTCGTTAGCAGCCTCCTTCTGGCGCCGGGTCGGAGCCTTGGCAGGCGGCGGCGTTGGAGCGCTATCGGTCTGCGCCCTGGCGGCTATCGATGCAAAACCGGCCAGAACGAATACAAAAGCGAACGTTACCAACAAGACGCAGCGCTGGCGAGACAATCTTATCTGAAATTTTGAAGGAGCTTTTGCTTCTAGGTAGGCCAAGCCTTTAGGCTTGGCGATCTTGGAGCATGAAACAAAAGGGCCTTTAGGCCCTGAGGTATGCATTCTTTCTGACAGATAAGAGAGCATACCCCAGGGAGAGTCAAGCCTAAAGGCTCGACCTACCAGCCCTATTCTGTGGCATGGATTGAAAATGCCAAGCCTAAAGGCTTGGCCTACCCAGAAGCAAAAACCAAAATTGCGATTGCCCTGGCCGGGTTGGAGTTTCCATGGCATAACTACTTGACCGCCAAACGGAGCGTTCGTTAGCGGAATCAGCGGATTCCTGCAATGTTTTGAAGGCTATAGACGCGGGGACGCTCGCTGGCTACCGGACGGCGGAGTCCGTTGCGAATCTGAACCGTATCCAGGTCGAGCTCGGCCAGGGTGCGGCTTAGCGTGTTGCGGTGCATTCCCAGGGCTTCAGCGGCCTTGCACTGATTGCCCCGGTGGTGCGCCAGCACCTCCAGAATGAAGCGCCTCTTGAACTGACGAACGGCGTCGGCATAGGAAACTCCAGCACTATGCATCTGTACGACCAGGGCATCTAACTCGCGCTTCAAGGGCTTGCTCCTTCTCTTCCGTCTCTGCTTTTGTTCTCGTTCGATTCTCTCTTTAACTGCCCGGCTTGATCCAACTGGGTGGAGTGTGCTTGAGCTCTTCGGCACCCTTCCGGATCAACGACTGAAAATCGTGCGGTACAACGAAGGATACAGCATGTGCGCCCCGAAGAAAATAGGATGCGAGCCGGGATTTCTGAACCCAGCCGCTTGAGGGCATAAATGCGGCGATGGTCATCATGATCGCCACCCCCAGCAGACAACCTCGAATCAGGCCGAATCCGGCTCCTCCGAGGCGGTCGAGGAAGCCCAGTCCGATGGCGCTGGCCGTCTTCCGTAAAATTTTTCCCAGAATGGCCGAGAGCACCATCACGCCGACGGCCACGACTAGAAAGGCGGCTACGTTGGCCAGCTCACCCATCGCGAAGATGCGGTTGATCCAGACAGCGGCGGGCGCGTAGTACCAGCTTGCCAGCAGGATTCCGGCCACCAGGCCGCCGAGCGCGAACAGCTCCCGGATCAGGCCGCGCCGGAAGGCTCCGGCGGTCGAGACCGCAAGCACCGCGATCAGCAGCCAGTCGAAGCCGTTCAGGCTGGTCATAGAGCTTGCCCCAAAATTCTTGCACCGTCATCCTGAACGAAGTGAAGAACCCCCGTATTTAGTGCGGCACAATTTCCAAGGTGAGGGCTGCCGACGGGATTCGTTGTCGCCACGAGCAAAATGCGGGGGTTCTTCGCTTCGCTCAGAATGACGACTTCAAACATGGGGCGGTCAACCCGGTTTGTGGATAAGTTCATAGAAGCTCGTGGCCTGTAACCAGCCGGTAGGCTTCGAGATATTTTCCGCGCGTGCGCTCGACGACCTCGTCGGGCAGCCCCGGCGCGGGGGCCTGCTTGTTCCAGCGGATCGACTCCAGATAGTCGCGCACGTACTGCTTGTCGAAGGAAGGCTGCGGTCCTCCGGCGGCGTAGCCCTCGCGGGGCCAGTAGCGCGAGCTGTCGGGCGTAAGCACCTCGTCGGCCAGAATGATCTCGCCGTCGATCTCACCGAACTCGAACTTGGTGTCGGCCAGGATCAGCCCCTTGCTCTCGGCGTGTCGCGATGCCTTGGTGAAGATTGCCAGCGTCAGGTCGCGCAACTTTGCCGCATTGCTGGCTCCGACGGTCGCTTCCATGGTGGCGAAGGAGATGTTCTCGTCATGGCCACCGTCCTGAATCTTTGCTGCCGGGGTGAAGATCAGCTCCGGCAGGCGTTCGGACTCGCGCAGTCCCGCGGGCAGGCGGATGCCGCACACCGAGCCGGTTGCCTGGTAGTCCTTCCAGCCGGAGCCAACCAGATACGCGCGCACGACGCACTCGATGGGGAACATCTTCGCCCGCTTGACGATCATGCTGCGCCCCTCCAACTGCGCCAGAAACGGCTTCAGAGAGGCCGGATACTGCGCCGTGTCGGCGGTGACCAGGTGGTTGCGGACCGTGTCCTTCAGCAGGTCGAACCAGAACAGCGAGAGCTGCGTGAGCACGCGGCCCTTGTCGGGAATGCCGCTGGCGAGCACGAGGTCGAAGGCAGAGATGCGGTCCGAGGCGACGAAGAGCAAATGCTGGTCGTCGAGCGCGTAGATGTCCCGCACCTTGCCGCGCGCCAAAAGAGAAAACGAGGAGCCGAGGTCTGTTTGAAGAAGTGGTGTCTGCATTACTTTGACGGTAACACCTTCCGGCTCTTCTGAAAGGAATATTTCCTTCTGGACTGGCCGTGAACGCCCGCCTGCATTCCTACGGACGCGCCACCAAGGGCCTGGGCCATGCAATCTGAACCTTCCGGTGAGTCATGACGCAATCACGGAGATACAGATTGATAAGACTCTGATAAGGGACGCCGGCCTCCTGGGCCATGGTCTTGAAATATTCAACTACGTCCTCGGAAAGACGCATGGAAACAGGCTTCTTCAACTTGGCGGCGTAAGGGTTCTTTCGCGACTTCATTTTGGAAAAATCATATTCAGCTTTCATGGGCTAACCTCGAACGTAATAACAAGTTTCGGTTGGGGTGGCTTTCCTGGCTGAGATGATCCGGACAACATCTCCATCTTCCCGTTCGCAGTGGCAAACGATGAGCAGATTGGCTTGACTGCTCATGCCGAGCAGGATGAACCGGTCTTCCTGTTCCGAATATGTCTCGTCAAAAAACTGAACGGCAAATTCGTCGTAAAAGACGGTTTCCGCCTCCTCAAAAGAGATGCCATGTTTCTTGAGGTTGGCATCTGCCTTTTTCGGGTTCCACGCAAATCTCATCTATACATTGTATGGATAAAGGCAGAAAAAAAACTATTCCGGCAGCGAGAATGACGTCCCGTTGTTCCTGTCATCGTAACCGCAGCAGAAAACCCACATCTGGCAGTACTATTGCCAGATGTGGGCGCCCAAAGTATCAATTGCAAGGGTAGCGCTAGAAGCTGAACCTCGCCTGCAAATTGATGACGCGCGCGGCCAGCGCTCCGCTCGACACGCCGATATTCGAGCTCTCGATGTTGTTGGAGATGCTGCTGCCGCCCATCAGATTGGTCTGGTTGAAGAGGTTGAAGAAGTCGGCGCGAATCTCCAGGTTGGTGTGCTCGCCGAGGACCGGCAGCCTGGGTACGCCGAAGGCCTTGGCCAACGAGGCGTCGAGGTCTCTGTAGCCGGGGCCGGTAAAGGAGTTGCGCGCGATGCCCGGCGTCGGAAAGATGCCGCTGTTGTCGCCGCCAGGGCCGGTTGGCGGAGGCGTGAAGTAGGCCAGCCCGCCCAGCGGGAAGTTGCTGTTGGCCGCCGACTGAAAGGCGCGGTTGCTGGTATTGCGGCCTGCTCCGCCTTTGTAGGCCGCCGGGCGGACCGTCCCGTAGCCGCTGCCCGAGTAGTAGAAGTCGCTGGAGTTGAACTGCGGAGTCCACGGGAACCCGCCGTGAACGTTCCAGATGCCGCTGAGGGACCATCCGCCTACGACCTTCTCCATCCAGTTATTGCTGTGGAAGAAGACCGGCTGCCAGAGTCCGTAGAGCTTGAACGCCTTGCCGAAGTTGAAGTCGCTGCGTCCGCGCGCGAGGACGGGGTTCCACGGATAGGGATCCATCTCATACGGACCTGAGCCGTCGTCCATGCTCTTCGACCAGGTGAAGTCGGCGTTGACGGAAAGGTTGTTGGCCCAGCTCCGGCGCACGCTGATGAGCATGGCGTTGTAGTTGGACGCGCTGATGTTGCTGTAGTGGTTCACGTAAGAGATCAGAGGATTGAAGGCAAGCCCCTGAAACAGTCCCGGCACGTAGAGGTTCTCCTGGCCGAGCAGGTGGTGCGCTGAGCTGCCCTGGTATCCGATGGTTCCCACGAAGTGGTAGCCCATGTCCACCTGCGTATCCAGTGAGTAATGGTGAACATACGCGGTCGGCATATTCTGCGGGAAGGAGAAGACGCGGATGGCTCCGGCAGTAGTGGGAAGGTTGTTGCTGTTGAAGGGGCTGATGGTGTTGGGATTGGGCGGGAACCCGAACAGCGTGTGCACGTCGGTGGGAACCTGGTAGACGATGTTGGGGTTGATGTCCGCCGGGCTGCCGCTGCTGTAGAAGGGCGAGATGGCCGCGCCGGGGTTGCTGTAGACGTTGCTGGTGATGGCGATCTCTGCCTGGTTGTAGTTCAGGCCGTAGCCGCCGCGCACGACCACGCGGTTCTTGAAGGGGGCCGGACTCCAGGCAAAGCCGAACTGCGGCCCGAAGTTCCACCTCTGCGCGTTCCAGAAGCTGCCGCCGCGCTGAATGCGGAGGTCAGTAAACTGCGCCGCGCCCGCGCCGAAGCGAACGATGTTGAGGTTGTTTTGCTTGGCTGAGAGCGGCCCGAAGTAGGAGTAGCGCAGTCCGATGTTGAGCGTGAGGTCGGGACGCACCTTCCAGTCGTCCTGCACGAAGAATCCCCAGATGTTCTGGCGGTTGTCCTGGCGATTGGCCGTCGGCGTTCCGGTGAGCGGGTTGAACTGGCCGCCCTCGCTGTGCGGAGCGTCGTTCAGGAAGGCCCACAGGTTATAGAAGTTGTAGTTGGGCCGCGCCGCGTAGGTCTGCTCGTTGAGGTAGTAGAGCCGGGTCAGCTCGCCGCCAAAGCGTATGGCGTGGGTGCGGATGATCTTGGTGGCCACGTCCTTGTAGCTGTAGGTCCACTGGTTGAAGACGCTGGGCCCGGCGAAGCCGAAGTTCGAGAGCGTAATGCTGCCGGTCTGGTCGATGTTGACCTG
>Ga0123357_10011532_pt1 | contig 11343 bp, 6 predicted proteins | sample TergutEmb28metaG_FD_89873 | JGI IMG/M metagenome (GOLD analysis project Ga0123357, IMG submission 89873) | Embiratermes neotenicus P4 segment gut microbial communities from Petit-Saut dam, French Guiana - Emb289 P4 | ecosystem: Host-associated > Arthropoda: Insects > Digestive system > Gut ...
GACACGCGCAATTTCAACAACATGGAGATACGAGCTCTCATCAAGTTTTATTTTCCTGCAAGACAAGGCGCAGAAGGAAATTTACGCCATTTCGAACAGAAACATTAGGGGAACACGCACCATATTATGCCACCGTCAAAAACTGGGTGGCCCAGTTTAAACGTGGTGATTTTTTCAACTGTGATGCACCTCGTCCTGGGCGACCCAAAACAGCGACCACCCCAGAGATTACTGATCAAATTCACGAGCTAATCTTGGAAGACCGCCGGATTTCGGCTAAATCGATAACGGAGCAACTGGGTATCTCACGTGAGCGGATATGGTCCATCATTCGTGAAGATCTGGACATTCGGAAGCTCTCTGAAGCTCTCCGCGAAGTGGGTCCCGAAATGCCTGAACGCGTATTAAAAACATCAACGGTGCCAGTCGTCTGAGCAACTTTTGGAATTTTTTCAGCGCGATCCAAAAGATTTCCTGTCGCGATTGGTGACCATGGACGAAACCTGGTTATATCCCTATAACCCGGAGACAAAGCAACAATCAGTGGAGTGACGGCATAGCGGCTCACCCCGCCCCAAATAATTTCGAGTGCAAAAATCCGCTGGAAGAGTTCTCGCCTCGATTTTTTTGGAATCAGGAAGGCATCCTCCTCTTTGATAATCTTCCAATGGGCCAAATTATCAACGCGGGATATTACTCATCTCTGCTGGTGCAATTGAATGGCATTTTGAAGGAAGAGCCCCCCGGGAAGTTCACCAAGGGGGTTTTGTTCTTGCACGACAATGCCCCGTCTCACCGGGCACTTGCAACCCAGAAGAAACTGGCCTACCTGGGCTTCGAGTGTCTTGATCACCCACCCCATTCTCCGAATCTGGCCTCGTCGAACTACCACCTGTTCCCTGGACTGAAAAAACAATTGAAAGTTCACCATTTTTCTTCCACCGCGGATGTCATTGTTGCCGCGGAGACCTGGTTGGACGGACAAGTTTCTGAATTTTTTTGAGTGGCTTGAAAACGTTAGAGCAACGGGCTAAGAAGTGTATTAAGCTTCATGGAGAATATGTTGAATAAATCCCGAGTGCGCTCCCTGTAGCTTGTTTCCTTCCTGGTCGGGCTAAGGACTTATCAGCACCCCTCGTATAACGCTACCATTTATTACGCTAACGTAGCCGTAACCAGCAGCCTCCAAACCGGGTGTTTGCAGGGTCTTTCAGTACATCAGTGAGGTAAATAAATAGAAAGGACAGTGAATTAAATCGGCAAATGTGCTCTGGATATTTGTCTTGCAACAGGAACTCTATATCTTTCCACAGTATACTTACAAGATTACTTTTCGCTGAGAATTTTACCACTGCCAGAAACTTGTACTGTATGGCATCGGAAGGAAGAATAATTTATTAGTAATAAATTGGAAAGACTTTGCAAGAATTCGTTGGTAGCCTAATAAAGTTTCCCAGCATTTATATGGCGAGACTAAAGAAAACCACAAGATATGCAGTATATAAGTCAGAATAGCAGATGACCCGGCCCAGATTAGAAACGGCATCCTCAGAACACAACACCAGACAGTTACCATTTTAACAGCTGTACATTTTCAGTTCCTCTCTTCCGTAGTTTATAGCATCGTGTATCTGGTGTTGTATGTAAACGGAGTTCAGCACCCTTCCGAACCGCTCACAATGGATTGCTCTTCGCCCTTTGGTGCTACCAGGGCTTACAAAACACTATTTTCGAGTACGGGTATTCATCACGATGACCGTGCTCACATGATTACACTGGAAATGTTCACAATGGGTTTCTACGTATTAGGCTTTGACCTGACACCTGATAGGAAGGCTGACGAAGAGCATATAAGTTTTCCTCGTCAAGGAAATGCGCGTATAGAGGCACGCTTTAAAAAGCCATTTTTCTTCAGACAAACTAGTTTCTTCCATTTACAAGTCCTAATGTGTGTGTTTGTGTGTATTTACTGTATTTAACGTGCGTCGTCACATCCTTCATAGGCACCACCTACATAGCCACACATGTTTGGGAACCATATTACTGTGTTTCTTTGGCTAAATGATTCTTAACGTTTCGAAGAAGCCTTCATTTTCAACGTCCAAGATGAATTTTCATGCAGTGCTTGACCATTCGAGATAAAGGAACTACAGTCCTTCGGGACGTCGGGAATCACTCATCCAACTCATAGTCACTCCACAGGAGAGCCAACACCTCAATTATGCTGCTGTGAGATATGTAAGTCTCGTTTTACACATCTTACACCCTAACAACTATTTCGCTCTGCCCTCTCAGTGGAAGACTGTTAACCCCTGGTTACAGACCTGAGAGTGAAAGTGTATAATTGACCAATCAATAATTCCCACGGTGACCAAGATCAATAACGCCTCTCTTCCCTGTCTAGAAATATACTAAATAATTGACATAAATACGCCTCAAGAGTGTCATCCGTTAGGTTTAAAGCTAGCGTTCTGAAATGTTACAATATTCACACTTTTGTTAGCATCCATCTCAATTTTAATTAGTTTACCTTTTTCAGAAAAAATGGTAGGGCCACGATGGTTTTTTTTTAAAGAAAATGATGACCTGCGTGTATAAATCAGTACATCGAGTAATAACTCAGGATGCACGACTCAGTCGTAGAAGGCAACTTGCCGGGAGGCGGAAGAATCGGGTTGCTAGCCCCGACAAGGACAAATGTGTTTTCTTTTCACCTGAACCTCCAACCTAGAGTAAAATTGTTGTGGTGTGAAGCTGGCCGCTCTCTTCAATCCAAAGTCAGAAAAAAAACCCGTGCAGCTATGAGTCTAATTGCACATAGGCCTATTATGTCTTCGCTGTTTGATGCTTAATTAAACACAGAAACAGTTAACTATTAACATGGAATACTGGCCATTGAAGAGTACAACAGTTATTTGGCCGGTGACTAAAGACACTGTAAGAAAGTATGTAACGAATCGGATAATTATTTAATTTAACGTTTTGCGGTATGATGTTCACAATGAACAAATCTCCTCTCCTTGACCCATGCTGTTTAGAAAAATAACAGCTGCTTATTTTAAGAGTCATCGAAACCCATGAATAAAGCACTGTGTGGCAAAGTGCAGCTCCTTAATGTTGTGGTAGTTGCTTCACAGAGCTTACCACTGCGATTTTAAACAGTTACATCAGCTATTACATCACTCCATGGCCACAGCATACCATTTTATGGCTTACTCTCACTGGAATTTGCTTGGAAAACTAAGGAAAATGTGAACCATGAAAGCGGCTCCGTTAACATAGAATCCAACCACACTGAAGAGCTACTTTCTCTAAAGTTCATTTTATCTGCCTTTGAATCCATGCACCTGGAATCTCTAGTGAAGAAGTCAGCTCTCTCTTCCACTGACTCTTATTCGTTCGTTTCAAAATTTATAATATACGTTCCAAGTAAAATTGACATATATTTGAAACGGACAATTATACCAAAATTCTAAGTGAAGAATAGCGAAAAAGCGAGTAAAATATTTAAATTCGAATTACTTTGCAACCAAAAACGATACCTGAACTGGATTACAACGACCTTGGTTTGTGCGAAACTGCAGCTGCACCGTTATACGTTCAGTCCTGTCAATTCCCCATAAGTCATGTGTTATTCTTCATTTCTTAATACGACATATATGGAGCATCTACCTTGGATGTAACGACATTGCCAGTCATTGTTTCCAATATAATTTTCAAGAAGTAGACTATTTTGTGATCTCATCTTTCTCGAGAGGACCAACCCCTGTGATTTCAGGTGGCTACAAAAATTCCAGAGTTTGGAAATGAAAAGAGTATCGGTAATTTACTTTGTGCCTAAAGATACCCCTATCGTTGCTACTCCTGCAGTTAACAGGAGAATGATAGAGTGATAAAATGGCTACAGGCACGAATAAAAGGAAAGTTTTGAGCGTAGAAGAAAAGTCAAAGTCATAATGGAAACAGAAATGGAAAAAAAGAAAGCTGATCTGTGTCGGAAATTTGATGTTGCAAATTTTATGGTCCAGACGATTTAGAAAAACAGAACTAAAATTGTTAGTGCGTTTGAACAGAACGGACTTCGAGAGCTAGAAAGAATCGACGTCGATGATGCGCTGCTTAAGTAGTTTAAGAGAGATACGACAATGTTTTCTTCTTCTTCTTCTTCTTCTTCTTCTTCTCATAACATCTTTGGTTCTTCCTGAATTTTAATTGTAAGTTAACTTATTGTTAGTGTAAACCTGTGTGGAAATATAGAATTATAGAAGAGTAATTTTTGTTATTTATAAATTTTAATTGTAATTGAAATTTGTACTAGATCATGGAGTTAATATTAAATCATATTCCTGCAGGCCTGTATTTTGTCTTGAATTATTATTCCCTCACTTCTAACATACACCTCGCTTACAGCGACAAAATTTTTCATAACGACACCATTTATTCGGTCCCTTTGATGACGTTATAACAGAGTTCGATTGCAATTTCGAAAATAAAAACTCTTTAAGTTTATTATTCTAGAGCAACCGACGAAGAAATTCGCAATATAATTACGAACACCAAGACGGATGTCATGATTTGTACTCCTCTCCAGATATCATTAGGTTTGCAAATCAAGAAGGACGATATTGGATGGGCATATGGCACACATGGGGGAGAAATATACACAAGGTTTCAGCTGGGACAGTTTAAGGATAGAGACTGCTTAACCTTTTGGCGCCAGAATTATTTTTTTTAATTTTAGCACACCTGTATATAAAATATGAATAATGCAGGAACCAAATACGTTAGAATTATGAAACAAACTGCATTTTGAAGAGGGTAAAAAACGGAGAGTATGTACCATGTTTAAAATATTCAGTACCTATATTTGTTGAATAAAAATATAAAATGCAACGTTTAGAGGTTAGCGGTGCGGTACGACCACTATAGTCGTCGTTAGGCGTCAAATGGTAAAGAGTCCTATGCCTAGAAGTTAGTGCAATATTAAGTGGGGTCTTAATGGTATAGGATGGAAAGAAATGAACGGAATTCGCGTGGTTTAGGACAGGAATAAGTGGCGGCCTCTTGTATACACGGTATAAACTTTCGGGTTCCGTAAAATGTGGCAATTTTATTGAATAGAGCAAGACTGCTCAACTTAATTTTTTTATTTATGCAGGCAACTTTGGCAAAATTTGGTTCCCTGGCGGACAACATGAAAATGAATACACAGAATAAAGGCTAAGGGCTAAGATTAGTAATAGAATGTTTGCCTCCATAAATAAACTCATAAAAAATCTTCAAAATTAGTACTGCATTCTATCTTTGCTTTGTTAGGTAGAGGTTTAAAAGACAGTTTTTTTTTTTATTTGAGATGTCTCCACGGGAAACATAACACTGTTGCACTAGCAACAAATTCCCCGCGAACCACAGGCTGTGCAGGCTGGACTGGATGTAATCTATAAGCTTCTCATGAAGGACTCTTCTGCATAAAGGTGCCAGCAGTTGTAGTTAGTGAAATTATATAGCGTTTAAAGGTTGGATAAAATGGAATGAATTTGGAAAGATGTCCTTGTGGAATATTTGAAGTACTGTAACGAAAATGTCCAGACAGACTGAAGAAAACCACTAAAATTAAAATCCTCAGTCACAATAGCCGGTAGTTAAGCCGTGATTCGAGCCATGCACTCCTGAAAGCAAGATACGAATATGGCTGCTACACCAACCCAGCATTTCCAACTAACTTTGTATTGCAGCGCAACGAGAGTTGCTGGCACACTCTTCTTTGAGTTAAAATGCAGAAGACCTCTAACAGGAGTATTGTCATGCACTAGAGTGTTTTACGAGTAAATCTGATTTCGCTGTGACAAGAGCAGAACCCTCTGTCTTTCACCCTTTTTCTCAGAGAAACAACTGGTAAACAAAAGAAGATCATCCTTCTTCGACTGCTTGACCCTGAAAATGAAGTCACCAGGTTCCTTCCAAAGGTCGGAAACTTCTCACAAAATGATACACTTTTCATATCCCAGGAGACTTGCGTCTTCGCCAACACCGCTGTAAGAACGTCATATCTCGCAGTTTTGTTCTTGCAAAGATGTTTTTTTCCTGATGCCCTAGAAACAGCGCTCATCTCGTGTTGGGAAATTTAGTAGAGTTGAATTTCAATGATGTTGATTAATTGGGACAAACAAAACCGCCAAGAACACTGGAAATTATTTTCAATATAAAAAACTATTTGTTTCCAAGAACTAATGAGGTACCAGCAATTAAAATATAAAATAAACTCAGAAAACACAAAAAGCAGGGAAAATTGTTTTTACTGAAGTTGCGCACAGCCAAATGACACTTTTTAACATATATTTTACACAATAAAAAAGGATGAAGTGAAATGCGCCACGTTTATGTCCACAGCAAACACTTTATTACTTAGGCATGTTTAAATTATTAATGTGGCCTCCCATACTTGCAGTATATTGTCATAAACAAGTGACAAAATTATCAAAAACTTGGTGCAAGTGCTATTGATTTTATGTCCAACTACAGCTAATCTATTTCGTGTGGGGCTTCCTGCTAGGCGTTGCTTCATATATCCAAATAGGGAGAAATCCGGGACCATCAGGACCGGCGAACTCGTAAGCCAAGGAAGGTCAAAAAAAAACGCGAAACACTACAACGGGAGAGACTGCGAACCACTTCCATAATCCATCGAGCAGTGTGCTGGGGCTCCGTCTTGCTAGAAGTACAGTTTATTGTATCAAGTGTTTGCAACTGCGGTAGGAAGTTTTGCTACCCCCATCATTAACTGTAACATCTTCGCCGATATCACTAAAAAGGAGACCCACATTCTCGAATGTTCCCACCCCACACCGTATTGTCACTTTTGGTGAATACAATGGCCGTTCGTGCATTTCTCTGGGACATACTGGTGCCCTGTATCGAACATTTTGTTTAATAACAAAGTACGATACTCGTAAATAAGCTTCGTCTGTCGTTAACACATTGTTCGGAACACCGGTATCTTCGTTGAGGCTTCCCAGCATCGGGTTACAAAATTTCACTCGAGTAACTTCATCAGGCGGGAGAAGCCTCTGGACAGCCTGTAACGGCCAAATTTCATGCCCTTCAACAGCCGTTCCAAACTCCTTCCGGATGCGCAATGGATATGACATTGTTGCCTAACAGACAGCAACGTTGATTACCCTCAAAACGATCCCCTTACGCTCTCCACGTTTTCTTCAAAACGCACAGATCCCAGAACAGTATGCATAATGTGTGTTACCCTTCCACTAACTTCAGAATTACAGAATGTATTGTTACCGTTGGACTGGGTTCAACACTTCGTGATGTAATGCTATAAATTTGCTCCCAATTATAAATTTACGGGTACTCCGACTTGTCACATAAATCGCGGGAATTAGTCAAGCTTGAGTGTTAGTTTTTTTTTTTGGCACTTTCTCACAACAGGTTTATAAAACACACGTTTTCTGGAGCGATGAAAGCGTGTCCATCTGTGACATTTTTCCTATGAACCCTTTCGTAGATTTACGACGGGAAAGAAGATGCACTTGACTTTCTTCTTTTGAGTAAAGATTGCTTCGGTTCAGCCATAACTGACTGCTAGGAACTGTACTGTCTTGCACCAGAGGTATACTATATTATAGGGCTGAAATGTTAGGTCATATATAAACTTTTCAAGCGTGGGAGTTTATTCATCATGCGAGAAAGTGTGCGTAGTAACTTGGCGGCAGACGAAATATTGGCGTTCGCGGTTGCAGGCAAGTGACGTGAGAGTTGGATATTGTGCCTTTGGAACTTAAAACATAACTGCCGTGACTAAACACATTACCGTCTACTGAAAGTTGGTGTTAAAACTAATAAAACTCTTAATAAACCAATGAACTATTATATCGGTTGTCTAGAGCTTAGTACTTTAAAGTCCGACTGATGAACCTACACCATCAATGTTCCCTGAGAGTGGAAACACAAAACGACACGGGGTATTACGTTCCTTTGTGCGTAAAAAACGCACACACACATAAATCGAAGGCCGGTTATTTATGAGAAGATAAGACGGTTGTAGTACCCAGACCACAAACGTATTAAGTGACGGAATTTGGCCATGCTTAGGAGCATTGCAATGAAGCCGCAAACCTCGCTGTGTCATGATGAAGGGCTTTGTTCCGTAATAAAAAAAGAAAAAACACACGCGACTCGATGTGTTGTACTGCACCGAGTCAGTGTCACTGAACAGGTGTTCACATGTTATGACGTCATCTCTTACCCGGTGTGTAGACGACAGTTTACCCCCTACCCACAAAAAAGTGCGTTCTGCAATGTCAGTCGGCTCTGGTCCATCCTCTACAAACATTTTTGTGGGTGCAAAATACATTGATTGACTGAAAGCACGGAAGTTTCAAATTCACTTTAGGGAAAAGAGAACCTGACTGAGCTCTGCGCAATCTGTGCAGAAGAGCGGGGAAGACGACCCACCAGCCATGTAGTATCACCCCGGTTCGTCGGCCCATTTACATAGCTACATCAGCACACAGAATATACAAACTGCTAACTGAGAAAATTTCCTAGAATTGTTGCGACAATATAATTCGTTATGGCTAAGACAGTTTTAATATTTCAATGTTTTACAACTCTAAAAATCGAATGTGAAAGTTTTAAAAAAAAAAAACAGCAAGACTGCATGCGCGCGTTTGTGTAACTTAGCAGGTACCAAGTGAGAGCTCCCTGAGGATGACGCGTTGATGCTGAAACATGTACGAGCGACAAGTAAAGAACAGCATAATAAATTGTCAATCAAGTGTGCAGTAGTTGAAGAATAAGAGACCAACTTGATGTCACTAGTTAATAAGTTTTATTTCACTTCTTTTATGCTCAGCATGTTTCCGACATTAATACATCCATCACCAGGAGCTTGCGACTTTCCTATTGTATCACCACATTGGTCGTGTGTTCTTGTTTCGATTTGTGTTGGAGTTTCGGTGTGGCTGGGTTGGAGTGGTATCCTTGTGGCAGGCTGAAACCTGCCACTTAATAACTAGTGACATAAAGTTGGTCTCTTATTCAACTATCACAATGATGCACGGTCCAATATACATAATTGTGTGCATTAGTTTGTTTATTATGCATATCAAAAGAATAGTATTAAATGGATGCTAATGTAAGGTCGAGATTCCGAACACTGAGGTTCAGGCTTGGAGAGTCTACTGTAGAGACTCATACTGGATCACGCGCGCACCTAAAATTTTTCATTGGGCGGGAAGGCGGGGGAGGGGAAGGGAAAGGGGGCTGAACGTGAGGCTATATTTCTTAATTTGGTATGGCAACTCGCTACGGGCTGGACGGTCCGGGGATCGAATCCCGGTGGGGACGAGATTTTCCGCATCTGTCCAGACCGACCCTGGGGCCCACCCAACCCCCTATAAAATGGACACCAGGTTATTCCCGGGGTAAAACGCCGGGAGTGTGGTGTTGACCACCCATACCATCTAGGGCAGAAGTTAAAGAAAGAGTAGACCTATATATGTACTCCCCTTCTGGGCCTTCGTTGTCTGTTCTAGGGCGAACTTTACCTTTACCTTTAAGAACTGTGTCGGTAACTGCATTTATATGCATATAACTACAACTACATGTTTCAAGCCTCAGTCACCTTACTTAAGCAACAAGGCATGTTCATTTTTTTTTAATTCTAAGACTTCTTAATTTTGTTATTTTGTTTTTCAAAATTCCAATGTAGTAGTACTCATCAGCCGATTTCAGTGGCTGTATTGTGTCTGAAACGTAAAACTATTGATAACATCGTGCTTAAAAAAATCAGTGTTTTTATATTCCGATTTGGAGCGGGTGCTGCTGCCCGACGGTTCCTCTCCTCTGGGTGCGCGTCTCTACTGCACTACACCGTACAGTATTGCCAATACGACGAATTAGCGGTGTACCCCTTCAATGTTTTAGTACAAGACAGTAGTCCTCCGAATGACGTCAGATGTCACTAGATGCAACTTGCTGCCTATGCTACCATCTTTAGGAAGACAGGAATACCTGCCGATGTTCGTATAAACGGCGATATTCCGTTACTACATCACGTACCGTTCGCAGTCGAGTTGGTAGCAAATAGATCGGTTTGTGGTCGTGCAGTATAGGCGTGTTCTGCGCCAGCTTACTTCGATTATGGGTTCGAATCCTGCCTGGGGCATGGATGTCTGTCTCTCTCGTGTTATGTGGTGCCAGCAGAGGTCTATGCGTCAGACTGATCACTCGTGCAAAGGAGTCATAGGGAGTGTGGTGTGCCCGAGTTTACCTCGAAACTTGGATAATGTGGAGACTGACACACGTGGGGTTGTTGCGCCACGGGGCGGGGGGAGAAGGTTATTATTTGTTACACATCACTTCTTTCGTCTATGTATATTGCCTCTTGTGTGACTATGAAGTGGCAATAGAAGTGCTTACTATAATTATCAAAGCCAAAAGAAATGCCATGTTTTGGGACTCAGAATGAATAATTTGTGGGATCAACTTGAGAATAGCGCCATCGCCGATCTTTCAACACTGCGGCCGGCGAGTCGGTAGCCCAGTCAGCGCACTTCACCGTGTATATGAGACACGAGACGCTTTACTCTGCCATTAATATCAAACACCCCTAACCTTTGTCCGTCTCGAACGGACATAAGCACGCTTCACAAGCAATTCCTTCAGTTGCGTCGAAAGATTCACCATTTCCGCGACGGCACTATTTTCAAGTAGGCCTAGTGCGAGTTTGTGTGCTAACAAAACAAATACTATACTATCTTAGCAACAGATTTAAAATCAGTCTCCTGTATCCAACAACAGGTTTCTTGCGCTTATGTTGTTAATATACCGTAAATCTACATAGATCTCCACACAAATTGCCTGTTACATTTGTCCATTTTTCAACAAATGTGGAACATTTCAAGAGTTTTCCATAAATGTTCCCAATATATTGTCACGAATATCTGTCTGGTTCTAGTCCTTTTTTGCAAATTGCTTTGGAAACATGCCTAACAGTATTAAATACCTGGATTTTATGATGTGTAACTGTCACAGACTGCATTCTCTGTTAACTCGGTACTAGCACTTCATACATAATTTAGATAAATGTCAGTATTCATCCGTGGATTACGCAAGAATTTTTCTCAAAAACTTCGGTATAATAACGAAAAATTCCACGAAGGAAAGAAATCAGTGGTAGAATTGATTTATGACTTGAAATGGTACAATGCACTCTCCATTAATTGGTTTTTCAACCACTTCTTCCAGCCTCATCCATGAAAAAGAGACCCTAGATTCTGGTTAAACGACTTGATATACAGTGTATAACATTTATACGCCATCCTC
>Ga0123357_10011535_pt1 | contig 11343 bp, 9 predicted proteins | sample TergutEmb28metaG_FD_89873 | JGI IMG/M metagenome (GOLD analysis project Ga0123357, IMG submission 89873) | Embiratermes neotenicus P4 segment gut microbial communities from Petit-Saut dam, French Guiana - Emb289 P4 | ecosystem: Host-associated > Arthropoda: Insects > Digestive system > Gut ...
ACGCGACGCCAAAGTTTCCCAGTTCGGACTGTTCGTATAATGTGCAAATTTGGCTGCTTTCTTTTGCACTCTGTCCAACGCACTTATTTGACCCTCCCTGTACGGATCCCAGCACGCGGCCCCCATGTTTGATGCCTTGTCATTACACTTGGAACAGAAAGTAACCATATCCTGTTTACAACTTTATAGTACAATTGTGAGCATGGGTACTGCTAGTACTAACTAAAATAACATTGTGTCTAAAAGTGATTTCTATTTCTAGAAGTGACAGATATCAGTGAGGGCTATGGGTTGTTGAGTTCTTTTATGATACTGTAGTCAACAGAGTGCTGAGTACCGTGTGGTGTTTTCCTACAACCATATGTACAAGATGTTATAGGAAAACAGCACACAGCACTCAACACTTTGTTGAATGAGGCCTCAAACAAAAACTCAACCACCCATTGCCCTCACTGATATCTGCAGATGTAGAAACACTTTGTATAAAAAAGTTGTTTTCAATGGTTATTCGTTTCTTCCTTTCTTTAGAGTTCAACACACAATGGTATTCATACTTAAAAAAAACTATATGTAGATGAATAAAAACCAGGGCTATTGGAATTGTTACAAGGATACAACACATTGGTATAAAAAAGTGAAAGTAATAAACCAAGATCTTTACACTTTATTACAATTCATCTATGTGTAAAATTAATTTAAATATTGATTTTTTTTTATTTTTATGTATGTACCATGCATCTTGTATATAGTTTTTTATTTCAAACAACAATGCACAATAGATTTTTTTTAACAATATGTATATTATAATCACTCCTACATGTTTCGGTACATTTGTATCATCCTATGGGAGTTTCAAAGTTGTACTTCATTATAATTACATAGTTCTTATACTTACCACCCCAGCACACAGGAATATCCAGATTGTATGCATGACCACATAAACATACTTCTGATACAAATTACAGTGTAAAAATCTTTTAGACTACATTTTATTAACAACAGCATAAATATTTAATTTGATAATTCTTAATGAACTTTTAATTGTATAGAAACTATGTAACTTTAACAACATACAACTTTGGAACTTCCTGAGTACAATACAAATTTATTGAAAAATGTAAGTTTGATTATAATATAAACTTTGTTAAAATAAAAAATATATACATTGTGCATTGTTGGTTGAAATAAAAACTAAATATAGATTGTTTTTCAAAGCCAATTTAAAATGTTTCATGTAAAAAGACAAGATTTTCATACAAGAAGGAAGTTTCTTAAAAACCTTGATGCCAAAATACGGGGTTCCTTTTTGATATGTTGTTAAATTTGATAATAGTTGATAAAGATTAGACTTTTATCTAGTGCTGATACTATGAATCCTTATAACCAATATTACATTAGGGCAAAATAACTCTTTACAGTAATATTTGGGCTGATGAGTGCAAGATGGTGTTCCTTGACAATTGACTATTGCTAGCTGCAGTAAGCAATGCATTGTAGAGATAATATAGAAAAGACAAATATAGCTAATTTACTCCAAGTTATTGTCAAAATGAACCTTTCCATATTACATACCAAAATAAGGTAATTGCTGGGACTAATACTATTATATTCTTATGAGTGGAACTTGACATAAGTATAAATTGGAAGAACCATGCTTACAAAATTTTGCTTCAAATAAGTAGTTTTTGCTACCTTGATAGGGTGATGTATCCATGTAATAACATACCATTACATAACCACTCTATTTTCATGCTCTCTGTGATAAGTGGGTCCCTGTCACCATGGCATGGCGCGTCCTCAGGTTGCAGAAGGTGGAACGGTCTCCAATGTGGAGGATAGCTGCGAATATATTGAATAAGCAGTCGTGGACAGCTGACAAGAGGTATACCTCCAGCTTGAGGGTTGGGCGAGCTGCAACAACTTGTAAAAACATATCTTGTTATGAAATGTTCACACAAGAAGACTCAGACCTGGACTGATACTTTGGGTAGGGACAGGTGGCAGGTACTTGTGAATCCAGTAATGAAACTCCACGTTCCATAAAATGTGGGGGGAATTTCCAAACTTGCTGAAAACTGGATAGCTTCTCAAGAAAGACTCTGTTCCATGGAGTAAGCAAATAAGCAAGTATTCTCACGCTGTAATTGAGAAACGTTTCACATTGTGGGGGAAATCAGTAAAAAACAAAAGTCTTCAAACTACAAAAAATAATAATTAGAATTATGACCAGATGAAGTTCTAGGACAACATGCAACATATTGTTTCAAAAATTGGAAATACTAACTGTACCCTCTCAGTACATACTTCCCTGATGAGGTTCAAATCAACAAAATTGGAAATTTACAAATTTAATTCTTCAGTTTATGACATAAACATGAGACATAAATTAAATTTAATGAGCAATCAACCAAACTTACAATGTATCAAAAAGTTGTGTATTATAGCAGTATAAAAATATATAACAAACTTTTGGATGTTACTGCAGAATTAGTCTCAAACAAGAAATAATACAATTGAAAAAAGTATTTGATTGATAACGCTTTCTATTCATTAGAAGAATACTTGAACACCTATTATAGACTCATGATGTTATGTCTGATATGACATGTTTTTTACTCAAAAATATTAAATTATTATATCTTCATTTCATGTAATGATATGAAAACACAAATTGCATGTACATTACTTTTTATGTTACATGATAAATTTTTGTGTACATGTTTATTGAGTGTGTAACGACTGATAATCATTAAAAAAAAATTTAAAGACTTGTTTCATTCACAACGCCACTGAGGCTCTGCGGATTGATGAAATGTAATGTATAGTAGTAAGTAATCCGTGGCACCTCGAAACCTAAAAATTCACAGACGTCAAGAGGACGAGGTAGAAGAGGAAAATGTAGAAGAAGAAGAAGAAGAAGAAGTAGAAGAAGAAGAAGAAGAAGAAGAAGAAGAAGAAGAAGAAGAAGAAGAAGAAGATTTTTATGTGTTTATATTGTTGTGGTTGTTATGGTTATTTTCCTTCTAATTGCCGAGAGTATGAGAAAAATAATTATAACTCCAAGACTATGACTCAAAGGCAAGTGACTCTCCCCCACCGTTATTGTAGTGAGCCAAGTTAATTGGTATACACAGAAGTATGTCCCAGTGTTCAGGAGTAACAAACAGTACTGAAAGTATAAAAAATCAAATCTGTGTATGATGATGTTGGTGGTAGCATCAGAGCTGTAGCAGCAACAGCATTAGTTATAATAATTTATATTGCAACCCTGGGAAAATATTTCCTATTGTTGGGTCTTGACCACAACTACTTTGGCTAGGGAGTGTAAGGGTTTGGTTGGTGCCCCTGATTTACGCGTTCCGTGGCTAACCGGGAAGTAGTTTCCCGCAGTTTCAGTGGTTATGGTGTTGCGCGTCTTTCTTTGACATGCATTTATAGTTGCCTTTTTACTGCGAACACTAAGAGAGTTTGAATGTTGTACCCATTTTATGTATATTTTTATGTTGAGAATAGTATGTGATAAACAATGAATCCTGTAGGAATTGGTGTGTGTGATTAATTTCCGGTGGCAACAAATCACCCTTCTCAATTTATCAGAGGTCTGATGCTGTATTTGCAGTGAGACAATTTGTTGTACAGTTGCTGTAGTGCGGCAAGGTTTGTTTGAGTATTCACTTTTATATTAAAAATACTGTTGTACAGTCTTTGATCATAGTATCGATGTGGTGACAAAAGTGTTTGTTGCATATTAATGTTTTGTAATTTTTCTTTGTAATGAAAATAGTGGATCAAGAATAGGAATGACATTTTCGGAAGTAATTTATTGAATGTAATTTACATTTCAGGTTTTAAATGATCGTCTAATCGTTCGCTGTCATCATCATGCCTCACGATATTGTTTACCCTCAAGGTTGTCGTCCTGTAACGGATGACTTAGGTCCAGATGAACTTATACGACGACTTAAGGTTATGGCTTTTTGTTATACTTTTCGTCGTTGGCATTAATATCGTAGGTGTAAGGGCGTATATTTAGGTGTTTGTTCTTCTGGGATATGATGTGTAATCGGTTTCCGACGTTTCGAGACCACGTCCCGAATCGTCGGGAACCGATCACTTAGTGCCACGGCTTCATATTCTGGAAAAATGGAAACCTCATTTGTACTGCTCTGGAACGCAAAGAAACTCGTAAAGAAATATATTCTTTGGCATTTTTAGTTTAAATGAATGCAGTTATTCAAGGTAATTGTATGCACAAATGAATGGTTATGCATAATTTTTGTAATTGTTGTGTGTAAATTAGCAGAAGTTAAAAGCTTGTTTAGGGGCTTTACAGAATGTATCCTTCTTGCTTTTAGACTTTGGCTCATACGCTACAAGCAATGGGGCAGGATGAGGGAATGTATCAACAGTACATACCCTTGGCACTCCATCTTGCTGAGGATTATTTCTTGATGCATCAAAGTAAAGATGTGCAGCTACTAATTGCCTGTTGTATCGCTGATGTTCTGAGAGTTTATGCACCAGAAGCTCCTTATAAGGACCCAGAGCAAGTTAAGGTATGTTAATATGTATACTTTTTAGGACACTGTAAGGTGATTTACCATATTGGAGAGAAAAATGGCCATTGTATTTGAATTTGTCATGTCTGGCAGGCTTGTCACATCTGTACCCTCTGTTGCTTACCTACCATTTTCTTGTAACACATTTAACCTAAATACTACGGAAATGCCAGTCTGAAAGTGAGGTCATATTTGTTCACACACATATGAGATATTGTGAGTTGTTTATAGAGTTTGCAGAAGAACCATAACTCTAGCTAACCAAATATAAGTATATGAATATTCTGTGTTGAACAAGGATAAGTTTCTCATTGTCATGTACAGTGTAATTACACCACTTAAAAAAAGCTTAACATGGATAGTGTATAATTTTATGGCCCTTCGAGGTTAGGTTAGTATTATATTTGAGAGTTGTATGCCGCACAAATTTTATTCTAACTTGGTTTATGATGTGTTAAAATATTTTATCTCATTGAATGATATTATGTGATTCCTGCATAGATCCCATCAGTATTTTCATTCTTAATATGGTTTGTCATACTTAAGATGAGGTATGTTTGAAGTTTGAATTATAGGATTAGTTTTGTATCAGGTGAGGAAATTGTGTTTTTTAAAATGAAACTGTAATCTGGGCACAAGTAACTTTGGGGATGGCTGTATGTACTAGAGGTCCCATAGGAGGTGTAATGTAGAGGAACCTACTTCCATGTGTTTCACTTTGCCAGTGTTTTTTTAAAGTGGTGTTTTACTGTCTATTCTAACATATTTTTTAAGTATCTGTTTATATTGGTAAGTATGTTGGGAGAAACTAATACAGTTAGATTTTTTCAAGCATCACCTGAAATTACTGTACCTTGAGGGTTATGGTTGAATGCTCCTCATTTCAAGTCAGGATTTTGGCAGTGCCTTAAGACAGAAATATTCATCTGATTTGATTAAGAAATGAACACATTCTTCATATTGTGATCTGACAATGTTGGTACGGATACTTCATTTAAAACATTGCTGTGACACACTGTCCATCTCCTTGTTCATCAAGCCCTTGTGTTTGTGACAGGTTACCGCCTCCCTCCATCAGTGTTACTGTCATCCCACACTGGTTGATGGTACTTTAGTATGTCTGTAATTTTCATTGTTATTGATTTGCAGTGGTCATTGGAAATATTTTTAGCATGGCTGCTGGGCCCAGTCACATTTTTTGTCAAGGTGGCTAGTGTGGAGCTGATTCCCTCAGCTTGCAGGTGTTATTTCTTTCATGTGCCTCCACACTTTTTTTTTGGAGTACCAGTGATTTCCTCAGCTACCACTTTCATAATTGATCTAATTTATTGCACAAATTTTTGGAATTTTTTTATCTTTATGTCTCTACTTGAGTAACTCAGTCACTGGTCCCCTCTAATTTTGTCTGACTCCTGACATCTGTTGATGCAACTCATCATTTACACTGCAGTCTTCATATTCACAACAGGGATCTCATGTTGTTTTTTCTATACCAGCATATGACCTGCGTGTAATAGTTTTTTTTTGTTTTCCTTCAGTTTGTGTGACCAAACATTCATTTATCTTATATCCCGTCTTCTTTAAATTTCTATTTTCTGAATTCCCAGCTGTGTTTTCCTAGTGCTGTCTAGCTGACTGTTCTGTTCTTCTTTAGCCTTATGTCTATTTATTGTTATAATTTGGATTTGTTTTCTTGTCTGTCTAGTGTGTTTTGTTTCCTGGCTTGATGTGCTTGTTTGATGTCCGCCATCTGCTTTCTGTCTTGTTGCATCTGTTCCCATATCATACTTAGAAGATCATTGTTAGATGTGCATACATAATGTGGTTCCACTTTTTATGCAGTCACTTATAATCTGTGCTTCTGTTTCTTACCCCGCCATCTTACTGCAGATTTCCATGTCCTAGCCCTTCTACTTGATCATCTGTTTCAGATGTTGCACACAGATCAAAAAGCTGGTTACCAGGTCAGTTCTCTGTTTCACCGTCTGCTACCTGGTCCTGCAATTAACTGTTGTTCCTCAACATGTTGCCTGCCATGGTGTTGGTTCACCAGCCTTGCTCTGCCATTACTTACTGATTTGGTGTGTGTGCTGCTTCCAGGGTCACTTTAATGTTTTTGTCATTTCCACTTTATCATATTTAGGATTTGTGTTTGTGTTCACTGCTTGGTCACTTAAGTGTCATTGCCACGGTCTGTTTAGGTTGAGGTCAATTGTCACATACCCTCATGCATCTCTTTTTCTGTTATCACCAAGCCAAATGCCTTACTGTATTACCACTTTCATACCCCACATTGGGAAGTGCCAGTCTGTTGCAGCTGCCCCATGTCTCAACCTGACACTGCTGATCATCACTAGGTCCATCTGACCAGAAAATGTAACTCTTCTTTGTTGTAGCAGGATTTGTTACTATTATAGTTCCGAATTGGCTGCTTGTTGATTTGCTCTTTTTTCCTTTGTAGCCCTACAAGTGGTTGAGAAATTGTCACTCTTGTCATTGATACTACTTGTATATTTTTCAAAATTTTGTGTGTCTTGAATTTCATATTTATTTGGGTGTCAGTCATTTAGAGCTGCAGTTAATGCACTTTCATCTGTAATGACCATGTAAACAGAACCCCATACTTCTGTTTGGTTCCAGATTTGAAATACCTTTGAATGCAACAATAAAGTGAAGTGAATTGGAACCCAAATTTCCAAACAAAGTGTGATATATATTACCAGTAAATGTGTCATTTCATACCCCATGCCCATGATTTTGTTACACCGTGAGACAAAATGCAACACATTGATCATGAGGAAAAACAGGCATTTCCCGCCTGAGTGCTCACACCAAATGACCTTTAGATGGTGCTTTCTGTACCTGTCTTATTCACCAGTTCTTTACCTTTGTGAACCCTTACAAGTTGTAGTCAGTACAGTCTACTCTCATAGTAACATGAAATGCAGTTTATAAAGCAAAATTGGTCATTGGATTGACTGTAAGAAGTGTTATGTGGTTAGTATTATGGCATTGTTGAACTGTTGGAAGCCATGTTGTCTTTGTGAATTATATATATGGTTCTTTATAAGTTATGAATATTCATAAGATACTGCCATAAAATTTTGGTTTACCATAACATTTCTTCCATTTCATCAGACACCTTCCTTTATGTTTTACATAGCTTCAGTTTTTTACTTTACAGACAATATTCCTCTTCTTGATCAAGCAGTTGTCAGGCCTGAAAGATCCAAAAGATCCGGCTTTCAAACGGTATTTTTACCTGCTGGAGAATTTGGCTTATGTCAAGAGCTTTAACATGTGTTTTGAGCTAGAGGATTGTCAAGAGATCTTCTGTGCCCTTTTCTCCCTCATGTTTAAGATTGTCAAGTAAGTGTGGACTCTGTACATGTTGTTGTTTAAGACTGTCAGGTAGGTATAAACTCTCCTTTGTGTTTAAAGATTGTCAGGTAAGTGTAGTTCAGTGCTAATAATATTAACATTTGGGCTTCTTTTGCCTAATTCAGAGTTAGGTGAATACTGGCGGAGAAAATACAATGCAATGCCACACATGGAAAAACTGAAGAAGATTTTGGAATTGTAGGTGTGTTATATGTGGAACATAAAAGGTGTACAAAACCCAGCAGTAGGGACTAGCCCTTTATGTAAAATGTATATCAGATGAAGGGTTAAGATTGAGCAATAAATTCTAGGATGTGTTGCTGTTAATACTATTTCTCTCTTATTCCCAATATGCGTCAAGTTTTAACCATATCTCTCTTCACCTTGTTTAGTCTTTATTGGACAATTGAGGCTTCTGATGTGGGTCAAATGGCAGGATTTTAGAGCAGGGTTTTTAACCAGCACTGATGGAATTATAGCTACTAAAATATTTCAGTTAAAAATATATGAAAGTAAATGTATTGATTTTTTTTTTACTGTTTCACATGTCACTGTTTACAATGATTGTTCACACTTTTGAAATAAAGTACTGTAAATAAATTCATATACCTTTGGTTTTAGTAACTAATTTCATATTGAAGATGCTATTCGTTTAGGATGTAGTCATTTAGGTACTGGAACTACACACCCAATGACACATTGTTGCATCCCAGAAGAACTGAATCTTTAGCAACACTGCAGTGACAACCACAAGCCTCATAGACTGTAATTTCATAATTTTACTTACAGTGATGAACATTCTGGAAAAGTTAAGAGCTTCATGCTTGATGTACTGTGTCCACTCATAACTGAATCAGATATAGTGTCAAACGAACTGCTGGATATAATTTTAATGAATGTGGTGGAGCCCAACAAGTCGCAACGAAAGAATGCTTATCTCCTGGCTAAGGAACTTGTGGTGAAGTGCAGTGACACACTGGAACCATATATACAAACAGTAGGTATCATACTGTACACAGATTGTTTAATTTTAAAGTATTACATAGACATTACAAATCTTACAGTAAAGTAGCTGTGTGGTCTGCATTACTGTGCTTTTTACAAGTGGACTAACTTTATTTACATGTTTATTTCTCCAAGTATTTGCAATACTTTCATATACGTTTGATCTGAAAATGTGTTTTTGCTGTTGTAGTTCTTCAATCATGTACTGATCCTGGGTAAAGAAGAGAAGGGACTTGGAATCTGTGGGAAAGTATATGATCTCATCTATGAGCTCAACCATATATGTCCCAGTGTCCTTCTGGCAGTCTTACCACAGCTCGAATGCAAGTTGAAATCAGCTCAAGAGGCTGAACGGTTGGGTGCAGTTGCTCTTTTGGCAAGGATGTTTAGTGAAAGAGATTCTAACCTTGCAAGACATCATACACAACTGTGGAAAGCCTTTCTTGGAAGGTGAGAGTTGTTTTTTAAGTGCAGGTCGTTTTAAGCATGTCGCAAAATTACGAAAAGAGACTTCAGCTTTGTCATGACCCTCTGTCAATTTGTCCACATGGAATAGCTTGTCTCCCACTGGATGAATTTTCATGAAATTCGATATTGTAGCATTTTTTGAAAATCTGTTAAAATTCAAGTTTCCTTAAATTCTGACAAGAGTAACAGGCACTATGCATGAAGACATATGTATATTTTTGGTAGTATCTTGCTGACTTCTTAGAATGTGAATTGTTTCAGATGAAAGTTATAGAGAAAATCAATGCGCTCATTTTATAGTCAGTAACTTTTTTTTTCTGAAATTGAGATAATGTCTAAAAATGTGGTAGAGCCAGACAGGCCACAGGTGACATTATTATATGACACATACACATTGCGTGTTGGATAACTGGGGCTACAGAGACACACTCAGAATAAGTAAAACTTATTGCTGTTCTACAGCAACAGTGGTTAACCCTTTAACGCCGGATTTAAATCCTCCTGCACAGTGCCACTGTGCCAAGATTTTTAGAGTGGGGTTTTAATTTTCAAAGCTTACTCCTAGAAAAAAAATCATATCTTATAGACTTTTCCTCCAAATGTAAGGAAATTAAATTTCGCAGTGTGTTTATGTATTGATCAATTCGGTAAAAAATGTTCACATATTTTTGTAATAAATTTAGGCTTCCCTATTGCATGTAGTATATAAAATGTAGTGTAAATATTTTATTACTCACATAATTCTGGCTGCTGCAGAGGTTCCGTAGCACCTTGGGTCGCTCTTCAGTCACCATACACACGCACACATGCTAGTTGTAATTCCTGGCTTTACAAATTTGTTTTTGTGTGGTAATCAGCGAAACAAGGCACCACACACAGAGCCGTGTTACATTTGGGGCACTTGTACACGGTGCCCCTTTGCTGGCCACGCGCTGAACAAACATGGCAGCGGAGTTTGCTGGATTTTGCTGGCCAATGCTGGTTATGGTGGCTGTTCAGTCTCATAACATTTGCTGCAGCCACACTTGGCCTTCCAACCAAACTGGTGGTGGGGAGATCTTGGCTTGTTCCAGCTTCTTCGATCAAATTCCTCATCAGAAGAAGTCTGAAATCTCGGTGGATATATTTAGCCCCACACGAAGATAACAGAATCCAGCTGTTGAAAACTGTTAGATCCAGAAGGTGGAAAAACAATTTCGTGGTCCACTTGAAGTTACGTTGACACATTGAGTAGCTGTTCGCCATACAATCGGAATTGTTGGCGTAACCCACGTGCCAGTTATACCGTGCCGCGATTTGAGGCTTCACAGCTCGTTTGCTGTCATCACAAAAATTTCCTTCTTCTGGTGGCCTGTCCATGTTAGTCAGCATGTAAACGTCTCGTCTGTCCTTCCAGGCTAACGCGGTCAAATTTCCCCTGGTCCTCACCCTTACATCACCCGTTGTCAATTTCAGTTTTTTGGTCCGAAGTCAGAGGGCATGTCTTTTCTGTCGGGCAGAACTGTCCTGCATGAATGTATTTTACATCTCAGTAAGTCGTCAAAAAGTTTCTTGGGAATGTACTGCCTGAAAATAACACTGCCGTGGAATTTTACAATTACCTCTTCCACTACCAAATGCTCCAAGGGGTTGTAAAATTTAGGTTAAGCCTGATACGGGGTGTCGAAGACGGTCTTTATTTTCCATAGTCTGTCATATTCCTCGCCTGGGTCAGGTCTCTGTCAATTGTCCGCAAAGTGCAAAAACCGCAGTATGTGTAAAAATCTGTCTAATGTCATGGTCTCGCCGTGAAATTGAGTGTGCAGCTGTTTGAGTCTAGACCAGTAGCCATGCAGTGTGTCTTTCACATTGTGTCCCATCTGCAGAGCTAAGGCAGTGAAGGTCATTATGTCAGGCAACGTAATGTCAGGCAGTCGGCAGCTAGGTCCGG
>Ga0123357_10011536_pt1 | contig 11343 bp, 4 predicted proteins | sample TergutEmb28metaG_FD_89873 | JGI IMG/M metagenome (GOLD analysis project Ga0123357, IMG submission 89873) | Embiratermes neotenicus P4 segment gut microbial communities from Petit-Saut dam, French Guiana - Emb289 P4 | ecosystem: Host-associated > Arthropoda: Insects > Digestive system > Gut ...
AATAGTTGTTCGCCGAAATTGCTCAACTCGCGTAAATTAACTCAAACGGTTTTCTAACACGTCCAACACAGCTTACCTTGGATACTCAGCAGATGTCTGTGTCTCGTACACATAATATAAATTATTCTTCAGCGTATAAGTCAGAACAATACTTCACGTTGACCAAACACGTAAGTATAACCAAAATTTCCACGAGAATGAGGGCGTTTGCCTGGTTACAGTGGACTATACAGAGTAGGGCCGCTGACACATCTAAAAATGTGCGTATTCTTCAGTTTATTACGCTGTTTGCCACGGGAGAGCTCACTGAAAGTTCATAGATTCCGCTACTTTACGGCAAAAAGGAAATCAATGTCTGAGTTGCACATATCTGTAAGTGCAGTGCACTGCTCTTGGTCAGCATTCGAAACCTTGTCGCGTCTGTGCACGACTGATTTCCCAACTCAAATTTATAAGAACATTGTTCATTTATTACATGTTTATGTATATTGATATTTTTACGCGTTATATTCACCTGTAATAAAGCTATAGTAATAATAATTATAATAAACATTTTCATTAGATAGGATCTCATTTAACATAAGAATGTGTTAATGGTTGTAAAATTGTAAGAGTTCATGTTACGGTAAGTACGTACAGCTACAGTAGATGTTAGAGCATCACGTTATGCAACGTAAGAGTAGCTCAGTATGACTCGTGTCTCACCCAATCACACGCAGCTACGTTCCCACTTACACGCACGTACGTCGTTGAGCGTTTCGATACCGCCGTAAGGTGTTGCTGGTGAGCCGTACTAGCGGTGAGTCAAAATGGAACGCAGCAGTTTATCAAATAGCATTGTCATTTGTTAAGGACACACCACATCAACAAAGTTAAAGATGATTGTGTAAGGTAATATTTGCAACAAAATTATCCTGAACATTTTAAGATAAAACTGTTTTTTCAAGACTGGTGTGCTGTGTCGTGTATTAACAGGGACGTCTTATGCAGGACATGTATATTAGATTGTATGTGATTATACGTTGGTCGAATAGGTATGTGTGGACTCCATACTTGATCACTGTACGTGTATATTCAACACTCACTTTTGATTTCATTGTTAACCGTAGAAATGTTTCTAATATTATTTTATTCCGTATAGTTCAATATTCTGACTTGCAGTACTATATTTAAATAAGAAAGGCTGTTAATTTCAATCAATTGCAAAATGCAGCGTTGCAAGCTCTTCGAAGACGGTACGGCCGTACCAAAAAACATAGTGCCGTTTGCAAATGTAAGTGGCAACATAGTTTGGCTTTCAGGTAAATGTATTTATGTTCAATTAACATGTATCCCTTTTATTTACAGGAACTAGTGTAAGTAAAATGAGTTCTAAAACATTAGAACAGTCAACATACGAGTAAAACATCGTCCAGAAGTGTTATTTTATTGCACCTTAATCTTGGACCTATTAAATTTATCATTCACATTTACGCCGAAAAAGCAGTTTGATTTTATTTCGTCGCACACTTTATCAGCTTGTGTAGCCCTCTGTGAGAATGTAGTCGCTCCAAAACAATCCCGAGAGCTGGTTTTCTGCAGCTCCATTAGTAGATCTTTCTGTACATAAATACGTTCCAAAAACGAGAATATATATTACAGTTAAATTAATTTTTCCCTGTCCACAATGTGAATGTATATAGGTGGGGGGGATAGAAGTTTAGCTCCACTCATTCTTAACCTCAGCGCTAGATGGAGGTGAGTGGTCAGCATCACGTCCAGGCCGCTTTATCCACGCGAAAGAATCCCGGACCCATTGAATAGGAGGCTTTGTGTATGTGGCATCTGGGGTAACTGTGTCTACATTTCTTTTCCTGAAATTAATGGGAAGTCAGTGTCGTTTAACCTTTTGGCGCCGGAATTATTTTTTAAATTTTAACACATCCTGTATATAAAATGTGAATAAAACAGGAACCAAATACGTTAGAATTATGAAACAAACTGCATTTTCAAGAGAGAAAAAACGGAGAGCATATACCATGTTTAAAATATTCAGTACCTATATTTGTTGAATAAATATTTAAAATGCAACGTTTAGAGGTTAGCGGTGCCTTACGACCATTATAGGAGTCGTTAGGCGTCAAGGGGTTAAGGAACGAATTTGAAGAACAAAATGTCTTTAGAAATACGAGGAGGCACAGTAGTGTTGTATCAGGCAATCTGTACGGTACACAAATCGGTGAACCCTCAAAGTGAAAGTGTGCTGTAAATGGGTGCACAGCAGTCGATAAGAAACTGAACCTACCGAAGACTGAGAGGCGCAAAAGAGTCGTCAAGTGATAAGTAAATTTTCCCGAGGGCAGAATATCTTGCCCCACAGTGGATCAGAAGTAAGCACACATGTGAGCAAGTGGGCATCGGGAGGCGCATTGCAGTGGGCACAAATTCCCTGCAGTCAGTGTCTCAGAGTACGACATCAAGTCACGTGATGTCCACTCAGCACGGACGTGACTTCGAAAACGGCATCCAGGCACGCCTTCTAAAGAATACTCGAAGGGAATTGGGATCTAGGTTCTAGGGTTATAGCTTAAGGCCTATAGAAGTGACATGAAAGGAATCAGTAAAACGCCAGCGGATTACATTCGGAAGTTTTCCCACTTCTTCCTCCTTTTTACTGAAGCGATTTGCGTTGAAGGCGGAAATGCTTTGATGCTAACAAAAATCGTTAACCAGATGTTTACTGCTGGTGCTTCTTAGCCTTTCCATCTTCTCATTCTGGGTATTGGGTACACACCGTAAGACAGTAAGAGCTTCTGGTTGAGGATATAATGCAACAAAAAGGTATAAAAAAGCTGAAGTGAAATGGCGTTAAAAAGATAGCAATAGGAGGCAGAATCATGGCGGGAGTTTCTCGAGTCGAACAGCAATAACAATACTGCATTGCCATCTCCTCGTTGGTGCTGTGGATTACATGGAATAAATCGTTCGCGATCCGTCGAACAAACATTTTGACTGGTGGCCGGACAGGAATCCACTACTGTTTTTATTCTCTTTTTCTTTTTAAAACAAAAGAGAAGAGAAGGCGGAGGGAAGGGATGGGTTTGTGTTTCTTGCTCGCGAGCTCTGGTTTCTCTCAGAGAGTTTTAAAGAAAACAAGGCGGATGTTGCTGCTTTTCAGGAAATGAAGACTATTCTCTCCCGAATAATGGCTTTTGTTCAGCTTTGCCTATGCTATATGTATGAAACATATTGCAGCGTCAACTCTATTTCTTTCTGAACAGAAGTTGTAATTAAGAGATGCACAGTTTAAACATTTCAATTCTTGAAGCAAATTCTGTGCTGATTTATTGCCTGGTGGCAGTGAGTTTCTTTGTGACAGCTTATATCAGTATTTGATTTGATAGAGCAGCTTTATGCCAAACACCACTGTCTGGCATTTACAAGGGAGGCAATATATATTCCAAAATGTCAATGGAAATTCCTCGTACATTGTTATTTAGTACGTCAAAGAAGACCAGAGCAACAACAAGTGAGATGAACAAAACACAAGGACCAGGAAGAACGGTACTATAGTCGCTACGAGTAGGCCCAGCTTTGGAATTCGATTCGTAGTGAATAAAAGAGGATTTAGGGGATACGAATATTGCCTCTTTATGGGATGTGACGCCGTGTTCTTTGCCAGGTAGCTATCAACTAACAACTGACGTTGATAGCAATCTAGCAAAGCACACGGCTTCGCAACTCAGAAGGCAGTAACCTTCGAGAGTTATCTTCTAGTAACGCGTCACGTTACCTAAGTGAAGAATTCATCTCAGAGCCTGAGTGTACGGGCGATTTTCCGGGCACGCGGGCTCTGAGTGCCCATCGTGTCCTCAAGCCCATGCCACGCGTCTTGAAGAAGCATAGGCTGTATAGAGTAGCAGTGAATTATGTTGCATGTTTAAGGTCACTACTGAATGCAGATCAATTGTTAACATATACCTACTTTGTGTAAGGTTGAGTGGGCAACACAGTCGATTTGTTCATGACAGCGAAAATAAAAATCTTATTCTGACCGGAATCGAGGGTCAGTTCTCCAGTCACATAACCAACTTCGGCTTGTTACTGAATAAGAGCAGGCCTACTTGTCTGCTTTAGTTAACTTTTAAGACCAACTGGAAATGATGTATAATTTCCGACTCTTTATAAAGTGCCTGCGGTAAAATATGCATAGCTGTTATAACAAGAGCCGTCAGCCGTGATGACTTTAGTTCAAATGAATGTCTAACCTACAGTAAACAGCAATCGCTTTTTGGAACTCTTCCTATATGAAACTGAACAGCTCAGTGTCTAAAAATGTTTTGTTTAGGAGCTACAGAGAATTGTTTTAATTCTCTGCTATATCGCTGTCCCATCCGCCCTCTTGTTATGGAGACAGATACAAAGTGTGACTGTTAGCCAGACATTCCTCGCCGCCACATTTCGCGGTATTAAGTCATAGCCTTCATGACAGAAGAGTATAGTGGAAGAAAGTCGCACGAACACCTGCCCCCTATTACCGACCGACACACTATAAATACAATGCCCGCCGGCTAGCTATGTTCTTAATATAGCTATCTCAGAGATTAAGAACATCTCACTAATCTACAGGACTCAACACAGTCGCTGTTGCTGCCTCATACAGTGACTGTACTTCGGTCGAAATAAAACCAAAAGTTTGAACATTTTCTCTCTCTTAGAACGCCAAACAGCAAATACTTGCAGTTTTTGTTTCTCATTAGAGTAAGTTTTTCTAATTCTAGATTTCTCGAAGTCTTTGTCGCATGATTATCATTCGTGTTTAAGGGAATTGTTGCATATTCTGCTGTCCGTATCTACTGCATTCATTGTAGCTTACTTAGCGGCGCAGAACTCCGATGTTTTGCGTCGAAGATTAGGTTGAAAGAAACAGTGTTTCGAGAAGGGGTGAGGTGGGGAGGTTCGGCACCAGCATCAAGCACTACTGAATACGGTTCTGCAGCTTCATATTCCGTAGAAGGATAAAAATTTCGTACTGCCCGAGTGAATGTTTAATGGCACAACAGCCCCTAGTGGGCCAGGATCTTCTCATTATTGAGGCTTCACGATCACAGACACACGACAGTCGGTAGGACTTCTCTGGACTAGTGATCAGCCCGAAGCAAAGATCTCTACCTGACAACACACAACACTCACAAGAAACGGACCTCCATGCTCCTGGCGGGATTCGAATCCGAAATCCCTGCGAGCGAGCGGCCAAAAACCCATACCTTAGACCGAGCGGCCACTGGGATCGGATGGAGCCGTTGTTACTTTGCCAAAAATCTGTTCCGGTAGAGTATATTTGATTCTGCCTGAGTGGAAATCGTGGTTTTACATTATATAACCCACTGCATTCAGCGTAATGGACATCACCCTAATGAGAATTCACATGACAGCAACGCTACGACTCTTACACATAAGTGCTGGAGATTCTGTCTGGCATTTGGTGCTTTAAAATTATGTGTCTGTTGATCTTAAATGCTGTACCGCTATGTTATGGACAAATTGATTATAAGAGAGGTATTAATGTTATGCAGGACAAAACGGCGTAAACCACAGCAAACGTGAGAGTGCAAAATTTCGATGTGATAGTACTGTAAGCATGACAAATAACTACAGAGTAAGGTATATGACAGTTTGTAAAACTGACTGGTGCAGGTGAAGGTTTCAGTTACCACTGCGATATTAGTACATGTACTAGGTTTAATCTCCAAGACGTAGGTTGGAGGATAATATTGAAGTGCTTGTTAAAGAAATGAGTTGACAGGGCGTGGACTGGACTGATCTGGCTCAGGATAGGGAATAATGGCGGGCTTTTGTGAACACGGTGATGACCTTTCGGATTACGTAAAATGCGGGGAGAGTCTTGACTAGCTGATGAAGTAAATCTTTTCAATATGGTCTCTTCTGCCTAGATTTAGTTAGTTGGTTACTTTTATTTAAAACTGATAAATTCCTGTTAGTAATATCAGACATTTGTTACTATTCCCTATGTTGCAATATTCGTACAGATGCCTAAATTTACAGAACGTTTGGGAAAAAAACTGACTGGTTCAAAATATCTCGAATCAATAAAAATAATTAAGAACCGAAGAAGGTGATGTGTTTGGGATTTGTGCTCATTTAAAATATGTGTGTTTCTTCTCAGGCACATCGGGATGAGTCGGTAAGGCACTTCTGAGAAGATGGGTACTCTCCAGCACGTAAGTTCTAGCATGCACTTACTATACGGCACAGATATGTGAGTTGTCTGTAGTGTGTACTGGTGAAGTTCCTGTTGAAATTCAATGGCAAATCCGAGTGCCTTAGGTTTAATGAAAAGTGCTCTTGTTCTATTGTCTCTCACGTATCGGAAGTTTCTTTGGGAATAGCTTCGTGCTCTCTGAATATATTGTAAGAACCGTAAATACCACGAATCAATGTTATAAAGTAAACCACAGGTTGGACATAAATAGTTTTGTTCCTACTTTTCTTATTGGCTCGCGATTTAGAAAATATATATCTGCCATTTTTAAATAACTGCTCTCAGTTCTTCACTGCGTTTTTTTTTCTTCCTAACGTTTAGCGCAACAAATCTTGAAATAACATAAAAACACGATACTTAAGCATTCTACGCCATTAATTTTGAAATTGACATCCTTCCGCAATGTATTTGCAAAACTACTATGCATCCTACTTCTTGTCTTGAGGCATCAAAAATTTAATTGTCTTCTCAGTACTATACTTAAATTGTTTAAGCTCGAAAATTTTCCCAAGTGAATTAATTTAAATCTTGCGTTGTAGTAGTGGGACTAGTGTAGCGGCCTTCCAGTTCAAGAATAGCTTTACTGTTCGTCTATTGCTCTTCTACATTTTTCATCCATAACCCTGTCTTTACTAGGTACAGGCAGAAATGAGCTTATCCGCATATTCCGCTTATTCCACATAAAGTATTCTTTAATTGCAAGTTCTCTGAAGGGAGTGTTGGCAACGCATTGCTGTTTCTGGCAGAATGGAGCAACCGCATCTAGTTAGCCAGAGCAGGACACTGTTTGTCGGAATGTCGGTTAGTTGATTTCTCTTTCGCTTGCATCAAACCAAGTGAAATTCTCATTCAAGACACTGTCACCAGATGGAAGCAAGAAAATTTATTTCAATGCGAGCTTCAGTTCCTGTTAGTGTCGATCACTTCTGGAAAGAAATTGTCTTTAGGTGACGTAGCGACACTGTTGACTGTATCAAGTTCTCGATGGTTTAAAAGTTTAATGTTCGTTTAGGGTCAACGTCATCCTTAAAATATGTCGCTTTCTGCAGGCCAGAACTGAGATGTTCCACCGAGTCCGAGGTATTGTTACTGGCAAGCTACCTGTTTACAGCTTCACGTCAAGTAAATTATAATCCCGCGTATTAACACCGCATCAAACGATTTAAAGTTCACATGTTAAAACCGTCTAAAAGGAAAAAGTAAAATCTTTATTACTATTATTATCGATTCTCCTGTCTTTGCTTCACCCCAACAAATCTGTCAACGCCATTCTGTGACTTCGTTGGTGAGCCAATCGCCGGGTTGTTGAGGTTACAATCTAGAAATCGAGACTGCTGTTTTTCCTATATTTTTAAATTCAGAAGATGGATTTTCACCAAGATAAGCACCTGCGAAATAGCAGCCATGTTAGGGTAGTTTATTCGGAACATTTGTAGGGCCTTATTCCAACTTCCTGTCTGATAATGCATTAGGCCTACATTTAAGTTCAGTCACTTATGTTTGCATATTTGTACCCAATGCGTGTAGTTTCTGTAGAGACAGGCTCTAGGAAATGGATTGGTACAGGAGGAGACGCTATTTTCGTCTGTTGAAATTCCTCTAGAGCGATAAATGTATTTCGCGAAATTTATATAATGACAAAAAATATTGCACTCTTTATATTGTTACAGTCAGCGTGATGTTACATGCTCGAGATTATTTAAATTCCCTCCCCTTGATTGAACACACACAGAGGTTTTAATTTTGTCAATCAAGTCGCAGTGTCGCTCGTAAAGTTGCTGCTACCGTATTATGTAACAGTCAGGCCAGTTCGGTGATTGATCATGCCGGTATGTCAGTGAAATAAGAAGGTCGGTTCTTTTATGACCTGAATCTGTGTTCTGGTAATATTCAGTACCTGTATTTGTTGAATAATTATATAAAATGAAACGCTTAGAGGTTAGCGGTGCGGTACGACCACTATAGGGGTCTTTAGGCGTCAAACGGTTAATTATGTGTCACATCGTCAAGGCATGTGGGAAAGCGGAGGCCTACCTCCACTAATTTTTAAGATGGGGCTGAATAGAGGTGAAATTGTCCAGGTGAGGGCAACTGTACCTCCGGAAAAATACTTCACGATGCCCGTTACATAAAAAAGTAGATGGGCCCCGCAGTTGAACGGACACCGTGATGAAGATAAAAAGATCTTCGTTAGGGAATCGAACCCCGTATCACTATCATCCAACTGGTAGCGTATGCTTTGTAAAAGTTTGGAAGAGTAACGAGACATTACCAGAATCGTCAAATACGTTGCAAAATTTTCCCTTGGGAAGCCGTCGGATATTGCAATGAAGTATGGCTGTTCCGCATAGTCTCTCCAACATTTTAGCTTTACAATTCCCTTCAAATATTACACACGAATCACGCGCTCCAAATGTGTTCGCCATTCTACTGCTTCTTCTGTAACAAAACAACCAAGATTTAAATATTTTGAACCTAGTTTTTCTTGATATACAAAAGAGTGATATTTGTGGAGGGAAGGACTTAAACGTTTCTCTAGTAATGCGGATACATCTAAAATTTTTTCCAACCTCTGTAGGGGCACAGTCAGCGCATCAACTGTTAGGTTTATTATAGTATAAGTTGTAATTTTGTGTGTAAAATTTTAACCCTACTTATTACCCGTAACCATTATTGCTCCGTGAATTGTCGCCAAACTGGAAGTTCTTGTTTTAAATTTGTACATTCTGTGCAATTGATATCAAAGTACACACTGTATTGCACCAACTAAATGTACGTTGTTGATGAATGCAGTATTACAGGAGCATCTCCAACATTTTTCGATACAAGTGTACCTTCCTTAGGGAGAATACAATGCTAGTTTGTAAAAACCAGTTGCCTCTGGGAAGGTGTTAGTTGTAAGGTTCTTCGAGCTGTTGCAGCTTCATTGTTGAGGTTAATTCAATAAAAATGTACAAGAGTAAAAATTTTTAAAATTGGTTAAAATATGTTTAAAACATTTATTATATCGTTAAATATGCTATATATGCAGTCAAAATGATTTATTTTTTATTTAGCCGTGGCATCTCCTATTCATGTGACACTGTATGTTCTGTTCTGTTGCGTGCATCTCAATCCGAAGTGGACCGACATCGAAATTCTTGTCAGTTGCTTTAATAAACATGCAAAACTGAGCTATATTGCCAATATCAACAGAATTATAAAGCGCAACAAATAAATATAAACATATCTATGAGCAAATTTTATGTTTATTTGTCGCATCGGTTGCGAGCTTTTTTGTTGTCGTGTTTGGATAAACCAAACCAGCGGGATATCGAGTATTTTTCTTCAAAATTTTGTCTTTACGACATTTAGCTACTGTTTCTTTACTGTGCTTGGTTCATTCCGCTGCATAAGTAAATAATTTTGTATTCTTTGAGGTTAGTAGCGATATACCATGCGATTCTGCAGGCTTGGCTGTCAGCTCTTCAGGATTTCTTTGAAACAATTTTTTATACCTGCCGCTGATGATGTCTTACATTTCGTAATTCAATTCGCTATATTTATCCTTTATTTTTTTTCTTCCTATAATGCTGGTAACTGAACCTCTTATTGTCTGACAGCAAATTATCACGAATCTCAGACTTAGGTTCTATATATGAGCTTCTAATAAGGAGAAAATCGTCTTCCAGTTCTCCATTAACATCGTGTCCGTCGGTTTGTTCAGCAGCATTTTTTCCGTTTATATTGTTGATTCATTTTGTCGGTATGAACTAACATCCAGAAAGTTTTGGGTGTGGCTTGCAGCTATTCTAATACCTTGAATCAAAAATTTTAAATCTTACTCTATTCTGCATCCTACAACTAAAGTCTCGAGTCGATCACAAAACACGAAAACATGAAAAGACACACTTAGAAACTTGAGCAACTGTACCTGTAGTTACAAGCATTGCGGTTTTACTAAACGTCTGTGATAAAGAAAGTAGCCGTTTCATTGTTTCCGATAACATAATCTATTCTACGAAAACCCAGCCGACAGAAAAAGTATTATGCATTTTGTGTGTGTAGGTGTTTGTGTATGTGTGTGTTGAATACCAACAAACTTCCTTAGCAGTATGTATTACAGACCTTCAAAGTTATGATGTATTTTAATCACTCTATTGACATATAACATTTCTCTTCCATTGTTCATTGGAGGAGAAAAACGGAGTAAAGAGATTGATGATAAATCCAGTCAATATTGCTTCCCTTGGGGGATCCGTGAACATCCCCTAACTGTCTCGCTGCTGGCAGCTTTCCTAGCAATAGGGGGTAATAAGGGAGACACGGATTAAATGGAAAACAGGCATCCAACAGCGAGTTTTTAGGTGAAGAAAACTGTGGGAAATTGCCCCCATCCTTTAGTGCATTGAATTCTGTTCTGACGCTTGTGTACGAGGGATTAGATAAGATTATAAAATACCAAACCAATAGATGACGTCATAACGGACCCTTCTCGTCCATCCCTCGTATTTCGCGCCTAAAAGATTAGTCTAGAAATGCAATCATTAATTCAGCAACGGTCTCCTTTACCACAGTTTTATCGTACAGCCCTAGGGGTGGAAGCAAAGTGATTTTTCGTTTGACCTACCTCACACCGTATCATCTGTTAATAATTCGACAGCTGAGACAAGTGGGGCAGCAGCAGTAGTGTCTGCTGAGTCCGCCACGCTCTGCTTTATTATCAGCCTGCCTGCGTTGTCGTCACACATCGTTAGTTTCAATACGCAAGCACGCTCATTAACACTACCAGAAAATTAAATGGCTCGGAATTCGCCTCTAAAAGACGCACAGTTCTGCAAACAGACATCCTGGAAAGTAATTTGGTACAAGAGGGCCTGTGACACATTCTTCATTTGAAAAAAGAATACATTTGCGTACCTTCAAGGAGTTTTTGAACATATCAAAACTAAGCTACAGTTAGGAGCACCGCTGTTTGCAACTTAAACTAAACTAAACTCCGTGGCTTTAGTCCGCGAGCGAACCATACCGACAGAGCGGCCGCCGCCGGTAGGCGAAGTTAGTGCCAACTTTTGCGGATAGAGGGGTGTCACGTGGTTAGC
>Ga0123357_10011537_pt1 | contig 11342 bp, 7 predicted proteins | sample TergutEmb28metaG_FD_89873 | JGI IMG/M metagenome (GOLD analysis project Ga0123357, IMG submission 89873) | Embiratermes neotenicus P4 segment gut microbial communities from Petit-Saut dam, French Guiana - Emb289 P4 | ecosystem: Host-associated > Arthropoda: Insects > Digestive system > Gut ...
AGGGAGGGTGGAGGTTGTGGCTTCACTCTCTCAAGGTCGCATAGCTGCTGCGCAGTGCGGCTTGTTTACACACAAATCAGTCCCGGTCATATTTGAACCACCTTGTATAACATCAGCAGAATACTACAACAATAATCATTCTATACCAATATAATTCATACTAAAGATATTCACATATCATCACACACAACATAAACTAAGCAGAAATTATCAGGGGAGACAAGATCAATACATCCAAAATTTTTCAGGAAAGAATAATCAAATTAAAGCAATATAATTTTAACCTTAACAACTTTTCAAGATTTTATTGATCCATTATATATTGTAACTACTTTAAATCCTACTGACAATTAACACACATCTTATATGAATGAGTGAGATCTCAATCTAACCATGAAATTAATTTGCAATTGTAAATATATTTTTATGTCACGTACTGGCCTGAAGATGGCCTACCTTTGGTTGAAACACGTATCCAGGTAAGCCATATAATTCATATTAATAAAAGCCAACAAATAGCTGTGCTGATGGTAACTACACATTCAATTATAGTATCATAAACACAGCAGGATGTCTATCAGGAAAATAATAAAAAACAATTATTATCTATTATTAACTGAAACAAAAGTGTCATATTTCATTATGCCTACACAAGGTGCTCTTAAATCATCAGCCCTTTCAAACTTAATTTCTATTCAAGAAACCTCTCTCCATTTGAATGTTTCTGTGACTAAGTCTAATTCATATTTCTGACAAGCCACTAACTAATGAGATGTAATGAAACATGTTTTATTCTTAGTGAAGAAGCTGTGTGAGATGAAGAGGACAGAGATGGTCCTCAAAACACTGGTTTATTCACCATTCAACCCCCTGACATGACTGCTAGCCTGAGAATATTTTATTGCAGATGAGTGAGACCCAGCCCCTTGGTACTGCAGCATCAAATGGGTAAAAATGTATCAGTCTTTGCAGACAGACAAGTACGGGATGCTAGTATAATGTTAACTGGCAAGGAACACCTGAATTGTTCATAGACAAACCTGATCCAACGCCACATAACCCACCACAAATTTCACATGACCTGCTCTGGGGTTGATCCTGGATATCTACAGTGAGAAGCTGGCGAATAACTGCCTCAAGTATTGTGGGGTAAGTTTCTTACATTAACCTTCTAAATGCTGAATTAATCATAACATGAGGGATACTGCTTTTAAACATGGTACTTCATGTGTAGCACAGTCGTGGTTAACTGATGTTATTCACCCTTCCAATGTTACACACATATGGATTATTTCATCCATGCACAAAGGAACAATGCGTTATGGACATAACTGTTCCACCAAATATACATCATACAGTAAAATGAATGTTTTGCTTCCAGTAGTTATCTTTATTGACAAGTCCAATATTACTATGTGACTATATGAATGAAAATAAATAAATAAATAATGACACACTCCATAGGTAACTAAATAGTGACAGCCTGGTGAACATTTATTAACAAACAGCCTACTGACAAACTTCATTAACAAGTACTCCATTTTCATGATATGTATTTGGAGCAAAATGCAGACATCTTTGTTGGAGTCATTAGTAATTTTATCATTTGTGCAATAGCAGTATCAGTATTTAAAAATGCAACATTAGGCCAGCTAGACTGTGTATAACCACCTGCTGCAGTATTGCAATAAGTGGCCGATAAAGGTTAATGAAGTAAGTGACAACAAGAACATACCAATATAAAAATAATACATCTTTGCTTCAGGAAAAAATCTTCCAATTAAGAAAATTTTAAGTAACCAGGAGAAGTTTCAAACAAAAAGTTTTTTTACCTTCACAGCCTGTCCATTCACCATGCGAGCCATACGGACTTCATTTATTCCAAGAGCATTTGTTGTCTTCAAGTCCTTTACATCCAGTCTGTTGTACTGACAAAACACACAAAATAATTTTTAATGGACTTTAAAATAATTTTTTTGGCTTATTTAACAATGCTGTCAATAGCACAGATTATAAAGCAACAAATGAAAAGATGTTACTGAGTGACAGATTGGAATGAATGTAAAAAAAAAAAAATACTCTTCCAGCATTGGCATGGAGAGGCTAAGGAAATTAGCAAAATATTCCCTACCACAATAAAATAAATTTTCCCAATGATGTAACAAACTGTATGGCATAAATAAAATTTCTCTATCATTTCCATAATACAAGTAATATCCACGTTATCTGTTTCTGAGGCCCACAACAGGAAGGTTTTCTGCTAGAAGAGGTCTGTTCTAAAAGTTCTCAGACTGCTTAAATAAAACAAAATACATATCAAAAAATGTTGTTAAACTTCATCAAAACAGTCTCCTCGAGCAACAATACAATACTTCCAACAATGCTTCAATTTTTGCACAGCATTCCATACAAATTTTGAAGACAATTATGTTTGCTGTGCTTTTTTCTTGTATATTCTCTACAGATTCAAACAGGGAAACATCTGCTGTTGAGACATCAGGGCTGCAGATATGCTGTGGAACCAACAGGGTGTTGTTTCTCACAAGAAACACCCAGACAATGAGTGTCATGTGAGAATGAGCATTGTCATGGTGGATAAACCAACTTTTCCATAGTGTCTTCTGTGATGTTGCCCATTGATTTCATAATATGATATGGTAAAATTGTTGATTAACTGTTTGACCTGATGATATTTTTAAAGAAATCACTGAGGCACATTTTTTCAAGTCAAATAACTCTCTTCATGTGACAACACAACATATCAGGAGTGAATGGGAAACAGCATCAGGATCCACACAGTCCACTAAACCATGCCCAATCATCAAGATGCCATTACAAGAATTTAAAAGATTCAAGCACATTTCAAACTTTTTGAAAAGTCTGTGTAAACTTCCAAGTTTCATTAGACATAAAAACAATACACATACATAGCTCTCATTCTGTCATCTTGATATATTTATAGGATGTGCTGGTACAATGAAAATATGTGCAACGCTCATCGTCCTCAGCAAACTGTATGATAAGTGCTCCCAAGAGTTGTTCTAATGTTTCAGTTGCTTACACTGTCAGTAATAATAATAATTAATAAGCAACCACACCACTTTCTTTTGTCTGAGATACAGCAGCTACAAAGTATCCATCATGCAGGACACAAATGTAATATCTGGTAATTCCAAAGCCTCAGTATCATTAAAGGCCTGTAGTGACCTTCTTTATTCTCATATGCTATTTCACCATCATACACTGAAGACAATAAATGCCCATAAAATTGTCTGACATAAGCCAACATCATTTGACAAGCACAGATCAGAAAATTAGTTTACATGGCTTACAATTTTGAAACTAAGGAACACTGGACATCCCACACAGAGCTATGATCTAGTGCTGAGCAATGAACATCTGTTTTCAGTGCTGATGCACAATCTTGCAGCCACATATATAAGGAGGATGGTGAGGTTGGCACGATAACTGATAATACAGGACACAGACTTTTATCAACAGAAAACAAAAAGCTTTTCTCAAAATATGACAAATGCCTGAACTGTAACAGAGACTATGCGGAAAAGTATTGCAAAAGAAACACAATAATATCTAAAGTACTCTCATTACAGTGAAAATAAATCACCAAACATATATACACTGCATACTTACTTTCAGACCAACCTTTGCCTGAAGTTGCTGAAATTCACTCATCAAACAGAATATGTGCAATCTACACAAAATGTTTTACTCATCAAAATACAGAACTTCTGGCTCAAAGATATTTCAATTAGCATACATTTTACAATGTACATACTAGCACTGATGCAGGTTGTCAGTCCTAGTTGGTTGATGCAGCTACAGTTCACGGTCTGTTCATACGTCTCATCAGGGAATCTGACATAAAATGTCAACAATATCTAACAAATCATTCAGTGATACAAATATGTGACAGGTCCAATGTTTTCATAAGGCATCAATTTTAAATATACACATTACAGTATGCAGTATGAAATAATGGCAACACCTATATAGAATGTTACCTACCACAGAAAAGTACACTGCAGAGTTAGGTTTGATCTGGCTGGTGAAGTCATATGGAGTCACAAAATACAGGAGATGCAGGCATGACAGCAACACAAGACCTGACTGAGCTTGAACCAGGTCACAGTACAACATGTGAGCACAAGACAATTGCATGCAGCCTGCAGAAATGAAAGCATTTTAAACATATGGAGGCACAAGATACAGGAGATACAGGTATCACAGCAACACAAATCCTGATTGAGCTCGAATCAGGTCATGGTACATCTAAGCATAAGACAACTGCATAAAACCTGCAAAAATGAAAGCAACTGAAACACTGTTTTTGTAATAATACTAACACTAAACACATCAGAGACAGCAAAGCCATATTGTAGAACCATGTCAGCTGGCCAGCATGAGAAATCCAACCAGTGGTAGGATGACGTAAGTGTATGTCATGTGTAACACTTCCAAGACCACATAATTCTTGAAAGTGAACAGGAAACTGGCAATAATTTCATAGACACAGATAGCTATTGTTGTGTTTTGTATACACAATACCTGTACTGCCTCCCTTACACACACACACACACACACACACACACAAACACAAAAAAAAAGGGGGGGGGGGTATTACTTGATCCTGAACAGCAGGCAAATTTAAAACTGCATGCATCTTCATACAGAAAATGTTTTCATAGTTTATTAAAATCCAACTAAATATTCTTATAGCCATTACAGGCTCTGATAACTTCCAATGCCCAACCTTGTGGCTAAGTGTACAGCATTTTGTCTCAATAATATCCCAGTTATCATTGTACTGCTGGCTGTAACTTGTTTAACCCTTCATTGATGCTGGGGTTTGAATTCTAACTCCTGTCCATGACAGACAGTTTGAAATTTATAACACCCTTAACACATTGAGGACCATGCACCAAGGTGGGCGCCATCTGCAGTACTGAAGGTTGTACAGAGCAACAAGGTTAGCATTGTGAGGTTAAGTCATATGGGTAACAAACTCTCCAGTTCTTCAAGTGATGACTGTTGCAGGCTCTTCTTTTGACCACAGAACCTGCCACATTGTGCAGAACGATTTTCTAATAGTAGTATTTAATGCTGACAGTGTCATTCCTAATCTGGCAGTCAGTGCAACACATTCTTCCTTATTACCATCCACTTGGACTAGAGTGTTCATTTTTTCTTGAAGAGAGAACGGTCCCCTCTACTTGGTGCACCGACCATGATGGAAAAGAAATGACAACCAGAAAGTAAAATAAAGCTGTTTGGTACTTTAAATTTGCATCACACACAAAAAGAAACACAAACACAGTGCTTCAATAAGCAGGTGGAACTTTTAGTCACACATAACTAACATCAAACGTCATTTGTCACTATAGACGCTTGGCACCAGCAGTAAACATGATTCTGCTCTGCTCATGCAACCTTGAAGCCACACAAAAGTAAATCTACTGAAGACAATACATGAGGTAGGAAATTATAACTGAATATTAATCTTTCCTGAATTCCAATTGAAATTACAGGGTCACTGAAAATGATTGACCTACTTTTGAGACATAATAACTTCTATGGAAAGTCCACCCCATGACAAACCTATGCAGGCACAGGGAGGAAGTGGAGGTATAGCTCCAATCCATTTCCAACCTCAGTGCTAGAACAGGGTGGTTTGTTAAGCACCACGTCTCAACTGCATCAATCCTCGTATAGACCCAGTACCCAGTTTATAGAGTCTGGGTGGGCTTTGGGGCTGGTCTAGAGAGGCCCGGAATATCGAGGCCCCACTGGGATTCGACCTCCAGACTGTCTGGCCCACAGCAAGTCACTATACCAACTACACCATTCTGGCCACCCTCTGTATCCACCATCTGTAGCCATACAAACATCTAGATGGCAGTCAGTGCAAATATTAAAATAACGTATTAAAATAAAATTAAAATAGTTTCTTGCCCTGTTCAATGAAGCATTTCTGGACAGACCGCCACTAACGTTGTGTTAATTTTCTGTTGCAGATGATTTAAGTTTCAGATTTTCTCTGGGTAAAAGAGATAATTTACAAATCCCCACAAAAAAATACCCAGTGTCAAGAGATCTGAACTTCATAGGGGTCAAAGCATTGGTCTGCCCTGTCCAATCCATTGACTAGGAAATCTGACATTCAGAGCATGTCATACCTTACACCTGCACTGGAGTGGAGCACTGTCTTATTGAAACAAAATTTGACTTTCTTCTCCCTGTTCAAAGCCATGAATTTGTGGAAAAAGAAACAACTCTAACATATACATGTAAATGCAAGCCATGATAGTGGTTTTTTTTTTTGGGGGGGGGGAAGAAATTACCTATAACACAATTATTCATTATGCCACAGACAGCACATATTAACTTTCAGGGAGTCTTGGACAACAATCATAGATTTCATGTGGCCGTGACCATTCTTTTGGAAGGCTATCTCATCTGTGTGCACCACTTGTCATAAAAAAAACTGCCAGTGAGCAACAAACTTTATTGTACTTCACTGACACGGCAGCCTTAGGTATTCAGCACCCTCTACTGACTCCCATGGCTGCTGAGGTGATTTACATTGTTCCACACTTCCACCTTTCCCTTCAGTAGTTAAATCAGTGCTGAATCACTTTGCTGACAGTGCCTGAAAGTGTGCTGCACTGTTACAATGGATTTACTTTCAGCCAATAAAAAAAAAAATTACATTTTCCTCCGCATTTTTGCCACCATATTAACTGCAGCAATGGCAGTGTTTATTACGGTTAAAACAGGATTGTGCATGTGAAGGATTTATGCATTAAAAAATGCATGTTAAAAAAAATTATGAGTTGGTGAACACATTACAGTGAATCTCATCTCTACATCACTCTTCTCACAAGTTATTACATCATGAAAAAAGGTACATCATTTTCTATGACCCTGTAATTAAGGTGACAGCAACAGGGTAATTTATACTCAATGTGAATGTATAATCTAGGAACTGTGTAGGAAATAAACACCTATTTCTGTAGAATTTTTCTTATGGACATTTTGGCAGGGCCAATAAAATCACGCACAGAATGAAGGCAAATGAAGATTCCGGGAATGTATAATCCAGCTTTACCTGTATCACTTTACAATACCATTGCAATGCCCCCTAATCATATTATTTAAAATTCCAAACTTAAGAAATTACAGCAAGTTAAATTTTGACAATCATAAACATTCATCTTCTACATGCAAAAAACAACTTTAGCAAAGGCCTGGAAGGACAACATCTGCAAATAGTCGAGAAATTAAAAAACTATCCTTGTAAGTTCAAGAAATTCCTACTTACAGTTTCATACACACAGACTTAAAGACAGTAAAATCAAGTGCTGGATTATTGGTACATTTGTGTACCTACCTTTTATGGCAGCTTTTCCAAGCCTGCTAACTGTGAGTTGTGTCTCACTTCTTACTTCAGCTATCCTTTTACACTTCCCTCTCTTACTGTCACTTGGTGTCACAGGCTGAGTGTGTTTCACACCAGATTCACAGGCATCTAGTATATGCACTGTTATATTACTTCCACTGTCAAGTATGATGCTAGTATTTGGACTGTCACAGAGAATTAAGATCAAATTACCATCACATATACCATTTAAATATTTGTGCCACATTATGTCCTGTCACAGGAGAAAGTTGCTATGTGTGAAGTTAAAACTGACCTTAAGCAGAATACTAATCCTTACCAAAGTCAATCTTTCTTCATCAAAGATCTACCTCACGCAAAATACAAAACAATATTTCTCTATGACTTCAAATCTATCAACAAGCATGAAATGCATTTTTCTGTACACAGACTGTAGCACTAAACAATTAGAGAATAACTTCTGGCCTACAAATCATATCCTTCAAATCCAGTATCAACTGACAGTGACATGATAACACATACAGTAGCAGCTGAAAGCAACAAACTTGTTTTGTCTGTTCATTTGTACAGTTAAGACACTGCAGCATGTAAAGTGAAACTTTATGGCAACAAAATTCAAATGAAAATACTTCAACATAAGGTTAAAACTTACCACAGCAGAAAACAAAGTATTACTGTACAACAATCAAGACTACAGACAAAAAATGAACAAGACGAAGAAATTAACATTTTGAGATACATAATTATTAAGATCTGTAGACTAATCACTTTCAAATACACATTTCAATGACATTCGTCTAACAGGGAATGATAACATGCAGGTACTCATTCACTACCTACATTTCTCACTCTCTGGAAGTTCTTGGGCAGGGTTTTGTTTAATTTCTACAACAAAAGTCCATTTATAATTCTATTCCATTCTCTAACCCTTTAATGTTCAAGGTTTCTTGCAGTCAGCCAGACAACAAAGAGTATGTTCACTTTTTACACTTCCACTGAACTTCAATATCAGAGCATTCCTCATAGCCATTATTTCCTACTCTAATCCAATCAGGAGTTAAAAAACACTTCAGAGTTACCCTTCTAAAATTTCTCTGTCAATTAAGAACCTAACACTGTGTCCGGTTGCAACTTTAGGCTCGTACCATGGGAATAACTGCATATGCACAAACACACACACACACACACACACACACCAATCCATTCAAATGTGTATAGGTCTGCAGCGCTTCAGAGAACTTGATCAAACTGCAACTCCCAGTGAGCAGTAACATGTCGGAATGATACAGCTAGATTACAAATTATACAACACCAGAATGTCTGTGTTATCTGGCACCCATATGAAATACTATAGGGAGTGACTGAGAAATCTGCAGTTCACTTGAACAGTGGTTTATGTAGGGGAAAGCAGACTATCCTTTGCTCGTGACCAGTAACTGAAATATTCCAGTGAAACATACATTGAGGTGAAATGCATGTGACAAAATGCAATTATTTTCTGTAGTGTTCTGTGTGGTTACAGCTGTGTACCAACCTGGCTTTAGGCTTACTGTAAACGAAACACCTAACAAATAGAGACTAGAGTAAAGAAAGTCACGTGGTAACAGACTCATGTTATATGTTTACTGCCAAACATCAGAGGGAGTGTTAAAGGACTCTCCCCAAGTAGTAGAGGTCAACTGCATTCTCTTGAGTAAAGAACAGTACATGGTGCACTTGACTTATGGTCCAGGCTTCACATTCAGACTTGCTTAATGGGGAGCGCAGGAAGGATCTACTTGCCACTTATTACTGAGTGCCCCAGAGGGACACACAGGTGGAAAGTTGTTCCAAAAACCATGGGATAACACCAGGGGGATGAAAAAGATCCATCATTATAAGACAGGTAAAAAGTGATCCCGTTACAGGTCCGGTGTATCCTAGAGGGTGGGTAGAGGTATAGCTCTACTCTTCCATGGTCGTGGCACTAGAAGGGGGTGAGTGCATTATAAGACAGGAGTTGAATACATTTACAGCACCTTTCTAACAAATACAAATATAATATTAGCAGATGTCATGATAAACATGAACACATGTAGCAGTACTATTGGTGAAAATGGTATGGTGACAGTGGGCACATGCAGCAATCTTGCAGTGTAAAAAGAATGCCAATTGAGAGAAAAGTCAAGATAAATACAGAATGTTACAGCAGAGGAATTAAAATGACAGTAGGTAAAATGCAACAAAGGAATGCTTTGGACTTCCCTTTTGATCTCAGTACCAGGATGAGTAGTGAGCTGCCTGGATGGGTTTCTAGAAGTAATTCTGCACAACTTCCATTTAGTGCACTGAAAGTCATTAAACACAAAGTGAACACAGACTGAACTTGAGTACACCACCTGACCCCATTTGAAATATAAGAAAAATAAGTGTATGTGAATATTTGTCACGAGGTGAACTAATCTTTATATAAAGGTTTCACCTTGATTGTTTTGAATCTCTCGTATTCAAGGCTTGTTGCTTGATCAGCTTGGTCAACATCCTGTCAATCTCATGATGTAAATCTACACCGAGCTGTACAGCTTGTACTGATAGTAAAGAATATCCCATCAGTTCCTGGAGGGCCAGTCTTGTTGTGGCAATACCTGAAACGAATATAAAAGCACTGAATTCATGTAAAAATGAAGCAATATAACCCAACACCAAATATGCCATGAGAGGTTTCAATTTTCAGAAAGATTACACCATACCATCAAATAGAAGACCCAAGAAATTGTTGCTTTTCTTGTCAATATGACAACATGTAGTGAATAAAACTCTATGGAGTGAAAAACACACAAATTAAGAAATAAAAGTATAGCTGTATAACTAAAAGAAATTAGAAATAAATTAGGTTGGAGTGTGTGTATACAATCCCACCTGCACCGGCATCTACATACCCGGGACTGCGGCTTCCAGATAGACAATCCCGGCCAACACCATTATTTCTACAAACCACGCAATAAAGCGGGCAAATACAACCTTAAAACAACCGTAAGTACACCACACAGATCAGCCAATTTTAGACTCGCCCTTAAATAAAACAGTAGCGTGAACACAATAAAGCAGACCACCCTATATATATTCTTCCGCAGGTTATAAAATCTACACTACACGACCATGCGCCATATACCAGGCAAAATACCACACAAGTGAAGCTGGACATCTATGGATTGTCCCATTGGCGGCCCTAAAAAAGTTCATCACCACTCACAGAACACCCAACCAGTAACACGCATAGACCAACGACACCAGAAGGAAGAATCAACGCAGTAACAGTATCCTAATTTAAAACTTAGCTTTGCTTAAAAAATAGATCGTGACCCCACAATACCAACTGGCTAGCCACGTACCTTACCCAACCCACCACTATTGTCCTCCTACAATAAGCTTACTTTTTCGACAGTGTACATATTATGGAAATTCAAACTTAAGGTATTAATGTAATTAATACGTTAACAGGGTGATTGAATCAGCGACTTATTGCAATCATCAAATAACTGTATTGGTGATACAGCTTACGACTAAGAAAGTTACAAAATAACTATAGATTCTGCATTTATATAAGATTTGCACACTGCAAAAGCATATTATATTATATTATATTATAATAGTTTATAAGACAAATGTACAGGTAAATTATAACTCAATTACCATAAGACGATGTCATGGATCCAACTATGTTAACTTAGAACAGTATATTAACAGAGTTCATGCACCCATACCATCCATCCAACACAACATGCGAGATCTCATTCCCACCCCCCACGCATCATTTCCACACTGTACAAAACTCATATAAGTCTAGTATAACTGTTTAATAAGTGTTTTCAATTTTCAATTATCAACCTGAAGATGGCCAATGAAAAGGGCCGAAACATGTAGTTGATCTTAATATAATAAATCA